>Ga0105045_10000221_pt1 | contig 37634 bp, 35 predicted proteins | sample MAT02_FD_78089 | JGI IMG/M metagenome (GOLD analysis project Ga0105045, IMG submission 78089) | Freshwater microbial communities from Lake Fryxell liftoff mats and glacier meltwater in Antarctica - MAT-02 (megahit assembly) | ecosystem: Environmental > Aquatic > Freshwater > Ice > Liftoff...
CCAAATGATGAGCCCCTTGTGCTATACACGGCCCGGACATGCGGGCACTGGGTCTGGATGTGGGCAGCAAGACGATCGGCGTCGCCGTGGGCGACGCGAGCGGCACGATCGCCAGCGCCCGCAGCGTGCTGGCCCGACGCGGCCATGTCGCCGATGCGGCCACGATCGCCGAACTGGCGCGCGGCGAGGCGGCTGGCGCCGTCGTCATCGGTCTCCCGCTCGAGCTCGACGGCAGCGTGGGACATCGCGCGCGCCTGGTCCGCAAGTTCATCGCGGTGCTCGAACCTGTCCTCAAGGACATGCCGACACCGGTCAGCGTACACACCTGGGACGAGCGCTTCTCGACCGCGGCCGCGGAGCGCACGCTGATCGAGGCCGATGTCTCGCGGGCGCGTCGCAAGCAGAGCATCGACGCCCTCGCGGCGCAGTTCATCCTGCAAGGCTGGCTCGACGCGAAGCGCCGCCGGGAGGGGCTCTCGTGAGCACGATCGTACCGCCACCGCCATCGCCATCGGTGGTAACGACGCCGCCCGCGGGGAAGCGGCCGCGGCGGTGGTTGCGGCGCTCTCGCTGGTCGCAGTACATCGCGCTGGTGGTGGTGGTGGCGACGCTGGTGGTCGCGGGCTTTATTGGGTACGGCGCCTACGATCAACTTGTGGAGTATCCGTCGCGTCCGGGCCGGGGCGACGCGACGCCGGTCGCGCTCGAGGTGCCGCGTGGCGCCTCGTTCCCGCAGGTGCTCGCGCAGTTGACCGGGGCGGGCGTGGTGCCCGAGGACGAGGCGTTGTACTTCAAGCTGTTCGTGCTGCACCGCGGCGCGGCGAGCAAGGTGACGGCGGGCGAGCACAGCTTCCGCGGCGACATGACGCCCGAGGAGATCCTCGCGGAGCTGGTGCGGGCGCAGCGAGCCGAGGAGATTCGGGTGACGATCCCGGAGGGTCGCAACATCCTCGAGGTCGCCGACATCCTCGCGGCGGCCGGCATCGGCACGGTCGACGAGGTGCTCGCGGCGATGCGCGACCCCGCGCTGCTCGGTGAGCTCGGCATCGAGGGTCCGAGCGTCGAGGGTTATCTGTTTCCGGACACGTACAAGTTCCCGACCCGGGCGACGCCGGCGCAGGTGCTGCGGCGCATGGTGGAGCAGCACCGCAAGGTCTACGCCGGGCTGGCCCGCGGCCACCGCGAGGCGATCGAGGAGCTCCACAAGGCGCTCGGCTGGGGTGACCGCGAGATCGTGATCATGGCCTCGCTGGTCGAGAAGGAGACGGCGGCCAAGCACGAGCGGCCGCTGATCGCCGGCGTGTTCCTCAACCGCCTGCGCTTCCAGTCGTTCCAGCCCAAGCGCCTCGAGACCGACCCGACGATCATCTATGGCTGTACCGCGGTGGTGGACAAGTCGGAGGCGTGCAAGCAGTTCACCGACCGCATCCGCAGGATCCACCTGCGCGACCCGGAGAACCCGTACAACACGTACACGCACGAGGGCCTGCCGCCGGGGCCGATCACCAACCCGGGCAAGGCGGCGCTCGAGGCCGTGCTGGCGCCGAAGAAGTCGCGCTTCCTGTACTTCGTGTCGCGCAACGACCGGACCCACCAGTTCTCGAAGTCGATCGCCGAGCACGAGGCCGCGGTCGAGAAGTACATGCGTCAGGGCGCGGTCGGCGACGGCTCGGCTGCCGGCGCGGCCGCAGCGGACGAGGGCTGAGGCCCGTCGTCCACCGAGAACAGCACCCAGCGGCCGTGGCTGAGCGTCAGCAGCAGCTCCACGGGGCGGCCCTCCTCGCGGGCGGAGATCGTCCGTCTGCCGCCCAGTTGGGACTGCGACTCGATGGTCCACGGGGCGTTTTGCAGCCGGCGAAGGATCTCCGGGAGTCGACCCTTGTCCCACAGCAGGTGACCGTCGATGCCGTGGATGAACAACGCCAGCGAGCGCGCCCGCGTCGCGGCGTCTGGCCCCGCGGTGCTCGCCGTGGCCAGGCGGGCGAGCTCAGCGAGTACCGCGTCGGGACCTCCCGGCAGGCCCCGGGGGCGCACGACTTCGGTGCCTGGACTGGCCATCTCGCGACGCAGGGCCGCGACGGCCTCGGTCACCAGGCGGCCGCGCACGTCGCCGAGGTCGAGCAGGACCTGCGGATCTCCGGTGCGCGTGAGTAGTCCGCGTTCATTGTTCTGGCTGAAGTCCCAGACCTCGACGCGGGCCGGCCGGTCGCCGCTGGCGACCGCGACGACGATGCGGGCGCGTCCGCGGATGCCGTCGGCCAACTCGAGCACGGGCTCGGCGTATACGCCCGCAGGGATCGCAGCGGTGAGGGCCGGACCGTAGCGCCAGGGCTCGGCGGTCTCCACGGGGGTCGGGGTGGAGGGCGCAGGAGGGGTGACTGCGGGGGCCCTGTCCGGGGCCGGCTGGGCCGGGGTCGTTGCATCGGCAGTGTTCTCGCCGGGCCTGGGGTCACAGGCGATGAGCGCGAACGCGGACGCGACCAGGGACCACCAGGGCAGCGGCGAATTTCGAGCGCCACGCACTTGGGATAGCGTCGGCTGTAGAGGCGCGGGGGTCAAGCGTGATAGCCTCCAGCGGAGATGGTGTTCGCGCGGCGTAGCCTGGCGGTGGTGCTGGCCACCAGTGTGGTCTTCGGCTCCTCGGGATGGGGAGTGGCCGGGGTGGTACAGGCGGCGCCGGCCGAGGCACGGGTGGGTTCGAAGCTGGCGATCTTGCCGTTGACGGTCGAGGGCGGGCTGGGTGAGTCGGACCGGGCCGAGCTGACCAAGGCGCTGACGGCCGGGCTCGAGCGCGGCGATTTTAGCATCGTCGGGCCTGACCAGGTGCTCGCGGCCGACGACCGGGCCGGCAGTTGCGACAACACGGTTTGCTATCAGAACATCGCGCGCAAGACCGGCGCGGCGTACGTCGTGCGGGCGACGGTCATCGTCAAGGACCGCGACTACACCGTGAAGGTCGAGCTGGTCGGCGCCGACGGCAAGCGCCTCGCGGCGACCCAGGACGGCTGCGAGATCTGCGGCGTCGTCGACGCGACGGGCCTCATCGACTCGGCCGCCGCGACGCTGCGGCTCAAGCTCGACGCGCTGTCGAAGGGCCCGGCGGCGGTCAAGCTGGCGAGCGACCCGCTGGGGGCGATCGTCACGATCGACGGTGAGGTCGTCGGCGAGACGCCGCTCGAGCGACCGGTCGTGCCGGGCAAGCACCTGATCCGCGTCAGCGAGGAGGGCTTCATCTCGATCGAGCGCGAGGTGACCTTCGTCGAGGGCGTCAACGAGGACCTCAGCTTCAAGCTCGAGAAGCTCCCGAGCCGTCTGCCGGGTCGCCGCTTCGGCTACGTCTCGCTGGGCTTCGGCCTCGCGGCCCTGGGCGGCGCGATCGGCTTCGCGATCCTCGATGACGAGCCTTACCGACTCGGCGGCAATTGCGACAAGGTCTACGCTGGCGACCCGAACGGCGACTTCGACAACATCCCCGAGGACGACTCTATCACCGGTCTTCCGGAGTGCGCCAAGCTGTGGCGCACCGAGCCGTTTAGCATCCCGCTGGCGGTCGCCGGCGGCGCGCTGCTCACCCTCGGCATTGCGATCCTCGTCAACTCGCGCAAGCGGACGCAGGTCGACAAGAACGTGACCGCGAGGCGCCGGATGCCTCGCTTCGGCGTCGGCCCCGGTAGCGTGTCGGTCAGCGGCCAGTTCTAGCGAGGCCGGAGCTTCGGTCGCGGGCGGCGGTGTAGCGACGCACCCACCACGGGCGGCGGTCGGGTACGGCGGCGGTCCGGGCGAGCCAGGCGTCCAGGCGACGATCGTGCTCGGCGAACGCGGCAGCGCTGTCCGGGGGTGCTGCGAGCCAGCGCGTCTCGAGCGCGTCGCGTTCGTGTACGATCGCCGGCATGAGCGCGGCCGGGTCGCGCAGCACGGCCCGCTGCAGCCGCTCGTGTCGCCACCACAGGGCCGCCGACGGCCTGGCCCCGGGGACAGGTGTCAGCGCGACCGGCGTCGCCACGGCGACCGGCTTGAACAGGCTCAGACACGGCGCGGCGGTGGCGGTGGCCCAGTGCTGCGCGGCGCCCGGGCGCAGCTCGGAGACCCAGGAGGCGGCCGTCTGCGAACCGACGAGCAGGCCCCCGGCATGCACGCAGGGGGCGTGTCGTCCGCCGCTGTGCCAGGTGTAGCGCGGCAGTCCGTCGGCGCTGCCGTGCTCTCGGAGCGCGCGCATGAGGGTGGCGGGCGTCGGGTCGGCGGCGTGTCGCTGCGACCATGTCCTTCGGGACAGGTCGCCGGAGATGGCGCCCCGCAGGCGATCGGCGTGCTGCTCGGCGAAGCCGGGGATCGTCAGGGCGTTGGAGATCGATCGCACCCCGGTGACTCGCTCACGGGCCCACGCCGGGCCGGCGGTCTCGAGCACGAAGGCCTCGCTCGCGTCGGCGACCAGGAAGCTGCTGTGATACGAGAAGCCGGGCTGCTCGTAGCCGCAGCCGCCCCCCTGGCCGTGCGCCGCGAGCATCGCCACGAGGACCTCGCAGGCCGACTCGGCGCTGTGCGAGCGCTCGAGCGCGAGGCGCACGAGGTCCATGCCGGTCAAGCCGACCCGCGCGAGCGGCCGGCGGGTGAACACCGCCTCGTTGCCGATCACGACGCCGTGCTCGTTGGCCCCCATCTCGGCGCCCCAGGTCCAAAATGGGCGGCTCAGCAGCACCGCCGCGGTCTCCCGGGCCTGCGGCACCGAGATCCACGTGCAGGCCAGCGCGGCGCCGGGCGGATGCAGGCGGCGCGGGTGCCACTCGAGCACCTGCGCCTCGCCGAGGTCGCGGTCAGAGTTCTTGGCGAACAACACCTGCCCCGGCCGCACGATGACGGTCGTGTCACGCATCGGCGGTCAGCCTAGCACGGGCTCGCGGGTCATTGGATGTCCCGAAGGACAGGTCGTCGCTCAGGTCCGGCGGCTCGACCCGGTGATCGCCGTCTGGCCGAACCAGTACAGCAGCATCAGCGGTAGCTTGAGCGCGGCGTCGGGGTCGACGAAGCGGGTCCAGGCGACCATGACGTCGCTGAGCGCGAACAACACCGCGCCGACCGTGGCGAGCCACGGTCGCAGCGCGCCGGTCGGGTCCTCGCCGATCTGGGCGGCGGCGCGCCACAACATCGTGCAGATGACGACGACGTAGATCAGCACCGGCCCGCGCATGGCGCCGAGCTGCGGCGAGAGCCACGTGAACACCAACCAGCCGAACACCGCCACGGGGACGAGGCGGCCCAGGTGCAGCTTGCGCGTGCGTCCGAGGAAGGCCGCGACGTAGAGCGCGTGCGCCAGCAGGAAGGCGCACAGGCCCGGCAGGAACAGCACGGTGCCGGCCTCGAGCAGGGTGTCGCCGATCGCCGAGAACACCAGCCCGAGGGCGATGAGGGCGGCGTCGCGGGTGCGCGGCGGCAGCAAGAACGACAGCAGGCACAGGACCGGCACCGGCTTGGCGAGGATCGCCAGCGCGGGCCAGCCGAACAGCCAGGCGAGGGCGTAGGCCGCCGCGGCGCCGACGGCCACACGGAGAAGAAGGGACCCCGAGTCTCGCATCGCCGCATCGTAGCAGCCACGCGGGGCGCTGTCCGAGGTCGGCGGGCGCTCGCGAACGACCCCGGGCGCCCGTGCGGACGTCCAGGGTCGAGATGGGTCAGATGATCGGGTGATCACATGACCATGTGATCATAGGATCACGGCAGGTGGAGCGCGGAGAGCTTCTTCTGGATCGCTTCCTTGGTGTCGCCGAAGCGCTCCTGGATGACGCCATACAGCTTGTCGGCGGATCCCTCGGCCTTGAGCATGTCGTCGTCGGTCAGCTCGCCCCAGATCTTCTTCGCCTTGCCCTTGATCACGTCCCACGTTCCATTGGCTTGATCTTGATTCATCGCAATCTCCTTTTCGCTGGGCAGAAGGTACGGGCAGTCGCCCGGAAAGCAAGCGCGGGGCCGTGGCGGTGGATCGCCGCGTTGTCGAGATTCCCGAGATATCTCAACAGCCAAACCGCCATACCTCGTCGCGGATCCTGCGCGTCATGAGGCAGGCGGCGAAAGCAGCGCACAGAGGCCCGTGAAACCATGAATCACGGGCTCGGCTTGCGCGCCGGGAAACCGCGCCTCGATCGCGGCACGCTGAAGATCCTCGCGAAGAAATTTGAAACCTGTCCCGCAGGACAGGCGACTGGCTTCACTCGGCGACGATCTCGCGGCAAAACGGCGCGATCTGCTCGCGAAAGCTCGCGGTCCACGGGACCGGGCGCTTGGTCTCGGGGTCGACGCGCACGACGACCCGCTCGCCGGACGCGAAGTCGACGTCCTCGTCGAGCGGCATGACGCGCAGGCCGAAGCTCAGGCTGCTGCGGCCGAGGCGGTCGACCCACACGCGCACGCGGACCTGACCGGTGCCGACGACGGGCCGCTTGTACTCGAGGTGGTTGGCACGCACGAGGTGGTACTGGTCGGGGTGCGAGTTGAAGTCGAGGACGCCGGCCCACCCGAGCGTGCGCCAGAACGAGCCGATCGCGTGCTCGAAGAGCAGGAGGTAGCGCGCGTTGTGTAAGATGTGAAACGCGTCGAGGTCGTCGAAGTAGACGCCGTGCAGGGTCTCGTGGAAGCGCATCGCGGTCATGCTGTACCGTGAATGGTACGCGGCGACCACCGCGCCGGGAGGGGGGTCGCCACGGCCATGCTCACACCGACCGCGGGTGGGAGCCTGGCGGGCCGCGTCCGGTGGCGGCCCGTACGGATGGCGGGGTGACGCGGTTCGCCTCGCGCTGGGCTATCGTGCCCGGCGAATGGACGCCGACACCCAGCACCTGCGCGCTCGCTTTGCGGAGCTCGCCGCTGCGCCCGACGCTGCGCTCGACCTTGGCGAGCTCGCCGCGATCATCGGCGCCGAGGAGGACCCACCGGTCGATGTCGACGCGGTGCTCGATGACCTCGACGCGCTGGCCGACGGGGTGGCTCCGCGGCTGCATGGGTTGACCCGGCCGCGCGAGCGGGTCGACCTGCTGCTGGCGTACCTGGTGGGCGAGCTCGGCTTTCGCGGCGATGAGGCCAACTACGACGACCCGAGCAACAGTTGCTTGCATGCGCTGCTGCGCCGACGGGCGGGTCTACCGATCACGCTGAGCGTGCTGTTGATGGAGGTCGGCCGGCGCGCAGGTCTGCCGGTGGTCGGGGTCGGCTTGCCGGCGCACTTCCTCGCGCTCGCACCGGAGCTGCCGGGCGTGTACATCGATATGTTCCACGGCGGGCGCCTGCTCAGCGAGCACGAGTGCAAGAACCTGCTGCGCCAGAAGACCGGCGGCGGGCTCGAGTTCGACCGTGAGATGTTGCGTCCGGTCTCGACGCGGCAGATCCTGCTGCGGATGCTGCAAAACCTCAAGAACACGCACTCGCGGCGCGGCGGGCTCGACCGGGCGCTCGCGGCCAGCGACCGCATCCTGCTGCTGGCGCCGGCGCTGGCCGAGGAGCACCGCGACCGCGGGCTGCTGCAACTACAACGACGAGCGTTTCGTGCGGCCGCGGACGACCTCAATCAGTACCTTCGTCTGGCGCCGATGGCCGCCGACCGCCACACGGTCGCGGCGCGGGCCAACGAGGCCCGTGCGCGCGCGAAGCAGGCCAACTGAGCCAACCGATACAGTTGAACCAGTCGGGGCCAGCTAGATGTCGTGGGCCATCTGCAGCAGTTGCGGGATGAAGTGCGAGCGTACCTTGATCAGGCTCGGGTGCTTGCCGGGCGGACGGAAGTCGACGCGCTCGTGGTCGGGGTGCAGCGAGTCGCCGTCGAGCTGCTCGTCGTCGTAGACGAACAGTTGGGTGCCAGCGGGGGTCGTGCGGCGGGCGGCGGCGTCGGCGTCGTCGTTGGTGCGGGCCGGGGCCGCCGAGGCGAGCGGGGCGAGGAGCGTGATGCCGAGGAAAGCGATGCAGGTGAAACAGGTGGCGAGGCGCATGGGTCGGTCTCCGGTGAGGGAGCCCCGCGCGGCGGGGCGATGTCCCTGCAACGTGGCCGTCGCGGGCGGGGTCTGGTGACCCGCAGTTTTTTGCCCGGGCGGCCCCGAGCCCGCGGTATATCGCCGGGCATGTCTGCAGGGCGGCTGGGATGGATCGGGCTGACGCTGAGCGTCGCTCTCGGCTGCGCCGAGAAGCCGCCCGACCACCACGTGCAGCCGATCGTCGCCGCCTCGCGGGCGTTTAGTCAGCGCTCGGTCGAACGCGGGACCAAGGCGGCGTTCCTCGAGTATCTCGCGGCGGACGCGATGGTGTTCGGGCCCGGGCCCCGGCCGGGTCGCGCGTTTTATCAGGTCGAGCCCGACGTCGCCGGCAAGCTGGCCTGGAAGCCGAGCTACGCCGAGATCTCGGCCGGCGGCGACTTCGGCTACACGACCGGACCCTACACGCTGACGCAGCCCGACGGTCGGCTGCGCTTCGGACACTACGCGTCGGTGTGGGCGAAGCAGACGGACGGCTGGAAGGTGGTGATCGACGGCGGCAGCCGACACGCGCCACCGCTGCAAGTCGACGAGAAGTTCGCGTACCTGCCAGCAGCGAAGCGCCGGCGCGACTCGTCCGCGCGGGTGGTGGCGGCCGCGGAGCTGCGCCGGCTCGAGGCGGCTGAGCGGGTGCTGCTGCTGGCCTGGAAGACGCGGGGCAACGCGGCGCTGCTCGAGTACGCGACCGACGACCTGCGCTATCTCCCGCCCGACGCGCCGCCCCTGCAGGGGCGCGGGGCGGTGCAGGCCGGGCTACCGGGGCGCCGCGATGAGCTGTCCTTTGAGCCAGGTGGTGGCGGCATCGCGCCGGCCGGCGACCTTGGTTACACCTTTGGGGCTGCGACCCGCAGGGCGGGCCCGAGCGCGCCGCTCTTGGCGGGCGGGTATCTGCGGGTGTGGCGACGCAGCGCGCGTGGCGTGTGGCAGGTGGCGCTCGAGCTGCATGTTATGCCGCCGCGAGATACCGGCCCTGTGCCTGCCATGACGCCGGACGTGCCTGTGCCGGACGCAGTGTGGTAGCGGGGTCTGGCTAGGCCGCGGAGCGCTGGACCCGGCGCTCGCGCAGGCGCATGCGGACGCCGGTGGCGGGGCCGAGCACGACGTTGCGGCGGGCGGGCAGGACCTCGCCGGGCTCGGCGAGCTCGAGGTGAGCGTGGCGCAGGAAGGTGGCGAGCACGATCTTCAGCTCGTAGGTCGCGAAGGCGGCGCCGATGCAGCGGCGGTGGCCGCCGCCGAAGGGAATGAACTCGAAGGGGGTGAAGCGGCGCTCGAGGAAGCGTTCGGGGCGGAAGCTCTGGGGCTCGGGGTAGAGGTCCTCGCGGCGATGCACGAGGGTGGTCGCCGCGTCGACGCCGTACGGCGGGCCGAGGGTGTAACCGCCGAGCTCGAGCGGGCGGGCCAACATGCGCGGGACATCGGGCACGATCGGGTGCAGGCGCAGGGTCTCGTCGCAGACGGCGTCGAGGTAGGGGAGCTTGGCGATCGTGTCGGGCTCGGGGTCGTCGCCGAGCGCGTCGACCTCGGCGCGCAGGCGATCGAGCGCGGCGGGGTGGCGGTGCAACCAGTAACAGGCCCAGGCGAGCGCGACGCCGGTGGTCTCGTGGCCGGCGAACAGCAGGCCCATGAGCTCGTCGCGCAGCTCGACGTCCTTCATGCCCTCGCCGGCCTCGTCGCGGGCCGAGAGCAAGAGCGACAGGATGTCCTCGCGGGGTTCGTCGGTGCGGGCGCGACGGGCCGCGATCTCGCCGAGGATGAGGGCGACGGTGGCGTCGTGGGCCTTGAGGTAGCGGTTGTAGGGACTGAGGCCGCCCCAGGGTCGACGCAGCCAGGTGAAGAACAGCAGGCTCGGCACGGCGGCGGCGACCAGCTCGATGATCGCGGCGCGAAACGCTGCGATGCGCTCGTCGCCCTGCACGCCGAACACCGCGCGCAGGATGACCTCGAGGGAGATCCACTGGGTCGTGGTCTGCATCACGAAGGGCTGGCCCTCGCGCCAGCTCGCCATCGCGGTCATCGTGGCCTGGCGGATCGTCTCGCCGTAGGCGCGCATGCGGGCGCCGTGCAGCGGCGGGGTCAGCAGCTTGCGCTCGCGCCGGTGACGGGCGCCGCTGACGAGGAACACGGAGTTGGGGCCGACGACCGGCTCGATCGTGCTGGCACCGAAGGGCAGGTATGTGTCGGGGTCGGCGGAGAAGATCTGCTGCACGTACGCGGGGGTGCCGGTGACGATCAGCGTGCCGTTGAGCGCCGGGATCGTGAAGGGGTCGCCGTACTTGCGCTGGGTCTCGATGAGATAGCGATAGGGGTCACGCGCGTAGAGAGCGGTCTGTAACAGGCTGAAGCGCGGGCCGGGCGGGAGCTTGATCGACATGACCGCAGGGTGCCACACCGGACGCGGCCGTGGCGCCGGGACAGGCGGTCGCGGAGACAATGCGTCGCAGGTCGTGAGACCCGGGTCTTCAGGCGCCGAAGATGCGGGTCAGGTGGTCGTTCATGAACAGGCCGCGCGGGTCGAGCTGCTGGCGGACGGCGTGGAAGCGCGACCATTGCGGGTACATGTCCTGCAGCTCGCGGGCGGTGAGGGTGTGCATCTTTCCCCAGTGCGGTCGGCCGCGGTGGTTGCGGAAGATGGCCTCACAGCCGGCGAAGTACTCGTCGAAGGGCATGCCGGCGTACATGTGCACAGAGATGACGGCGGAGTCGCGTTGATAGAAGGGGCTGAGCCAGATGTCGTCGCCGGCGACGACGCGGTACTCGAGCGGGAAGTGGACGCGGATGTTGTGGCCCTCGATGAAGGCCCGGATCTCGCGCAGGCAGTCGATGCCGCGCTCGACGGGGAGGGCGTACTCCATCTCGTTGAAGCGGACGTCGCGGGGGCTCGGGAACACGCGGTGGCTGGCATCGGCGTACTCGCCCTCGGACATAAAGCGTGAGGCGAAGCGGGCGACCGGACGCGCCGAGGACGGCACCCGCCGCACGGTCTCGGAGATCGCCCAAAAGATGCCGGTCTCCAGGACCTTGTCGACCAGCACGCGCCTCAGTCGCGAGCGCGGGCGGGCGTGGGGCACGATGTCGAGGGCCTTGGTGGCGGCGACGTCGCTGTAGGGGAACCACCAGAACTCGGAGTGACGGTGGCGCCGGCAACTGTCCTCGAACTCGGCGAGACATGTCTCCAGGGACATGTTCTTGCGGACATCTCGCAGGACGTAGGCGGGCTCGAGTTGCATGCGCACGCGGGCGAGCGCGCCGAGGCTGCCGAGCGAGACCTGGGCGGCCTTGAAGATGTCCGGCTCGCGGGTGGGCGAGCAGTGCAGGAGCTCGCCGCCGGCGGTCACGAGGGTGAGCCCGGAGACCTGGGTGGACAGGCACCCGAAGGCGGCCCCGGTGCCGTGGGTGCCGGTCGAGACGGCGCCGGCGATCGCCTGGGCGTCGATGTCACCCTGGTTCGTCAGCGCGAGGCCGTGCTCGGCGAGCATGTCACCGAGCACGTTGATCGGTGTGCCGGCCAAAATGGTCGCGCTGCGACCCTCACGGTCGAGCTCCGAGAGGCCGCGCAGGTGCTGCAGCGAGACCATGACGTCATCGGTGGCGGCGACCGGCGAGAACGAGTGGCCGTTGCCGACGACGCGCAGCCGACCCTCGCGCGCGGCGGTCTCGCGGACGACGCCGATCAATGCATCGATGCTCTCGGGACGAACGATCTTCTGCGGGGTGCAACGCACGGTCCCGGACCAGTTCGTCCATGTGGTCTTGCGTCCGAACACGGCGCGCGATGGTAGCAGGCGACTCACACGAACGCGAAGCCGTCGCCGCGGTAGGTGGGGACCCGCTCGCGGGCGCCGTCCGGGCCGAGCAGCAGCAGCTCCGGGACGTGCTCACACAGCTCGCCAGCCTTGGCGTGGCGGAAGCAGACCGGGTCGCCGAGCTCGAGGGTGTCAGGACCGGCGAGGGCGATCGGTGTCTGGACCTCGCCTGCGCCCTCGGTGGCGAGCAGGCGGGCACCCGTGGGCAGGTAGGGGCGCGGCAGGCGGTCGGGACCGGCGGCCCCGGAGGCGATCCAGCCGCCGCCGAAGCAGGTGTAGATCCCCGGGGCCGGGCGGCGGACGACCGGCAAGGCGAAGCCGGCCGCGGGTCGGAGCTTGAAGCGCTGATAGCCATCGAAGAGGACCGGACCGTAGAGGCCGGACCCGGCGGCGAGCTCGGTGACGACTTCGTCGTCGCGGGTCGACTCGAGGCTGCCGGTGCCGCCGCCGTTGACGAAGCGGAGGTCGTGACCGTGATCTCGCAGGGCGCGGACGACGGCCCCGCGACGCAGCCGCAGCTCGCGGTCGCTGCGAGTTTTTAATAGACGCACCGCGGCGCTCTTTAAAAGTTGGCCGGGGGCGTGGTCCTGGAGGCCGGCGATCTGGGCCTCGTAACCCATGAGGCCGTCGAGGCGCAGGCCCGGGGTGCGTGCGATCTGGTCGGCGAGGGCGAGGGCGGTGTGGACCTCGAACACGGGAGATCGGTGTACGCCGAAGTGGAGGCCGGGGAAGCGGCTCGACATGTCGAGGTCGATCGCCACCGCGAGCTCGACGCCGTGGGTGGCGGCGGCGGAACTGAGAGGAGGGAGGTGGCCGGGCTCGTCGACCATGAAGCAGATCCTCGCGCCGCGGGCGACCTGCACGCAGACGGCCGCGATGTCGCGGGCGTCGACGGTGGGGTAGGCGATCACGAGGTCGTCGAAGCCGTGCGCGGCGAGGTGGGCGGCCTCGCCGGCGCTGAAGCACAGCACGCCCTGAAAGATCGGGCTGTGGTCGAGGATCCGGCGCAGGACGGCGCGGCAGCGGATCGACTTCGAGGCGAGACGGATCGGCTTGCCGCCCGAGCGCGCGACGAGGTCGTCGGCGTTGGCGATCAACAAGGCGAGGTCGACGTAGGCGAGCGGCAAGTGCTCGCCACGCAGGCGCTCACGGTAGTCGGCGTAGCTCGGGGCCTGCATGCGGACTTAGGTAGCGCATTGCCCGGGTGGCTGTCGCGTGTGTGGGACGGGCCGCTGGGCTCAGGTGCCGGTGGCGTCGGCCTCGTCTTCCGGGCGCTGCTTGGGCTTGCGGCCGCGCTTGGCCGGCAAGCGCACCGCGCCGTCGGCCGGGGCGGCGACCTCGAGCTTGCGGCGGCGCGGGGGCTCGGCGGGGCCGACCTGGAGGTCGGAGAGGCGCGAGAGCAGGGCGGCGTCCTCCGCGGCGTAGATGCGGGCGTAGGCGAGGCCGAGCTCGGCGGCGCGCAGGAGCTTCTGCTGGGCGTCCCCGAGGAGGGCCTGAGCCTCATCGAGCTGCTGGCGTAGCTCCTCGACGTGGCGAGTCTCGCCGTCGACCTGGCCGGCGAGCTCGGCGAGGACCTTGCGGTCGACGCCCGGAAAGTGGACCTCGGCGAGCTCACCCTCGAACACGGCGAGCAACTCGCGGATCGCCGGGGACAGGGCTTCACTGCTGGAATCGGCGTTGGGCGTGGGCATGGTCAGGTGTTCAGTAGGTGCCACAGCGAGATCGCGCGGTCAAGGGCGTTCGCGCTCGGGTCGGGTTTAGCCGTGTTTGCATGAGGGTGCTCCGGAGGGCAGCTTGCTGCGTCCGCGTGAGTGAAGGCGCCGCGAGGCGAGCCTTCGTCACCTCGACGCGAAGCCGACCTCGACCTCGGAGGCCTCGGCGAACTTTCCGAACGACACATGCGCCCAGGCGCCCGCGGGGGGCTCGTTGCGGAGCTTCCAGCGGTCGCCCTCGAGGCCGCCGCGAAAGTCTTCCGGCGCGAACTTCTGCGGGCCGAGCGGCTTGCCAGCACCGTCGACGAGATCCTTGCGAGCGGCGAAGGCCGCCTCGGCCAGACGCGAGGCCTCCTGTCGCGCCTGTGTCTCATCGAGTGGCCGCGTGATCGGGTCGGGGGTGGGCTCGGTCTTCGCGGGTGCAGCGATCACTGGCGGCGTAGCGGTCGGTGTCGGAGCGGCGGCCTTCGCAAGCGACCCGCTCGCAGGCACCACCGGATCGGGGGCGCAGGCGACAAAACACAGGAGAGCGAGGGCGCCGCGAGTCGTATGTCGGAGGGGTTCGATCATCCTTCACCTGTCCGTTAGAGCAGACCGCATCCTACAACCAACACCCCCAGGTCGACACCGACTTATGCGCGCGTCGATGCGAGCCCGGGGAGAACGTCGAAGGCTGACCACGCCCTCCGATCAGGCAGCGTCCGCATGCCGGTCTGAAAGACCGGGATGCGGGCGCTGAAGTCCCGACCAAGCGATCAATCGTTGAGCCGCACGTACTCGAAGTCGGTGGGGCGGCCTTCGATGCCTTTGTTGGGCGGAGCGATCCAGTTGGCGAACTTACCGGGCTCGTAGACCGGCTTCATGATCGACAGCAGGTAGTCGTTGTCGGCGCTGGTGAGCAGCCAGTTCTTCTGGTTGGTCTCGAAGCGATTGCCGTCGATGAGGTTGCCCTGCGGGTCGAAGCGGTGGTCGGCGTAGATGCCCTGGTGGCGGTGGAAGCGGCGGCTCGGCAGGGTGAGGCGGGTCGGCGAGCCGGCCTCCTCGAGGGTGCGGTTCCACTTGCGGAGCGCGCGCTCGCAGTCTTGCACGTACGAGTCGCGCAGGACCTCGTTCATGGCGTTGCGCAGCGGCACATCTTTTTCGGTGAGGCGGCCGTCCTCGACGACGGGGAGGCGGTAGCTACCGGCGAGCGCCTTGTGCTCGTCGTAGCGGTCCTCGCGGTAGCGGCCCTTGAGTCCGGTGGCGAAGAAGTCGGCGGCGTTGCTCGAGATCTCGCCGCCGAACAGGTCGAGGCTGTAGGTGAACCAGTAGTTGATCGTGCGCTGGATGAGGTCGAAGTCGATGCCACCAGCGCGGCGGATGTCGCCGTCGGGGTCTTGCTTCTCCAGCTCGGCGGAGCGCTTGATGATGCGGTCCATGCCGGTCTCGCCGACGAAGAGGTGGTGGGCCTCCTCGGTGAGCATGAACTCGGTGGTGCGCGACAGCGGGTCGAAGCCGCTGTGCGACAGCGCGGCGAGCTGGTACTTGCCGTCGCGGTCGGTGAACATCGTGAAGGCGAAGAAGCTCAGCCAGTGGTCGCAGGGCTGGTTGAACGCGCCGAGGATCCGCGGCTTGTCGGGGTCGCCGCTGCGGCGCTGGAGCAGCTCGTCGGCCTCGTCGCGGCCGTCGCGGCCGAAGTACTTGTGGAGCAGGTAGACCATCGCCCACAGGTGGCGGCCCTCCTCGACGTTGACCTGGAACAGGTTACGCATGTCGTAGAGGCTGGGCGCGCAGTGGCCGAGCAGGCGCTGCTGTTCGACGCTGGCGGGCTCGGTGTCGGCCTGGGTGACGATGATGCGGCGCAGGGCGTTGCGGTGCTCGCCGGGGACCTCGGTCCACGCGGGCTTGCCGACGTCGTCGCCGCAGCGGACCAGCGAGGTCTCGGGTGCGCGCGGGTTGAGGAAGATGCCCCAGCGGTAGTCGGGCATCTTGACGTGTTCGTAGTGGGCCCAGCCGTCGCTGTCGACGGACACGGCGGTGCGCAGGAACACGGGTTTGTCGGCGAAGTCGGACGGGCCCATGTCGTTCCACCACTCGAGGTAGCTGGGGAGCCACTTCTCGAGCGCGCGCTGGAGCTTGATGTCGTCCGACAGACCGACGTTGTTGGGGATCTTCGAGTTGAGGTCGACGGTGGTGCTGACCATGACTTTGCGAGTGCTCCTGTCGGGACAAAGCAGGCGAGTGACGCCTCTGAGGCGGCTAGACGCGGTTCCAATCGAAGTGCGGGCGCTGCGGCTTGCCGTAGAGGCTGAGTGCGCCCTCCGGGCCGGTGGCGTTGGGTCGGATGAAGATCCAGTTTTGCCACGCGGTCAGGCGGGCGAAGATCTTGCTGGTGTCGTTCTCGGCGCCGACGAAGCGCAGGTTGGCCTCCATGCCAGTGAGCGCGTCGGGGGACATGCTCGAGCGCTCCTCGATGGCGACGCGAGTGTCGTCGTCCCAGTCGATGTCGTCGAGACGCACGGTCACGAGGCCGGCTTCATCCGCGTCCTCGGCGTTCATGAGCGCGTGCTTGCCGGCCAGCGCCTCGAGCTTGTCGGGCTCGCCGTAGAGGCGGGCCGCGAGCCGCGAAGGGCCGTGGCTCATCGGCAGCACGCCCTCGTTGAGCACGCTGGTGCCGACCTGCACGGCGGGGTCGTCGAGGAGGTAGAAGCGGTCGGCGGCGAGCGCCAGCTCGAGCAGGCAACCAGCGAACGCGGGCTTGCCGTGGGTCTTGTCCCCGAGCGCGTAGAAGGAGCGGCTGGTGAGGTCGAGGCGACGCAGGGTGCGGGCCATGTGGCGGAGGACCTCGTTGGTGAACCAGTGCTCGCGGGTGGCCCACAGCGCGGCGTCGTGGGCGAGCACGTGGGCGGGGTCGCCGGCGGTGCGCAGGACCACGAGGCCGATGTCGAGGTGGTTGAAGCGGACCTGCAGGAGGGCGTCGTCGAGCTCGCGGAAGGCTCGCAGGGCCCACAGTTGATCGCCGGCGGCGTGGATCGCAGCGGCGCCGGCCTGGACGACGGCGACATCGGCGGCGCCGGGGCCACGCATGACGATCTCCGCGGTGCGGGTGGCGGCGTCCCAGTTGAGATCGACGTGACGGTAGCGGCGGCCGTGCGCGGACAGCTCGGGTTGCAGCGGGCCGAGCTCGACGCCGCGGCGCTCACCGGCGAGCAGCTCGACCTTTTGGTGGGCGACGGTCTGCGCGCGCTTCATGACCTCGGCCTCGAACTTGCTCCGGGCGAACACGCCGTCGACCAGGCCCCAGTCTTTGGCCCGCTTGCCGCGGATGCCCTCGGCGGCGGTGGAGAACACGTCGGCGCGGTCGCGTCGGACCTTGCGCTTGTCGACCAGTCGGGTGAGGCCGCCGGTGCCGGGGAGCACGCCGAGCAGCGGGACCTCGGGGAGGCTGACGGCGGAGTTGCCGTCGTCTTGCAGATAGATCTCCTTGCAGGCGAGGGCGAGCTCGTAGCCACCACCGGCGCAGGTGCCGTTGGCGGCGCAGATCCAGATCTGGGCCGAGAAGGCGGTGGCGTCCTCGAATTCACAGCGGGTCTCGTTGGTGAACTTGCAGAAGTTGACCTTCCACGCGTGCGTCGACATGCCGAGCATGTGAATGTTGGCGCCGGCGCAGAACACGTTGTCGGTGCCCGAGGAGAGCAGCGCGACGCGGACCTCCGGGTGTTCGAAGCGCAGGCGACGGACGACGTCCGCGAGCTCGATGTCGACGCCGAGGTCGTAGCTGTTGAGCTTGAGCTCGTAGCCGGGCCGCAGGCCCCCGGCCGCATCGACGCACATGCGAACCCGGGCGATCGGGCCGTCGTAGCTGACTTGCCAGTGACGGTACCGGGTCGGGTCTGTCTCGAATTCGACAGGCGGTTGCTGCGTTTGCGGGGCGCTGTCCATCTGAAGCGAAAACGTAGCAGCGACCCCCGAATTCCGATCCAGGGACGCTCTGGCGAGGCCGTGTGGCTCCGCACGGAATTCTCCGCACGCGCTCGTCTCGCGAGAGAATGCGAAGTATGGCGGGCTCACATGCGCGTGACGTGCTCATCATGAGCACGACGACGACCGTTGAAGATGACGTCGGTGATCCGTGCGGGCGCACACTAGACGTGAGCTGACGTATTTCCGGCTGCGCGTAGCCAAACGGCGTTCTACACGGAGATATCTCGATCGACCGCGGACGATCGGCGTGACCTACACGGAGGACTACGAACGACGGTTGCGAGCACGACGAACGCGCCGCGTCTCGGCGAAGCGCTCGCCTCGTCGACGATTGCACGCCGCGATCGCGGTCCGTCGGGACGCAGGTGCGAAGATATGTGGCGTGCAGGTGGGCGCGTAGAATCGTGTGCATCCGCACGTGTTCGCTGGCGAAGCACGCGGCCTCGCCTGTGCCTTGGGACAGGCGCGGGTGCGGGCGAGGACGCGCTGTTTGGGCCGTGATAGATCGGCGGCGATGTCTCGCGTACGCGGCCTCCTGTTCGACCTCGACGGCGTGCTGATCGACTCGCTGCCGTCGATCGCGGCGTGCATGAACCACGCGCTCGAGCGCCTGGGCCGGGCGTCACTGGCGACGGAGATGTTTCGCCCGCTGATCGGTCCGCCGCTGGAGGACAGCGCGATGCTGCTGCTCGGCACCTCGGACCCGGCGCAGGTGGCCGCGTTCGTGGCGATGTACCGCGAGCGCTACGCGGCGACCTGTGTGGCGGAGACGTTACCGGCGCCGGGTCTGCGCGAGGTGCTGGGGGAGCTGTCGCAGCGCTGGCCGCTGGCGCTGGCGACCAGCAAGCCGGAGGTGTTCGCGAGGCAATTGCTGGACGGCTTCGCGGTCGGCGATTACTTCATGCGCGGCGGGATCTACGGGCGCTCGCTGGCGCTGGACAGCGAGGACAAGGCTGCAGTCATCGCGCGGGCGCTGGTCATGCTCGGCGGCGCGGATGGCCTGGTGATGATCGGGGACCGTAAGCACGACGTCATCGGCGCCGCGGCGCATGGGATCCCGACGATCGGGGTGCTGCACGGGATGGGCGCGCGCGAGGAGCTCGAGGAGGCCGGGGCGAAGTGGATCTGCGACGACCTGTGGGGGCTGCCGACGCTGCTCGCGGAGATCGATCGGGGTGAAGCGGACCTGGCCTGAAGGTCAGGTCGCTGCGAGCCAGGCGACGAGCTCGACGTGGGGGGTGTGCGGCAGGGCGTCGTAGGCGCGGATGGCGACGACGCGAAACTTGGGGGCGAGCGCGGCGAGGTCGCGGGCGAGGCTGGCGGGGCCGCAGCTCATGATATGGAGGTGGGGGGGGGCCAGGCGCAGCAGCTCGGCGCAGACCTGCGGGCCGAGGCCGTCGCGCGGCGGGTTGGCGATTACGAGGGTGGGGCGCTCGGTCTGGCGCTGTAGAAAAGCCTCGGTGGTCTCGGGCGGGACGGCGAGCAGCGCGGCGCTCTCGGGGTAGGCCTCGCAGGGGCGGACCTCGGTGAAGTGCTGGCGGAGCAGCTTGGTGGTGACCCCGGCGCCGGCGTAGAGGTCGAAGGCGAGCGCGCCGGTGAGGGGGACGCCGTCGGGGCCGCGGACGAGGTCGGCGTAGGCGAGGGCCGCGACCGCCGGGTTCGGCTGCAAGAAGCCGAGCGGGCCGGTCGTGAGCGGGACGCCGGCGAGCTCGAGCGCGAGCTCGGGTTGACCGCGGAGGACCTGCGCGGGGCGTCCGCGGAGGCTGTTGCCGTGCGAGGGCTGCACGGACCAGGCGATGCCCACGGGTCTTCGCAGGCGTTCGGGCAGTTCGCGAGCGGCGCGGCTGTCCTCGCTGGCGGTGACGAGGGTGAGCAGGACTTCGCGGCCGTCGGTCTTGAACCAGGCGTAGCGGAGGTCGCCGGTGCCGGTCTTTTCATTATTTTCATCATGTGCCTCGATGGCGAGGGAGTCGGCGACGCGGCGGAGTTCTTCGGCGGCGAGCACGATCTCCGGGTGGTCGACCTGGCAGGCGTGCATGGCCGCGAGGGTGTGCGTGCCGCGGACGTAGCTGCCGAGCACGAGGTTGCCGGGCGGGCCGCCGACGACGCGCTTGCTCGAGAAGCGATAGCCGAACTCGGCCGGAGCGGCGACGACCTGGTCGACCTGCAAGCCGTGCTCGCGGGCCAGCGAGATCATTTTGTGGGTGCGTTGGTCCTCGACGGCGAGCGAGAGCAGCGGGCAGCCGGTACACAGGGGTTGCTTGCGCTTGCCGGGCTCACCGGTGTCGTGATGGATGCAGGGGGACGCGCGACGACCGGGGTGCGGCGTGATGATGCGAAGCAGGCCGGCGTGGGCGACGGGTCGCTGGCGTGAGACGTGGGTGACGCGCGCAGCGACACGCTCGCCCGGGAAGCCGCCGGGCACATGGACGGCGCGGGTTTCGTGTGGGCCGACGCCCTCGCCGGCGGGGCCGAGGGTGTCCAACTCAAGCTCGATGGGATCGCCGGACTTCACGCGCGCACAGTGCCACAGGTGGGACGGCGACGCGAGCGTCGTTCGTCGGCGTATGAACTTACGGACAGGTCCTTACGGACAGGTCCGTAGGGTCAGGTGGGGTCGGCGGGGTCGGTGGGGTCGGCGATCATGCCGAGCTCGGCGAGGACCTCGAAGAAGCGCGGGTAGGTCTTGCCGACGCAGGCGGGGTCGCGGATCTCGACGTGGCCGGCGAGGCTAAATGCCATGGCCATGCGGTGGTCGAGGTAGGTGTCGATCGCGACGTCGCGGCGGGGGGTCGCGGGTGGATCGATGATCAGGCCGCCGGGCAGCTCGTCCACGGTCGCGCCGAGCTTGCGCAACTCGGTGGTGGCGGCGGCGAGGCGGTCGCTCTCGTGGTGGCGCAGGACCTCGACGCCGTGGATCTCGGTGCGGCCGCGGGCGTGTAGGGCGAGCACGGCGGCGGTCAGGGTCACGTCGGGCATGTCGCTGAGGTCGAGGTCGGCGCCGATGAGCGGGCCGCTGCCGGTGACGGTGGTGCTGCCGGCGTCCTGCGTGACCTCGGCACCCATGCGGCGCAGCACCTCGCAGAACATCGCGTCGCCCTGGACGCTGGCGTGGCCGAGGTCGGGGATCGTGATGCGGCCGCCGAAGATCGCCGGCAGCGCGAGGAGGTAACTGGCGGCGGAGGCGTCGGGCTCGATGGCGTAGTCGCGGCCCTGCAGGATCTTCGGGGTGATGACGATCTCGTCGCGGCCGTCCCAGCGGGCGTCGCCGCCGAACTCGCGCAGGGCCACGAGGGTCATGTCGACGTAGGGGCGCGCGGGGGTGCCTTGCTCGAGGATGATGCGGGTGGGGGCCTCGGCGAGGGCGGCGGCGAGGATCAGCGCCGAGATGAACTGCGAGCTGGGCGGGCGTTGCAGACGGATCTCGCCGCCGCGCAGGCGGGCGCCGGAGATCTCGATCGGGAGCAGGTCGTCGGCGGCGAGGCAGCGGATCTCGGCGCCTTGCTCGCGCAGGGCGCGGAGCAGGCCCTCCATCGGGCGCTCGCGCATGCGCGGGCTGCCGTCGACGAGCGCGTGGAGGGATGACGCGGCGAGCACTGCGGTGAGGAAGCGGGCGGCGGTGCCGGCGGTGGCGACGTCGAGCGGGCGTTCGGGTTCGGAGAGGCTACGTGGCGGACCGCCGCCGCCCTCGACGGTGACGCGGGTGCCCTCGTTGCAGATCGCATGGGGGAGGCCGAAGCGGGCCAGCGCGGCGAGCATGGCGCGGGTGTCCTCGGAGTCGAGGCAGCCGCGCAGGGTGGAGCGGCCAGCGGCGAGGGCCGCGAGGATCAGCGCGCGGTTGGTCAGGCTCTTCGAGCCGGGCGGCGAGAGCGAGGCGGACACGGGGCCCGGGGGTGGGCGGACGCGGATGCTGGGGGACGGTGCGTGTGTCGTCATCGAATGACCTCGAAGGGGACGCGACCGACCAGTTGGTCGTCGTCGGTGACGATGTCGATGCTCCAGTGACCGGCGAGGTCGGAGGGGAGGTTGAAGGATCTCAAGGTGGAGCGCAGGCGAACGGTGCCAGATGGGGGCTCACCGGAGGGCGTGACGGGGCCCTGCTGGACCGCCATACCCTCGCGGCGCCACACGTGATGGAGGGTGTTGCCGTGGCCGCCGGGGGTGACGACGTCGGTGAGGGCGTGCATCTCTTGAATGAGCGACTCGTGCAGGGTGCTGACTTGCATGCTCAGGCGTCCGTCGGGGAGCAAGTTGGGGCCGACGGCGCCGGTGGCGATGTACATCGGGACCGGGGGGATCGCGTGGCGGCCGAAGTAGGTGCCGAACACCGCCACGGTGATGAAGGCGATGAGCGCGAGCACCCACGCGGGACGGAGCAAGTTGCGGATCGGGACGTGCATCGTGAAGAACACGACGGCGGCGATCGCCGCGGCGGACATTTGGGTCAGCAGCGTGCGGGTGTCGGGGAGCAGCGCCGGCAGCACGAGGTTGAGGCAGGCGAACAGGATGAAGAAGTAGACGGTCGAGGCGGGGACCTTCCAGCGCATCAGGACCTGGTCGAACACGACGTCGACGGTCGAGAGGATCGCCAGCAGCACGAGCGCGTAGACGAAGAAGCGGTTGGGGTCGTCGAAGGTGGCCGTCTTGTAATAGAACGGGACCAGGAAGAAGAGCATGCTCTGGTACAGGTTCTTGAGCACCAGGGTCATGACGTAGAAGCGGACCTTGGATCTGGTGTCCTTGACCTTCTCCTTTTGTCCCGGCCCGGTGCCGAACACGCGAAAAAACAGGATCAGGACCAGCCAACCCAGGCCCAGCAGGACGACCATCCAGCGGGCGTTGTCGTAGCCCTTGCTGGCGTACATCACCACGAAGGCGCCGAAGGTCAGCGCGTAGGCGGAGTGCAGGTACCACAGCTTGTTGCCGTGGCGCGCCATGAAGGCGCGGACCTTGGCGAAGCGCTGGAGCGCCGCGAGGTCGCCAGCGGTAATGCCGACGGGCACGGCGACGCCGGTGGGGATCGGTGAGGTCGGCGGCAGGTCGCCGTCGGTGGCGCGCTCGAGGTCCGCGACGGCGGCGACCATCTCCGGGCTGAGGGCGGTGAGCAGGGTCGGCTCGGCGAGGGGGTCGGCGGGTCCGGCGAGCGCGTCCGGGGCGGGGGCCGCGTCTGGTGCCGACGGTGGTGGTGCCGATGAGGCGGCCGGTCCGGGCGACTCTGGCGGTGCGACGGCGGCCATCCTGGTGGCCTCAGGCGCCGGCGGTGAGCGTAGCGGTGCTGGTGGTGAAGTCGGTGGCGGTGCTGGTGGTGAAGTCGGTGGCGGCGCCGGTGGTGGTGGTGCCACCTGTGGTGGTCGTGTCGGTGGTGGTCGTGGTGGTGGGGTCGCCGGTGGTGCCGGGGAGGTCGATCTTGGGCGACCAGGCGACGCGTTCGGCGGCGAAGTTGAAGTACATCCACACGCCGTTCTCGGGGGCGAGGGTGTCGATGTCGTTGATGCCTGGTGGTTTACAGGCGCCGCCGCCGGCGAGGTTGGACCACAGGGCGAAGGGTCCGCCGCTGAGGTCGCCGATCGGCATCATGGCGACGCTGGCGGGGACGAAGCCGAAGATGACGCCGGAGACGAGCTCCTGCGTCCGGCCTTCGAGGTAGTAGGTGGAGTAGATCTGGGCGTTGGACAGTTGCAAGGTGACGTCGAGCGCGAGCTTGAGGCCGAGCTTGGGGATCGGCGCGCTGAGGAAGCAGGGGCTCATCGCCTGATGCAGGGGGGTGTTGCCGCCGCCCTGATACGCCGGGTTGAGCGACATGGCGACCGGGTTGCCGCAGGTGCCACCGATCGAGTTGTTGAAGTCGGCCGAGACGATCTCGAGCAGCGGGACGTCCTTGTCGGTGCAGTTGACCAGGTCCTCGCCAGGCACGCACTTGGCGGGCAAGATCTCCATCTTGGCGCCGGAGTCGACCTTGGGGTCGAGCGGGTGCAGCACGAGCGTGGTGTTGACGTCGAAGCTGATGATGTTGTCGGCGAAGATCGCGTTGAGTGCGACGGTCGAGTCCTCACACTGGAGGTCGTTGCCGATGTACGTGTGCGGGTCGATCAGGGTCAGGTTGGTGATGCGAAACGCCGCGGTCTCGGTCGGGTCGACGAGGCGATCGAAGAAGTCGCCGCCGTAACAACTACCCAACAGCGTGGACGCGGCGAGCAGGCTCGCGGAGCCCGAACATCCCGAACATCGCGTGCGTCGCGGGCGAACATGGGAGGAGGGAGCGGTCACGGGGGCCGCCATGATAACCGATCGGCGACGTGGCCCGCAGGCGCGCTCCGGGAGAATCCTCCCGCGCGGACGACCAGGCCCGGCGCTGCGGGTCGGTCGTAGATCGGGCCCGGTGGCGCTGGCGTGGCCGCGGGCCTGTGGTTGCCCGGGGGGCCGCGCTGGCCCACCATGGAGGCCATATGTTGCACGATTTACTGGGTCTGCGAGCGCCGGTGGGGCTGCGGTCGATGAAGACGATGAAGACGATGAGGTCGGCGATGTTGGCGATGTTGGCGACGCTGGCGATGGCGGCGTGTCCGAAGCTGCCGCCGGGTGAGGACACGGGGGACGACAGCGGGACGGCCTCGACGGGCGATACCGGGGGTCCGAGCGAGATCCCCGCCGTATGTGGGCGCTGGGTGGGTTGCACCGCGGAGATCGACCCGAGCACCGCCGACATGATGGCCGCGCGGTACGGCGAGGAGGGGACGTGCTGGAAGCTGGATGAGGCCGATCGGGCCGGCTGCGTGGCGACCTGCGACGTGCGCCTGCGCGAGTACGGGGACGCCTTCCCGGACATTACTTCGTGTCGCTACGACGACGTGCTCGGCGACGTGGAGTTCGTGTTCGGCGAGGCGGTATTCGACCCGAACGATCCGCTGGCGGAGCCGGTGTTTCGCGAGCTCGTGGACGGCGACACGCTCCAGATCGTGCGCGGGGGTCAAGGCCTGTTGATGCTGCCGCTCGGGGTGCGCGGCAGCGGCTTCGAGGTGCCGGTGGACCCCAACGACTGGGAGAACCCCCGCATGCCGCGGATCGACCTGTGGATGGACATCGAGGGCTTCAACCTCGGCTTTGGCGGGCACTTCGCGCGGGTCCCGAACTACACGATCGGGTTCGTGCCGGTCGACGAGATGGGCACGCTGGAGCACCTGTACATCGCGGTGTTGGTGCCGGACGCGATCGACGATGCGTCGGCCTTGACCGGCCAACCCGGGCTCATCCGGGCCGAGCTGCGCACGTACATGCAGCCGACGGTGGCCCGCCAGCTCAGCTTCGTGGTGGCTCCGGAGATCCAGGGGGAGTAGCTTGCCGGCATGAGCCCGCGGCAGTTTATCCCGGTCCAGGTCGCCGTCGTCACGGTGTCCGACACCCGCACCCTCGAGACCGATCGATCGGGTCAGACGATCGCCGACCTGTTGACGGCGGCGGGTCACGTCGTGCTGCGTCGCGACATCGTCCGCGACAACCGCGAGCAGATCCGCGAGGCGCTGCGGGGACACATCGCCGATCGTGAGGTCGACGTCATCATCACGACCGGGGGCACCGGTGTGACCCCGCGCGACGTGACCCCCGAGGCCCTCGCGCCGCTGATTACCAAGCCGATCCCCGGCTTCGGCGAGCTGTTTCGCTGGCTCAGCTACGCGGAGATCGGGACCTCGACGATCCAGAGCCGGGCCGAGGCCGCGCTGTGCGACACGACCTACGTGTTCCTGCTGCCCGGCTCGACCGGCGCGGTGCGAACCGCGATGGAGAAGATCTTGCTCGCGCAGCTCGATCACCGGCACAAGCCGTGCAACTTCGTCGAGCTGCTGCCGCGCATCCACGGCGAGCACGAGGACTGATCAGGCGGTGCGCTGGCCGGACACGAGGTCGTAGATCTGGCCGGGCATGGCGACGCGAAAGCCGGCCGCCTCGACGCGCTGGCGGTTCTGGTCGAGGTTGTCCTCGTGGTGCATCAGGACCATCTTGTGGCGCACGCTGGCGGGCAGGGCCTCGAGGCGCTCGAAGAAGCCGTGGACCTGACCGGGGTAGTCGACGAAGGTGCAGTCGTGGAAGTAGATCGAGGTGCGGGGCTCGAGGCCGATGAGCAGCTCGGGGTCGACGGTGCAGTCGCCGCTCCACCAGGCGATGCGCTGGACGCCGCGGTCCTCCTCGACCACGAACTCGAGCGAACAGGACGGCTTGCCGGGCACGTGCAGGGTCTCGCGGGCGACGATGTCGAGGTCGTCGGAGAGGAAGTGCTCGGCGTGGTGCCAGGTGTTGTGGCGCGGGGGCTCGATGGTGACGGCGTCGATGATGTCGAAGTAGTGGGCGAGGGTGCCGGCCTGACAGTTGCCGCGGCCGTCGTTGAGGTAGCGCAGGGACGGCGCGAGGGTCTCCCAGACCTCGGCACGCACGGCGCTGTGGGCGACGAGCCGCGGCATGGGGCCGCCGAGGGAGCTGGCGATGTCGGCGCCGCGGGTCTCGTAGAAGCGGATGAAGGCGAAGTCCTCCATGCCGTAGATGTGGTCGCCGTGGACGTGGGTGACGATCTGCCCGGCGATGTCGTGCCAGGCGAAGCCGGCGGCGTGCAACTGGTCGGGGGCCTGGCGTCCGCAGTCGATGAGCCAGCGCTGACCCGAACGCAGCGTGACCATGCTGCAGGTGGTCCCGTAGCGCCGCGAGAACGCTCCGCCAGCGCCGAACAGGCGGAGCATCATGGTTTGGCTGCGATCAGACACGCGAGCGGGTCAGAGGTTGAACGGGGCCTCAGCGTATGAGGCCGTGATTGCGGGGCGCAGGAGGAGCGAGGCGGGGGAGGGGACTACAAGGTCCAGGTCGAGCCCTCGGCGGTGTCCTGTAGGGTCACGGCCAGCAAGCCTAGCTCAGCTCGCAGTCGATCGGCTTCTTTCCAGTCTTTTTTGACCCTCGCCTCCTCCCGCATCCGCAGGAGCCGCTCGACCTCGGGCACGTCGAGGCCGAGGCGCGCGGCTTTGCGGTCCCGGCGGTCGCGGAGGTAGAGGGCCGGGTCCTCCGCGAATAGGCCCAAATACCGCGATACGGTGCGCATGCTGGCGATGAAGCGGGTCAGGGTCGGGCCCCGGCCGGCGATCTCGGCCTTCTTCTTGAACTCGAGTAAGCGGTTCACCTCGCGTAGGGGCTCGCTCAGGGCGGCGATCGCCGCGGCGGTGTTGAGGTCGTCGCGCAGGGCCGCGACGAAGGCCGGCAACATGCCCGCGACCGCCGTGGCAACGCTGTTCTGCGCGGCGTCCTGCGGCGCGGCGTCGGTCGGACCGGCCAATGCTCGCTGGCACCGGGCCATGGTGTCGTAGACGTAGGCGACGCGCTCGTCGGCCTCTTCGAGGCCGGGGAAGCGGATGTGCGCGCGCAGGCGCGCGAGCTCGAGCGGGGCGGCGCAGTAGGGGCACTGGCTGGCCTGCTGTTGCTCGGGGTCGAGGAGTCGGCGGCACTTGGGGCACGGGACCTCGACGTCGAAGTTGATGCCGCTACGGTAGTGCACGCCGAGCAGGAAGTAGCGCAGGGCCTCCGGGAGGTAGAGGGCCGTGACCTCGCGGATCGTGAAGAAGTTGCCCAGGCTCTTGGACATCTTCTCGCCGGCGAAGTCGATGAAGCCGTTGTGGATCCAATGGCGTGCGAAGGTGCCGGGCCCGCAGGCGCCCTGGGACTGCGCGATCTCATTCTCGTGATGGGGGAAGATCAGATCGCGGCCGCCACCGTGGATGTCGAAGGTCTCGCCGAGGTGGCGCAGACTCATCGCCGAGCACTCGATGTGCCAGCCGGGACGACCGGGACCCCACGGGCTGTCCCACTGCGGCTCGCCTGGCTTGGCGGCCTTCCACAGCACGAAGTCGAGGGGGCTCTCCTTGCGCTCGTTGACCTCGACGCGCGCGCCGGCCTGCATGTCGTCGAGGTTGCGCTTGCTGAGCGCGCCGTAGGTCGCGAACTTGGCGACGCGGTAGTACACGTCGCCCTCGGACGCGTAGGCGAGCTCGGCGGTGACCAGGCGCTCGATGAGGGCGACGATCTCCGGGATGTTGTCGGTGACGCGCGGCTCGATGTCCGGGCGCAGGCAATGCAGCGCGTCGAGGTCGTGGTGATAGGCCTCGGTGTACTTGGCGGTGACCTCGGCGGGCGTGATGCCTTCGGTCGCCGCGCGCTTGATGATCTTGTCCTCGACGTCGGTGATGTTGCGGACGAACAGCACCTCGACGCCCGACGCGCGCAAGAACCTCACCAGCACGTCAGGCACCACGGCGGCGCGCGCGTGGCCGATGTGGCTCATGTCGTAGACGGTCGGGCCGCACACGTAGAGCTTGCAGCGGCCGGGCTCGAGCAGCTCGAGCGGGCGCTTGGTGGCGCTCAGGGTGTCGTACAGGAAGAGGTGCGGTGCGGGCTCCGTCATGGCGGAGCCGCAGTGTGCCCTATGCCTGCCTACGGCGCCACCACAGCGCCAGGCTGGCGACATTCCAGCCGACGACGGAGAACACGACGAGCCACAACGCGACGGCGGGCCACTGGTCGCGCGGGTGATCGTCGACCAATACGATGTGACCCGCGGGGTCGACCTTGACGGGGAGTAATCGGCCCGCAGCGCGTAACAGACTGTCGTCGATCTTGAGGCGGCCGGCCTCGAGCGTGCGGGGGACCAGCTTGCCGTCGGCGACGGCATAACCGGGGCTGGTGCCGTCGGTGCCGAGCGGGAAGCTCAGCGACTCGCCGTCATGGCGCAGCTCGGCGGAGGACACGAGGTAGGTGGTGAAGAACGGGACGACGAGCGCGCCGACGCGGGGGTCGGGCTTGTCGCTTGTCGGCGCGGCGAGGCCGGCGGCAGCGAGGGTGGACTGGGCGGTGGCCCGTTGCTCGGCCGGGATGCGGGCGATGAAGGTGTAGAAGGCGGCGGAGGATTGGTCCTCCGGTGCGAAGTAAGGGACGCCGAGCGTTTGCACGGCGGCCTCGGCGGCGGCGCGCGAGGTGAAGCTGGTGCGTCCGAGCTGGACGCGCGCGTCGGGCTGGTCGACGCTGAGGCTGATCTGTTCGCCGGGCCTGAGCTTGTTGCTGTCGAGGGCGGTGAGCAGTTGCTCGCGGGTGAGGTCCTGGGTCTCGACGATGCGCTCGCCGTCGAAGTATTGTTGGATCCACGGGAACATGCGGACGTCGGAGAGGCGACGCATACGACCGGTGAACTGGCCCTCGAACTGGTTGCTGACGGGCGTGTCGGTCTTCGGAAGCGCGGCGAACAGGGAGCCGCCGCCCTCGATGAGGCGCAGGTAGCCGATCGTCTTTTCGCCGAGCTTGGCGCGCGCGGCGTGCTGGACGTCCGGCGTGCCGCGCAGGGTGACGTATTGCTCGACGTGGGCGTCGACGCCGGACTCGACGAGCGTGCTCGCGTCGCCGAGGTCTTGCGGGGTGCCGCCCTGCAGGAAGTAGCGGACATCCCCGAACATGGTCACGAGGAGGTAGCCGCCGAACAGGATGACCGCGACGTCGATGAGCGGGGAGCGCCGACGACGCGGCGCGGGGGAGTGGGATTCGTCCGCTGGTTGCTCTGGTTCGACCACGGTGCCTCGGTTTATCACGGTCCAGGCCTGGGACTAATCTGCGGGCCCGAGGTTCCCGCCTTGCTGACGAAACACCCAGATCTCTCGGGTGACCTCGACGTCTTCGGCGTCGCGCGCGGTGATGAGGATCTGGTTGGAGCCGGGGGCGAGGGGGACCCGGGCGGAGAAGCTCAGTTGCTGGGCTGCGTCGCCGTGGCGGGCGGGGTTGGCCTCGTAGTCGATCTTCTGCTCGACCTGGCCGACGCCGGCCGGCTTGACGGTCACGAGCACGTCGTGGACCCGCTGCGGGTGACGCGCGATGCCGCTGACCTCGATGAAGTCCTCGGGGGTGACCTGACTGGTGGGCTCCAGGGTGAGGACTGGGGGCTGGACGAGCATGAAACCGCGCGCCAACGGTTCCGTAGTGCCCTTGCCGTCGGCCGGCTGGAGGAGGTCGGCCGGGAGCCAGGCGCGGCGGCCGGGACCGGCGGTGACGGCAGCCCAGCCGCCGGCGAGGCCGAGGATGTCGAGGCGAGCGCCGGCCGGGACCTCGCCGAGCTGCCGCGCGTTGCCGTGGGCGGCGTTGTAGAGGCGGGCCGGCTCGGCCCCGACCCGTCGCTGCTCGGGCGCCGCGGTGAACTGGCCGGTTTGGCCGAACACGCCGAGCTCGAACTTGTGGCGCACGCTCTCGCGTAGCTGCACGTCGGCGACGACGATGTCGAAGGAGACCGGGATGGCCGGGTCGGCCGCGGGGCTGACGGTGAGGCCGAAGCTGCCGCGCGCCTGGCCGCCGACGGTGATCGGTCCGAGCTGGACGAAGCCTTCCTCGAGCAGGACCTGGGTACCGGAGAGGTTATGGACCAGGGCGCGGGTATCACTGGCGGCGCCGGGTCCGGCATCTTTGACCTCGATGGCGATCAGGACCTGCTCGCCTGGTTGGAGGTTGCCGTCGCCGTTGCCGCGCACGGCAAACGCGGCCTCGCCGGGGAACCGCGGGGTAGCCGGCCGCGGCGGGGCCTTGGCCACGAGCGCCGGGTCGTCGACGATCCAGTAGTCGAAGGTGAGCTGCGGGCGGGTCAGGCCGGCGACGGCGAAGCGGACGGTGGCCTCGGCGTCGGGGGTCGGGTCGGGCTCACCGGCGTGGAGGTCGATGTGGATCGTGTCGGTGAAGCTGCTGTGCCAGCCCATGACCTGGAGGCGGACGTCGCGGGTGAGGGTCTCGCCGGGCTCGATGCGGCCGAGCAAGAGCTCGATGCCGTCGAGCTCGTCACGCAGGCACTCGGTGATCGCGTGGACGCGCTCGACGGCGGCGACGCCCTTGTTGGTGACGGCGACCTTGAGGGTAAACGGGGCTCCGGCGCGGATCTCCCCGGTCTCGACGATGCGGGCGCTGAGCTCGAGCGTGGCCTGCTCGTGGGCGTCGACGCGGCCGGCCCAGTCGATCTTGGTGGCGCCGACGCCAGTGGTGATCGCGGTGTCCTCGGCGAGCGCGAGGTCGCGGGCGACCGCGGCGAGCTTGGCCTGGCGGGCGGCGGGGTTCTCCTCCCCAGCGAGGCTCTGGGCGACCTGGTGGGCGATGCGGACCTCGGGGTCGCGCAGCGCGGCTGGACCCTCGCTGGCCTTGCCGCTGACGGGGGCGCTGGCGAAGTACCGGAGTTGCAGGCCGCTGGCAGGCTGCTGGGCGGCTGGGCGCTCGTGTCTGGCGGACGGGAGGTGGGCGACCTGGGCGAACTCGCGGCGGCGATCGAAGCGCTCGCGGTCGTAGTAGTTGGCGACGCCGTGGATGTTGGAGAGCTCGACCGGGAACAGGCCGAGGTCGGGCTGGACGCCGGCGGTCTGGATCGACCGGTCACCGGCGACCAGGTACTCGGCGACGGTGAGCTTGAGCGCCAGCTCGGCGCCGTAGAGGTTCTCGGGTTTGACCAGTTGGACGGTGCCTTTGCCGAAGCTCGGGCGCCCGATCACGACGCCACGCTCGAGGTACTTGACCGATCCGCCGACGATCTCCGAGGCGCTGGCGGACTCCTCGTTAATGAGGACGACCACCGCGGCGCTGGCCGGCAGGTCGAGGTCGGGGTCGGCGGCCTCGGACTCGCGGCCGATCGCCGAGCGCACGATGACGAGCTCGCCGCTGGCGATGAAACCGTCGAGCACGGCGACGGCCTGGGCGAGCAGGCCGCCGGTGTTGTCGCGCAGGTCGAGCACGACGCCCTTGAGCGGCTCACCCTGGTCGCCGGTGAGCGTCTTGAGGGCGTCGCGGACCTGTTCGCCGCTGTTCTCCTGGAAGGTGCTCAGCTTGAGGTAGGCGATGCGGCCGGGCAGCAGCTCGGAGGTGACGCTGGCGACGCGGATGATCTGGCGGGTGAGGGTGAGGGTGAGGACCTGCTCGCCGCGACGGACCTTGAGGATCACCTTGGTGTCGACCGGACCGCGCAGGAGCTGCTGGGCCTCGACGACGCGCAGGTTGACGGTCGACTGTTTGTCGATCTGGGTGACGAGGTCACCGGCACGCAGTCCGCCCTGCTCGGCGGGTGAGCCTGGGAGCACGCGACCGATGCGGATCCTTCGCTCCTCCTCGCGGATCTCGGCGCCGATGCCCCCGAACTGGCCCTTGGTCTTGACGCCGAGGTCGGTGTGCTCCTCGGGGGTGAGGAGGATCGTGTGCGGGTCGAGCGGGGCGAGCAGGCCGTTGATCGCGGCGTACTCGAGCTTGTGGGTGGCGTCGGGGGCGAGCTTGAGCTCGGCTTGGGCGAAGCCGAGGATCTCCTCGAGGCGGTCGGCGGCGGCCATCAGGTCGCCGAGGCCAGCGAGCGAGAACTCCTTGCGGGCCGCGCCGACGGTGACGATCGCCTGGTCGCCGGTGACGCTGGCGAAGAACTCGGGGGTGTGCAGGCCGAGGTAGGTGAGCGACGAGACCAACTGCACGCGCGGGTCGATGCGGGTCTTGTCGAAGTACTCGGTCTGGATGACGTACGCGGCCCACACGGTCAGCGGGAAGCTGCGCTGGTCGAGGCCGAGCCGGACGCGCAGGTTCTGCTCGGGCTCGGGTGCGGTCTCAGGGTCGGCCTTCGTGGTTTCGCCGCGGGCCGCGGGCTCATCGGGGGGCGAGCCGCACGCGCTCAGGACCAGGCACCCCAGACACAGACTCAGGAGGCGGGGGCGCTTGGGGGCCATGGAGGCGGGAAGCATAGCCTCCGGGAACGCGGTCGCGGGGGTCATGCGTATGCGGGCGGGTGGGTCGAGTGGGCTATTGTGGGCTCCTGGCGGGGGTTGAGAGGCCGCAAGTCACTAAAAATTGCAGAACGACACCGATAGCATCCTCGCGGGTCGCGCCGGTGGTCCAAGTGCTTGAGATCGTGTCGGAGCGCAGTGGCATGAGAACGGCATGTCAAGTTTTCTGCGTGCGTACCGTTTCTCTCGCCTTCGCCCTCCTGCTCCCGGCCTGCGTCGATGCACCGATCACGCAGGCGCACCTCGCTCCGGATGGTCAGTTGCGTGCCAGCCTCGAGCAGTTCTCGGCCCGGCCCCAGGCTTCTGCACGCCAGGCGGTGCAGGTGGCGGCGGTGCTGGCGGAGCAGGCGACGGGTGCGCTCGAGGACGCCGCGGAGTTTTCTGCGAGCGCGGGGGCGGTACACCTCCATCTTCGGGCGGACAGCCTGCTGGAGCCGCGCCCGGTGACGTTTATATGGACCCACGCGGAGGCGCGTGAGGTGGTGCAGGGCGTACTTGCGCCCACGACGACGCTGACGCTGGCGGCCAGCCACCCGATCTCGCCCGAGTCGACGGGCAAGTGGGAGGTGGAGGTGTACGCCACGGACGCGGCGGGTGCTGCCGGTGAACTGCTGTTTCGGCGCGAATTCCTGGTTCTCTAGACGCTCTTGCTTGGTGGCGTCGAGTCGTGCGACGCCCGCGGTTTCGACCGCGGGCGTTTCTTTTTGGTTCTGGCCACGTGGGGTGGTTGCTCGTAGCATTGCGGGCCATGGAACAACGGCAAAGCGCCGGGGGCATGACCCCCGAAGAAGTCGATGTGTTTGCCCGCGGGCTGTACTACCTCGCCAGCGTCGACGACCACGTCGACGAGCGCGAGGTCAAACTGATCGAGGAGTTCTTGCAGGAGACCGGGTCGGAGCTGACGCTCGAAGACCTCAAGGCCCGGCAGTTTAGCTTCTACGAGGCCGTGCAGGTGCTGGAGGCGACCTACCTGCGGCGCATCTTCGTCAAGGCGGCGATCGCCCTCGTACACAGCGACGGGGTCTACACCGATGAAGAGCGGCGAGCGCTCGGCACGGTGGCCGACGTGTTCGGCCTGTCCAACGCGGAGTTCGGCGAGCTCGAGCAAGACGCTCGGCGCACGAGCCTCCTGCAATGACCTCCTCACGCACCTCTCGCGACCACTTTCTCCGCGACAAGAACGGAAGCTGACATGGGCATTCTAGGTTTCATCAAGAGCCAGCTCATCGACATCATCGAGTGGACGGACAACAGCAACTACACGCTGGTGTACAAGTTCCCCGACGAGGATCATGAGGTCAAGAACGGCGCCAAGCTGATCTGCCGCGAGAATCAGGCGGCGATCCTGATCAACGAGGGGCAACTGGCCGACATCTTCGGGCCGGGCACGCACACGCTGAGCACCCAGAACGTACCGGTGCTGTCGCGCCTGAAGGGCTGGAAGTACGGGTTTAGCAGCCCGTTCAAGGTCGATGTCTACTTCGTCAACCTCAAGCAATACATCGACCAGAAGTGGGGCACCGCCAATCCCGTGCTGATCCGCGACCCGGAGTTCGCGGTCGCGGGCCGGCCGGGCCGGGTCCGCATCCGGGCGTTCGGCTCGTACAACTTCAAGATCTCCGACCCGGGCACCTTTTATAAGGAGCTGGTCGGCACCCAGGGGATGTACACGACCGACGAGATCGAGGGCTATCTCAAGCGCATGCTGGTCGGCAAGTTCACGCAGGCGGCCGGCAAGTCGGAGATCTCGGTCGCCGACATGGCCGGGCATTACAGCGTGCTCGAGAACGTGGTCAAGGGTGACATCGCCGAGGAGTTCAAGAAGCTCGGGCTGATGCTGACGAGCTTCGTCATCGAGAACATCTCCCTCCCGCCGGAGATCGAGAAGGCGCTCGACGCGGCCGCGGCACAGTCGGCGCGTGGCGTCGATAACACGATGGCCTGGGAGGGCATGCAGGCGATGCGCGACGCGGCCAGGCAACCAGGCGGCGGGGGCGGGGTCATGCAGGCCGGCATGGGCATGGGCATGGGCATGGGCATGGGCAACATGATGGGCAACGTCATGGCCGGCGCGATGCCCGGATACCCGCAGCACCCGCAGCAGGGGCAACAGCAGCAATACCCGCAGCAGGGGCAACAGCAGCAATACCCGCAGCAGCAGCAGCCGCAGCAGCCGCCGCCGCCGCCGCCGGTGGCTGAGGACAACAGCCTCGAGAGCAAGCTGCGCAAGCTCAAGGGGGCGCTCGACGCTGGTCTGTTGACCGACGAGGAGTACAAGGCGAAGCGTACCAAGCTGCTCGACGCGTTCTGATGTCGGGCGCGTGAGAGCGTGAGGCGGTCGGGGTTCCGGCCGCCTCGTCACGCTTTCGGGAGTGAGGATCGCGGGGGTCCACGTCGCGGCGGGGTCGCGTGGGCGCGCGGCCGCGTGTACAAGGTGGGGATGCGGCGGATGTTTTTGGTCGGGACCGACACCGATTGCGGGAAGACCACGGTGGCCTGCGCGCTGCTGCGGGCGCTGCGGGCACGCGAGATCAGGGCGCTGCCGTTCAAGCCGGCGGCGAGCGGGCCGGACGGGCCGCAGGGGGATCCGGAGCGGCTGGTGGAGGCGGCCGCGATCGCGGGGCTGAGGGTGGCGGAGATCTGTCCGCTGCGCTACGCGGAGGCGGTGGCGCCGGGGCTCGCGGAGGCTGGCGCCGGGGACATGTCCGTGTGGACAGGTATGGATTGGCGGGCGGGCGAGGGTTCGGCGGTGGTGCTCGCGGTGGCGGCGGTGCTGGCCGCGGCCGAGGCGCGGTACGCCCCGGACCTCACGATCGTGGAGGGGGCCGGAGGGCTGTGGGTGCCGATGCCGGGCGGGACGTGGTTGCCGGCGTGGATCTCCGGGCTGGGCGCGACGCCGGTGGTGGTCGGGCGGCTCGGGCTCGGGACGATCAACCACTGTCTATCGACGATCGTCGGGCTGCGCGGGCTGGGGTTGGCGCCGGCCGGGTTCATCCTCTCGCAGACCGGGGCGCGCGGCGACGCGTCGGAGCTTCACAACGAGCGGGTGATCGCGGCGGCGAGCGGGCTGCCGTGTTTTGGAGTGCTGGCCTTTGGGACAGGTCCGGAGGACCACGCGTGGGTCCGGCCGGAGGCGTGGCGGCTGCTCGCCTGAGCTGGCTCGGTCAGGCGCGCTGCGGGACGCCGCGGGGCTGCGGGACGACGTCGGACCTGCGGGCCGGCCGGCTGGTGCGGGTGTTGCCCGAGTACACGGTCGGCGACGGCAACGTGTACCTGGTACATCCGGCGGCCAAGGTGCTCCCGGCGAAGGCGCGGGTGTTTCGCGACTTCTTGCTGGCGAACATCGAGCTGTTGACGCAGGGGGCCGAGTGCGTCGAGCACAAGGCCCAGCACGCGCGTGCGTCGGCCGGGCGCACTGAGGGTCGCTGGCGCCGGGCTGCTCGCCCGGCGGGGTGAAGTCTCATGCGCCGCGACGCGTCGGCGCGATGTCGATCGATATGTGGGAGCGAGCGATCTTTACTGTTGCTCGTGGTGGCACGCGCGTGTCCTATCGGCGCCATGCATCACTTCGGAGTTGGGCGGGCGGATAATTTTGCGGCGGTCTTCGCGATCACGGCGGTCCTGGCGGCGGCTGGCTGCGGCGACGACGGCGTGACGACGGGGATCACGGGCGACACGACGACGGTCGGGGCGACGACGACGGGGGCGGTGACGACTACGACCTCGCCGACGACCGGCGAGACGGCGACGACCGACGAGACGGCGACGACCGACGGGTCCGGCACCAGCGAGACGACCTCGCCGACGACCGGCATGACGACGGAGCCGGACACGACGACTGGGCCGGACACGACGACGGGGCCGGACACGACGACGGGGCCGGACCCGTTCTGCGGCGACGGCGTCATGGACGGGGACGAGGCGTGCGACGACGGCAACCAGGTGGACACCGACGAGTGCACCAAGGAGTGCGTGGCCGCGGCCTGCGGCGACAACCTCGTGCAGGAGGGTGTCGAGGAGTGTGACGACGGCAACCTTGTGGACACGGACGCGTGCACGGCGGTCTGCAAGACGGCGGTCTGCGGCGACGGTGCGGTGCAGGAGGGCGTGGAGGCGTGCGACGACGGCAACCTGGTCGACGACGACGAGTGTACCAACGCCTGCTCGGCGGCGTCGTGCGGCGACGGCGTCGTGCAGATGCCGATGGAGCAGTGCGACGACATGAACGTGCTCGACACGGACGCGTGCACGAACACCTGCATGACGGCGCAGTGCGGCGACGGTCTGGTGCAGGAGGGCGTCGAGACCTGCGACGAGATGGCGGAGACGGCGACCTGCGACGCCGACTGCACGGCGCCGATGTGCGGCGACAAGGTGGTCAACATGGCGGCGCTGGAGACCTGCGACGAGGGCGGGGCGACGGCGACCTGCGACGTCGACTGCACGGCGCCGGTGTGCGGTGACAACGTCGTGAACATGGCGGCCGGCGAGGGCTGCGACGACGGCAACGTGGTCGACACGGACGCGTGCGTCATGGGCTGCAAGGCGGCCAAGTGCGGCGACAGCTTCGTGCAGGCCGGGGTCGAGGAGTGCGACGACGGCAACATGGTCGACAACGACGCGTGCAGCAACACCTGCAAGACGCCGGTGATCCAGAAGATCGTCTTCGTCACCAGCACGATCTACGGCGGCGACCTCGGTGGCCTCGCCGGCGCCGACGCCAAGTGCCAGGCGCGGGCGCTCGCGGGCGGCCTGCCGGGGACGTATATGGCGTGGCTCAGCGACAATACCGGCACGCCGGCGAGCCGCATGACCAAGGCCGTGGTCCCCTACGTGCTGCCCAGCGGCACCAAGGTCGCCAACAACTGGACCGACCTGACCGACGGCACGCTGCTCTCCGGCATCAGCATGACCGAGCTGCTCGGCCCGGCGCCGACGACCAGCTTCTGCGGCCCGGGCAACCCCCCGGTGTGGACCAACACCAACGCCAACGGCACGCAGGCCAACGTCGACAGCAGTTGCGCCAACTGGACCGGTGGCAACGGCGGCGCGATCTGGGGTAACGCGACCCTGACCAACTCCGCATGGACCATCTGGTGCAGCGGCGGCACCTGCAACAACCCGATATTCGTCGCACCGATCTACTGCGTCCAGCAGTGATGCGCACCGGGGTCGCAGCTCGAGGCGACTCGGGCCGCGCGCTTCGGAGCTACTCGATCTTGAGGGTGAGCGTGCGCGGCTGACCCTTGCGTTCGATGGCGAACTTGAGGTTGTCGGCGGTGCGCAGGGCGGCGTAGGCGGTGAGGGCGGTCTCGGGGTCGGTCATCGGGCGCCCGTTGATCGACACCA
>Ga0105045_10000222_pt1 | contig 37461 bp, 29 predicted proteins | sample MAT02_FD_78089 | JGI IMG/M metagenome (GOLD analysis project Ga0105045, IMG submission 78089) | Freshwater microbial communities from Lake Fryxell liftoff mats and glacier meltwater in Antarctica - MAT-02 (megahit assembly) | ecosystem: Environmental > Aquatic > Freshwater > Ice > Liftoff...
GAGACCAGTTCAGCCTTGTTGATGTGGTGTTCGGCCCGGTTCTGTCGCATTCCTTCCAGCGCGACGCCAGTCTGCTACCGATTTGTTCGCCGAGATCGCAAAAAACAAATTCATGACCTGACGCACAATGCAGATGTGCTTTGGGCCGCACGTCGGTAAACGGCACCGAAAGGGAGGCGTCGAAGCAAATGTCCGAATCCGAGCCGTTCTTTGGCCTGTCACCGACACATGTTCTTATGGCGGCTGTGGGCGCGGCAGTTTTCGCTGCCTATCTGCTGCCACGTATCGCTTTCCTGCGGGCCGCATCTTCATCGGCGATCCTCATGCTTCTGGGCCTGGTGACGTTCACCTTCATTCCGGGCATGCCAGCGGCGCTCGATCCGACCGTGTCACCGCGCATCTGGGAGATCACCAGTGAGATCGCGGTGATCGTCGTTCTTTTCGCAACGGGACTTCGGATCGACAACGTCAGCAGCTGGAGCCGATGGAGACCCACTGTCCGACTGCTGTTGATAGCAATGCCGCTGACGATCGCGGCGCTGGCGCTCCTTGGATGGGCGTTGGCTGGAATGACGTTTGCTGGTGCTGTGCTTCTTGGTGCCGTTCTGTCCCCCACGGATCCGGTGCTTGCCGGGGATGTGCAGGTCGGACCGCCCTTGGAAGGTGGCGAGCATCCCGTTCGATTCACGCTGACCGCCGAAGCCGGGCTGAACGACGGTCTGGCCTTTCCCTTTGTCTATCTGGGGCTGATCCTTGCGGCGCAGAGTGCCGAACCGTCGAGCTGGTTTCTGGAATGGGTCATGCGCGATGTGATTTATCGAATTGCAGTAGGGGCTGCGGTCGGGGCGTTGGTAGGATGGCTGTTGGGCCTCAGTCTCTTTTCGGATTGGGGCAGCGGCGCGATTGCGAAAAGCGGTCCGGGTGTTCTTGCCCTCGGGGCCGTGTTGCTGTGTTACGGCGTGGTCGAGCTGGCGGAGGGCTACGGATTCATCGGCGCGTTCACGGCGGGCCTCGTGTGCCGCCGTGCTCAGGAGAAGCACCATTTTCACAAGCGGCTTCACGCTTTCAGCGAGGCAGTCGAGCACGCGCTTACGGCGATCCTGCTCGTGCTTCTGGGCAGCATCTTGCCTGCTCTATGGCCGGTGCTCGACTGGCGGCACACGTTGATCGGCTTTGGTCTGCTCCTGTTCATCAGACCTCTGGTAGGCTGGCTGGCGCTGCTCGGAACGGGAATGACCTCGGGCGATCGACTGATCGTCGGCTTCTTCGGCGTGCGTGGGATCGGGTCGGTCTACTATGTAGGTTATGCGACGGGCCATATGGAGTTCGTCAATGAAGATCAGCTTTGGGCGATCGTCGCTTATACCATTTTCGCCTCCGCCATCATTCACGGCGCTACAAGCTTTCTGGTAGACCGCTTCGCGTCGCCCTGGGCGGGAGAAACGGACCCTGCCGACCAGAGGAAATCATCTGGCGCGAAGCGGGTTCACTAAAACTGCGGTCGGGGCCAGCCTTCGCTTTGCAACTGTAACTAACTTGCAACTTTATCTAAACCTTGCGGCTCTGTGATCAGGGTTTGGTATCACAACTAGGATTTTCGATGTATGACTTCTTTTAATCACTAAGAACAAACTTTGCCCATTTTGGAGACCACTATAATGAAATCCACCCGTCACATTCTTGCGCTTGCCAGCACTGGCTGCATCTTTGCGGCAGGCCTGGCTGCTGCAGGCGGCCCCACCGTGATTTCGGACGATCCGGCACCGATGCCGGCAACGATGGCTCCGGAATCCGCTTTCAGTGGCGGCGTCGGCCTGAAGTTTGGTCAGATGTCGTTCGAACAGTCCGACGACTCGGTGGATGAAAGCGATCTGAACGTCTTCGCGCTGAACGGGTACCTTCGGTATGACTGGAATGCCTGGTCGGTCTTCGCGGATGTGAACAGCGTTCGCCGCGACATTGGCGATGAAGACTTTGACGAGTTTGCCCCCGAGGGTGCAATGTCTTACGGTCTGCACGCAGGTCGCACTTTCGGGTCGTTCTATGCCGGTGCGTTCGTCGGCCAGAACCGGTTCCAAGGCGATGACGCAGACGTCTTTGGCGATTATGTCTCGGGTGAACTGTACGGCCTTGAGACTGAATACCGCTTTAACGAGGCCGGTGCTGTCTTTGCCCAGGTCGGACGCGCCGACATGGTGGGCGACGATGGTGACGTTGCCTTTGACGGCAACTTCTACCGGGTGGGTGCATCGTACCAATTCGCAAACTTTGGCGTTGCCGTCGACTACGAAGCCGGCAATTCACCGGACATCTTCGAAGACGAGGGTGACGGAGGCGGCGACTACAAGGCCTACAGCATCGAAGGCAGCTACGAGGTTCGTCCGAACCTGACAGCCAGCTTCGGGTACGAACGGATGGACATCACGGCGAACACTGAGGATGACGGTTCGGAAGACACGATCACGCTGGGTCTGGCTTTTGCCTTTGGCCCCAAGACCGATCGGCACAACCTGACGACGACCTACAAGCCGGGTCTTGCCGCCGCCTGGGCCGAAACCCTGGACTGATCTTCCCTACCTGATACGGGACAATATTGCCGCGCCGGTTCACCCCGGCGCGGCATTTTCTTTTGCATGACGGCCCAAACGGCCCGGCCCTCAGCCTATCAGCGGCCCGGATTTGCCGTAAGTCTCGTCATAGTGCCGCCGCAGGCGCATCAGCGCGATGCGCAGCACGATCTTGCCCGACCGTGCCGCCCAGCCCATGCGCTTTTCGGCCACCTCCAGCCCCTCGAGAAAACAGCAGCAGCGCAAGGCCACGTCGCCCAAGCCCGGCCCAAGGTCGCGCAACGCCGCCGCCACCCTGGCGCGGGCCCGTCCCGGCCCTTCGCCCAAGCCGCTGTCAGGCTGAAATGCGCTCCGGTCGCCGCCGGTCAGGAACCTGTCCCAGTTCTGCGCCACGCGGGGGCCCATCTGCGCCAGTTCAAAATCCTCGCGCAGGCGTTCGGCGGCGACGACCAGCTCCGGTTCAAGGAACGGCTTGCCGTCTCGGTCGCGCCTGCGGCCAAGCACGCCGACCGGGCTTTCCGCCATGTTATAGCGTACCCGGCGCGGGCCATCGTCATCCATCACCGCGCGTTCGCCCCAGACCCGGTGCTGGTCGCCAAAGGCCTCTCCGTCTGCCGTGCCCTGGCGGCGGCGGTCTTCCTCATCGGTCAGCCGGCGTAACGCGGCGCGGCCGGTCGAAGTGATCTCGTAGGTGGACACCCGGCCCGGCTTGCGGCAGGTGATCCAGTCCTTCAGCGTGAACGCGTGGGCCACTGCGCGGTCCAGCACCGCTGTCCGCAAGGAACGCCCGTCGGGAAAGTCGCGGAGGACGACGGCCTTGTCCATTTCCGGCGCAATGGCCATCACTGCCCCCGGTTCAGCCAGGCGGCGCAGGATGCGGCGGCCCTCTTGCGCGAGGGACTGTTCGTCACAAAGTTCGGTTCGGGGCTCGGGCCGGGGTGCGGCCGATGGGCTACGCGGATGCACGGACATGGGCTGATCTTCCTTTCGGGCTGGGTCATCGGCAAAGCGCAGGGCATGGCGGGTGACGGCCGACAACGCTTCATCCATCAACGGATCATCGCGACGGCTTTCAAATCGGCGCACCTGTCGCATGATGGTCGAGGCGTGAAGCCCCTCGCGGCGTGCCAGCGCCCTGAGCGACGTGCCGTCTTCGATATGGTGGAGGTAGTGACGCACGGCAGCGGGAAGCCAGTCTGGAAGGCTGGCGGCTGTGAGTTCTGGCAATTCGGTCGTCCCGTCCTTGTCCACACCCGGGGTGCGATGAGTCCAGCCTTGGACAATCGCAACCTTGGGTGGAATTGGTTACCTGTTGGTTAAGCACTCGGCTGGTCTGAACAATTGCGTGGAAATCCTAAACTTTTCGGTAACCTCCGTTCGCAGCAAATGCCAAACACGCAACGCAAGGTTGATCCGGTCCATGATGCGCCCGTTCAGCACCGGAGAGCCCCATGTCAGATTTTCGCATCATCCTTGCCAACTTGCGCCGCCCCCGCCTTTTAATGCACGCGGCCCGTTTCGGGCTTGGGGATTACCGGCGCGAGCGTGACTTGCGCCGCCTGGTCACCTGCGGGCCGTCGCCCGAGGATACCGTGCCCTCGCTGATGTCGGTTGAAGAAGAGCTTGAGGCGACGCGGCTGGCGGGCGATCTGTCCTATTCCGTGGCGCGCCACATCGAGGTGCTGATCGCGCTTCTGGCCGAGGCGCGGCTGTTGCGCCGCGAGGGGCCGGCATAGGCCCATGCAAAAAGGGGCGGAAGGCCGCCCCTTTTACCGCCCTGAGCCAGTTTTCAGATGAAGGCGTCCGGCACGGCGGCCTTGCGCGCGGCCACGAATGCCTCCAGCGCCTCACGGGTGCCGGGGTCGATCTCGGGCGGCTGGTAGTCGGCCAGCTGCTTTTTCACACGTTCGGCAGCCAGTGCCTGCGTGTCGCGCGCCCCTTCTTCGGCCCAGGTCTCAAACGGCTTGTAATCGAAAAGCTCTGACCGCCAGAAGGCAGATTTGAAATTCGCCTGGGTATGCTCGCAGCCCAGGAAGTGCCCGCCCGGGCCCACCTCGCGCAAGGCCTCCATCGCCTGGCCGTTCTGGTCCATCATCACGCCCTGCGCCAGATGGTGCAGCGTACCCAACTGGTCGGCGTCCATCACGAACTTCTCGTAGGACGATACCAGCCCGCCCTCCAGCCAGCCGCAGGCATGCAGCATGAAGTTGACGCCGGCCAGCAGCGCCATGTTAAGGCTGTTCGCCGTCTCATACGCCGCCTGCGCATCCGGCAGTTTCGACCCGCAAAAGCTGCCACCCGACCGGTAAGGCAGGTTCATCCGCCGCGCGAGTTGCCCGGCGCCATAGGTTATGTGCGCCGCTTCCGGTGTACCGAAGGTGGGCGCGCCAGAGTTCATGTCGATCGAGGTCACGAAGGCCCCGAAGATCACCGGCGCACCGGCGCGGACCAGTTGGGAATAGGCCACCCCGGCCAGCACCTCGGCCAGCACCTGCGTCAGCGTGCCTGCCACCGTCACCGGAGCCATGGCCCCGCCGACGATGAACGGGCTGATGATCGCGGCTTGGTTGGCCTTTGCATAAACCTCGAGGGCACCCATCATGATGCCGTCAAAGGTCAGCGGCGAGTTGATGTTGATGAGGGAGGTCATAACCGTGTTCTGATCAACAAAATCATCGCCGAACAGGATCTTCGACATTGTCACCGAATCCTCGGCGCGTGAGGATTCGGTGACCGATCCCATGTAGGGTTTGTCCGACAGCACCATATGCGCCAGCAGCATGTCCAGATGGCGCTTGTTCACCGGGATGTCCGTGGGTTCGCACACTGTGCCGCCGGAATGGTGCAGCCATTTAGACATGTAGCCAAGCTTCACGAAGTTCTGGAAATCATGCAGCGTTGCATAGCGCCGCCCCCCTTCCGCATCGCGCACAAAGGGCGGGCCATACACCGGGGCCAGCACCAGATTGCGCCCGCCCACCTCGACATTCCGCTCGGGATTGCGGGCATGCTGGGTGAAAGACGCCGGCGCGGTGGCACAAAGCTTCCGCGCAAGGCCGCGCGGGATATGCACTCGCTCGCCCCTCACATCAGCTCCGGCTGCGCGCCACAAGTCCAGCGCGCCCGGGTTTTCCACGAAATTGACGCCGATCTCTTCCAGAACGGTTTCCGCGTTCCATTCGATGATCTGAAGGGCTTCTTCGTTCAGGATCTCGAAGTTCGGGATATTGCGCTGGATAAAGCGGGCGGACTCAAAGCTGACCGCCGTCCGTTCCGCCCGGCGGGTGGCCCCGCCCCCGCTGCGCGCCCTGCGTCCTGCCACTTCGTTCATGTCACCCTCCGAAACCGATTCCGGCTCTTATGCGCTCTTTAAAAGTTCCATCGCCAAGCAAATACGGCCATCGAAGACGAAAAACGACATGCCAAAGCAACGTTGCCGACACCATCCCTAAGCATGGTGGTTTGCCAGATAATCCGGTTTTCAAATTCTTTTCTGGCAGACTGACCTTGACCATCCCCTTGCGATTTGCCGCCTCAACAGCTACGCGGGCGCATGACCCAGATCGCACACGACCGTCTTCTCATCATCGACTTCGGATCCCAGGTGACGCAGTTGATCGCGCGCCGTCTGCGCGAGCTGAACGTCTATTGCGAGATTCACCCCTACAACCGCGTGGACGATGCCTTCCTTGCCGCCTTCGCCCCGAAAGCCGTGATCTTTTCCGGCGGGCCGGCCAGCGTTTACTGGGAAAACGCGCCGATGCCGCCGAAAGGTGTGTTTGACCTTGGTGTGCCGATCCTTGGCATCTGCTATGGCCAGCAGGTGATGATGCATTCCCTTGGCGGCCATGTCGAAGGCGGCCACGGCACTGCCGAGTTCGGCCGGGCGTTCGTTACCCCCACGGTGCAGACCCATCCGATTCTGGCAGGCTGGTTCCCGCCTGAAGACGGCCCGCAAGCGCGCGAACAGGTCTGGATGAGCCACGGCGACCACGTCAGCCAGATCGCCCCTGGCTTCAAGGTCTATGGCACCTCGCCCAACGCGCCCTTTGCCATCACCGCAGATCCGACCCGCCATTTCTACGCCGTCCAGTTCCATCCCGAGGTGCATCACACCCCCAAGGGCGGCCGGCTTTACGAGAATTTCGTGCGTCTGGCAGGCTTCAAGGGCGATTGGACGATGGGTGCCTACCGGGAGGAGGCGATCCGCAAGATCCGCGATCAGGTCGGCGACGCCAAGGTGATCTGCGGCCTGTCCGGCGGGGTGGATTCGTCCGTTGCCGCAGTGTTGATCCATGAGGCCATCGGCGACCAGCTGACTTGCGTTTTCGTCGATCATGGCCTTCTGAGGCTGGGCGAGGCAGAGCAGGTCCTGACCATGTTCCGCGATACCTACAACATCCCCCTGATCCACGCCGACGAATCCGACCTTTTCCTTGGCGCGCTCGAAGGGGTTTGCGACCCCGAGGTCAAGCGCAAGACCATTGGCCGCCTTTTCATCGACGTCTTCCAGAAACACGCCACCGCCGTGGGCGGGGCAAGGTTTCTGGCGCAAGGCACGCTTTATCCGGACGTGATCGAAAGCGTTTCGTTCAGCGGCGGGCCTTCTGTCACGATAAAAAGCCACCACAACGTGGGTGGCTTGCCGGAAAAGATGGGCCTCAAGCTCGTCGAGCCCCTGCGCGAACTTTTCAAGGACGAGGTCCGGGCTTTGGGCCGCGAACTTGGCCTGCCCGCAGCCTTCATCGGCCGTCACCCCTTCCCCGGTCCCGGCCTTGCGATCCGCTGCCCGGGTGAGATCACGACCGAGAAACTCGACATCCTGCGCCGCGCCGATGCGGTCTATATCGACCAGATCAGGAAGCACGGGCTTTACGACGACATCTGGCAGGCCTTCGCAGCCATCCTGCCGATGAAGACGGTTGGCGTGATGGGCGACGGGCGGACCTACGACTACGCGCTCGCCCTGCGCGCGGTCACATCAGTTGATGGCATGACAGCCGACTATTACCCCTTCACCCATGATTTCCTTGGCGAAACCGCCACGCGTATCATCAACGAGGTAAAGGGCATCAACCGAGTGTTCTACGACTGCACGTCAAAACCGCCGGGCACGATTGAGTTGGAATGATCCGGCTCACCGGCAGATTGATCTGTGCTGACAACGAGGAGCGCGCCGTTGTCCGCGCTCATCTCGCGGACCATATCCGCCTGACCCGCGCCGAACCAGGTTGCGTCGGCTTTTAGGTTACCTCGACCGATGACGCGCCGGTCTGGCAGGTCGAGGAAAGCTTTGTCGACCGCGCTGACTTTGATGCGCATCATATCCGGACCCGGTCGAGTGACTGATACCGCGCCACAGTCCGTATCCAGCGCGAATACCAGACGACGGGGCTTTAAAACCGACCACGAAACGCAGTCTCGGACACTGGGTGTCGGGAGTTTGGTGCTTCTCTTGCCTGCAACGGTTCGGGTAGAGCGGCTATCGGGCCTTGATGGCCAAGGGCCACGACAGCGTGCAGGCTATGCCCCTCTGGCAGGCCAACCGCCCTTTCCAGTGCCACAGCATCGAATCCGCCCATTGCATGTGAAACCAGGCCCATTGCCTGCGCTTGCAGGGAAAGGCTCATCCAGGCAGCCCCCGCATCAAAGGCGGACCATTTGTTCGCTGTCTCAGCCCCGTCCTTCCCCGTGACCGTGGCCGTTGACGCAACGACGATCAGCGCAGCCGCCTTGCCGGCCCATGTCTGATTGCCGGGCACCAAAGCGCCAAGGATCGCGGCATGGTCACCATCTTCCCGCAAGGCCCAGACAAAGCGCCATGGCTGGTGGTTCGAGGCCGAGGGCGCCCAGCGGGCAGCTTCCAGGACCGACAGAACCTCGCCAGCCCCAAGCTTTCGGTCGCTGAACGACCGGGGTGACCAGCGCATCGGAAACTGTGTCGCGACTGGATGGTCGGGCTGGCGGCTGGTTGAAAGATCAAGCGACATGGGCGGCACCTTTTGCGAACATCCTTTCAAAATAGGCGCCGGGACCACCCCGGCAACTGCGGTTATAGCAGAACATCTGTTTGCCAGCGCACAGCGCGTGGCTGCCGAGCAGATTTCGGCACAGGCCGGCATAAAATTGTATGGAACGGAATAGCTGACTTATGGTGGCCTGCGCGACGCGTTAGCTCAGAGCGGAACTCCAGACGAGGCCGCAAATGCGCCATATCCTGACTGCCATCCTTTTCAGCTGTCTTCTGGGAACCGGTGCCCATGCCGCCTGCAAGAAGAACTTCACCACGCTGGGACTGCCGCTGCTGTCCCAGATCGAGTTTCGCACCCACGAAACCTATGGTGGGTTGGGTCAGACAACCGCCGCCAAGCGACTTGCCGCGCGGCTAAAGGCCGAGGGCTATGCCGCTGTGCGACGCTCGGGCGGGGTCGTCACCGCGTTGCAGGAAACGTCGGGCTCGGGTCGTCAGCAGGAACTCCGGTTCATTGTCACGGAACGGTCTGGCAAGACGAAGATCGAGGCGATTTTCACGATCCAGCAGGGCCAGATCGCAGGCAACCGCATCGTGCGCAACGAGCTGTGCCGCCTGATCGCCACGGCTGCGGGTTAAGGCATCATGGGTCCCCATTTCCGCCACAAACCTGAAGCACCTTTCCGAAGTTGGAAAGGAAGATGCGATGCAAGCTCTGTATGGTCTGGCCATCATGCTGGCGCTTCCGGCTTATGTCATAGCACAAATAGTGGTCCTGATCCGGTGGCGTGGCTGGGCGCTGTGGCTATCGCTGATCCCACTCGCGGCCATGGCGGGGGCGTTCTTGGTCTTTCTTGAAGCGACTGCGCATGGCTCGAATCTGGCTCCCTTGTTCATGGTTCTGCTGGCTCCGTTCTGCCTGGTCTGGCTTTGGGTTGTCAGTCTCTTTCGCCGTTGACCTCTGGCACTGGACTCCGCCGCGCGGCGCGGTGACTGTGCCGGAATGTCACACGCCATAAACCGCCCACTTTCCGCCGCCTTATGGATGACCGGCGCGATTGCCGCCTTTACCGCGATGGCTGTCGCCACGCGTGAGATCAACAATGTGCATGACACGTTCGAAATCCTCGCCTTCCGGTCGGTCGTGGGCTTTGCCATCGTCATCTCGATTGCCGCACTCTCGGGCCATTGGCGTCGCATCCGCGCCGACCGGCTGGGCAGCCACGCCTTGCGCAACATCTTCCATTTCACCGGTCAGTCATTGTGGTTCTGGGCGATCACGGTGATCCCCCTGGCGCAGGTCTTCGCGCTGGAGTTCACCTCGCCGATCTGGGTCATCCTGCTGTCCCCGCTGATTCTGGGGGAACGGCTGACCCGGCGCAAGCTGACGGCGGCGGCCCTGGGGTTTGTTGGCATCCTGATTGTCGTGCGCCCGGACTTTGGCCAGCTTGACCCGGGCGTACTGGCCGCTGCGGGGGCGGCCGTGTTCTTTGCGGCAACCGCGCTGATGACCAAGGTTCTGACCAAGGGCGAAGCGATCATCGGCATCCTGTTCTGGCTGACGCTGATGCAGGCGGGCCTCGGGTCCGTGGCAATGCTGCTGGACGGTAAAGTGGCGCTGCCGACGCTGGCCACCCTGCCCTGGCTGGTGTTGATCGGCATCTCGGGCATCACAGCACATCTTTGCCTGACAACCGCACTGTCGCTGGCCCCGGCAAGCACCGTGGTTCCGGTCGATTTCGCACGTCTGCCGGTGATCGCCGCGATTGGCGCTGTGTTCTACGCCGAACCGGTTGAGGCGACATTGTTCCTCGGCGCCGGGCTGATCTTTCTGGGCATCTGGATCAACCTGCGGGGAAACGTCGCACCTTTGCCACAGACCCATCCCGTCACAAAACCGTGACGCCGCGTCATTGATTGACCGATAGCCCCCCCGGGCATAGCGTTTTTTACAGGGGAAATCCGTGATCCAGGGATGAGGAACATGAAACGCATTCTGACGACGGCGGCCACCGTCGCCGTAACGGTCGCCGTAACGGCCGCCGCCGCACATGCAGGGGGGGTTGAGCGGTCAACCCAGTCCGTTGCCATCCTGTTTGAACAGGGCCGCTACGCCGAATTCAGCATGGGGTATTTCAGCCCCGATGTGTCTGGCAGCCTGCTGGGCGCGGTGGGCCCGTTTCCCGCAGGTTCGGCAACCGACAATATGGCAGCGGAGTATACCTCGCTCAGCTTTGGATACAAGGCGCCCCTGTCGGACAAGCTGGATCTGGCGATCATCATCGACGAACCGATTGGCGCAAAAGTGCGTTACCCCGGACCGTTTGGTGGATATCCGTATCCGCTGGCCGGAACTACGGCAGACTTGACCTCGGATGCCATCACCGCCTTGCTGCGCTACAAGCTTCCCAGAAACTTCTCGGTCTACGGTGGCTTGCGCTATCAGACAGTCAAGGGCGTGGTCTCGATACCCTTTGTCGGCGCGCCGGGGCCGGGCTATACGCTGGAAACCAACCACGACAGTGAACTTGGCTATGTCGTTGGCTTCGCTTGGGAAAAGCCTGAAATCGCGGCCCGTATCGCGCTGACCTACAATTCGTCCATCACACACACGCTGCAATCGGTCGAAACCGGCCCAACCCCTGGCGTCGGCTCGTTTGAAACCGAGGTTCCGCAATCGCTCAACCTGGAGTTTCAGACGGGGATTGCCAAGGACACTTTGCTGTTCGGGTCTGTGCGCTGGGTTGAATGGAGCGCCTTCGAGATCGACCCGGATGGTTATCCACTGGCCGACCCGCTGGTCGCCTATCCCGAAGACCGGATCAGCTACAACCTGGGCGTCGGTCGGCGATTCACCGAGAATTGGTCAGGCGCGATTACCATCGGCTATGAGCCGTCCGATGGCGAGGTGACTGGCAACCTTGGCCCCACCGACGGGATGAAAAGCGTCGGGCTGGCAGCGACCTACACCATCGACAAGCTGAAGATCACCGGCGGCGTCCGCTATGTAGAAATCGGCGACGCCACCACGTCAATTGGTGCGGCTTTCGAGGACAACTCCGGGATCGGCGTCGGTCTCCGTGTCGGCTACACTTTCTGAACTGCCCATCGAACGAACAAAACCCCGCCCCTTCCCCGGGCGGGATTTTTCGTTGTCTCTGCGCCACCCCGGCGGTAACAGGGGCCAAGGGGTGACGCGATGATCCATCAGACCGGCAAGGACTATCTGGCCGCTTCCGCCAAGCGCGTGCTGCTGTACGGAATGTCGGGTCTGGGCAAGACTCATCTGGCCACGATGCTGCGCGATCAGGGGGACTGGTTTCACTACTCGGTCGATTACCGGATCGGCACCCGGTACATGAACGAATACATTGCCGACAACTTTAAGCGCGAGGCGATGAAGGTTCCGCTGCTGCGTGAGTTGCTGATGACGGATTCCGTCTACATCGCCTCGAACATCACCTTTCACAACCTCGCCCCGCTATCCACCTACCTTGGCAAGCCGGGCGATCCGGCCAAGGGCGGCCTGCCCTTTGCAGAATACATGGCCCGGCAGGACCGGCACCGCGCGGCGGAGGTTTCGGCAATGCTCGACACCGCGCGATTCATGGAACGGGCGCAGGATATCTATGGCTATCCAAGCTTCATCTGTGACACGTCCGGCTCGATCTGCGAGGTGGTGAACCCGGACAATCCTGCCGACCCGGTGATGCGGCAACTTTCGGAAACGCTGCTTCTGGTGTGGATAAAGGGGTCCGCCGCGCATACCGAAGAACTGGTTCGCCGCTTCGACCGCGCACCAAAGCCGATGTACTACCAGTCGGATTTTCTTCATGCAATGTGGGAAGAATACCGCACAACCCACTCCGTGTCTGAAGAAACCTGCGACCCTGATCACTTCGTGCGCTGGACCTATGCCCGTGCCCTGGCCCATCGCCAGCCGCGTTATGCCGCCATGGCGCGCTGGGGGGTGACGTTGACTGCAGAAGAGGTGGCACAGGTCCAGACCGCCCAGGACTTCGACGCGCTCGTCGCCCGGGCCATCGACCGCGAAAAAGCTTGGGAAAAGGATCGGGCCTGAAGCCCGCACGCCGCATGCGTGCTGGCAAGGGCGTCGCTCGCCCCAGCCATGCCGAATGGCGCACATAACGCCAAAGCTCCACCGGAAAAATGTAGTTCCGGCGGCCGGTAGACTGGCTTGCGGGACAGCGGGCTTTTCGTTGCACTTCGCCGCCACGCATTGCTGATACTTTGCACTTTCCGCGCCCGGGCTGTCTGCAAGACAGCGCCAGATGCAGCGCTGCACTTCCATGTGGGCTTCTTCTGCCCGGACATGCCGGGCTTCACCCCCAGCACAAGAACAATCCGTCTGAGCATGAAACACCCTCGTCTGTTCCCGGTCTGCCCGACCCTGAGCGGGTCTGGCAAGCCCCTCGGCCTTGCTGCAGCCGTGAAATTCCCTTACGTCTTTGCCCCGACCGCAAAGGATCCACCCATGCCGATCACCCTGCCCGAGACCCTGCCCGCCTATCATGTCCTGAAGGGCGAAGGCGTCATGGTCATGTCGCCGGAACGCGCGGCGCGGCAGGACATCCGGCCGTTGAGAATTGCGCTTCTCAACCTGATGCCAAGGAAGATTCAGACCGAAAACCAGTTCGCCCGGCTGATCGGCGCCACACCCCTGCAAATTGACCTGCACCTGATCCGCATGTCGGAACACCAGACCCGCAACACCGCCGCCGAGCATATGGAAGCCTTCTATCGCCCCTTCCAGGAGGTGAAGGACCAGAAGTTCGACGGCCTGATCATCACCGGCGCACCGATCGAGCACCTGCCCTTCGAGGAGGTCACCTATTGGGACGAACTTTGCGAGGTGATGGACTGGACCCAGTCCAACGTGCAATCCACCTTCGGCGTCTGCTGGGGCGGGATGGCGATGATCAAGCATTTCCACGGCGTTCAGAAGCACTTGCTGCCGCACAAGGCCTTCGGCTGCTTCCGGCACCGCAACCTTTGCCCCACCTCACCGTTCCTGCGCGGCTTTTCCGATGATTTCGTGATCCCCGTAAGCCGCTGGACCGAGATGCCCGAGTCCGAGATCAGCGCCGCCCCCGGCCTGCGGACCTTGCTGGGGTCAGATGAGGTGGGCCCATGTCTGGTCGAGGATGCAACGCACCGCGCGCTTTATATCTTCAACCATTTCGAATATGACAGCGACACCCTGAAGCAGGAATATGACCGGGATCTTGCCAACGGCACCCCGATCAACGTGCCGCTAAACTATTATGAAGATGACAACCCGGCCAGGCCGCCCACCAACCGCTGGCGCAGCCATGCGCATCTGCTTTATGGCAACTGGGTCAACGAGATCTACCAGTCAACGCCCTTTGACATGGACGACATCGGCCGCCCGAACCGCTGACGGTGATCTTAATTTTCGCCACAATTTGTTGATAGCCGATTCTGCGGAACGGAAGGTCAGAAAGCAGGCGGTGAGATGGACATCTGGGAAGTACTCTGGGCGCCCTGGGAGCATTTCGTCAACCTCTCCAGTCGGATGGCCTACCTTTACCTGATCAGCACTTTGATCATCTCGATCATTGTCTACATGGTTGAAAAGACGCGCCGCGGCGAGGCCGAAACTGTCAGTCTGTTGCGCTGGATGCTGCCGGCCCGAATTCTGATGCATCCCTCGGCCCAGACCGATTTCGCCTTTTACGTGATCAACAAGATGCTGGTCGCAGTGATCTATGGATCGGTGCTCGCGACCACCCCGCTCAGCTTCAACGCCGTGACGGGTCTGCTGGAACGTTTTCTTGGACCGCCGACCGCCGACCTCCAGCCCCATATCGGCTATTCCATCCTTGCTACGGTCATCATCATCATCGTTCTCGATTTCACGCTGTGGTTTCTTCATTTTGTCTTTCACAAGGTCCCGTTCCTTTGGGATTACCACAAAGTTCACCACTCGGCCGAGGTGATGACCCCGATCACCGCAGCGCGCATGCACCCGGTCGAAGAAGTGGTGGACAGCCTGATCGTCGGCCTGACCACAGGCGCTACCTACGCCGTTCTTGATCACCTGCTGGGCCCGGCCGCGATTACGATCAATCTGTTTGAAATCAACATTTTCCTTGCCGTCTTCTTCTTCGCTGCCTTCCACCTGCGCCACAGCCATGTCTGGCTTCGCTACCCCTATTGGGTGCAGCACATCTTGGTCTGTCCGGCCCAGCACCAGATTCACCATTCGGTGGACCGCAAGCACTGGGACAAGAATATGGGGTTCATCTTTGCGTTCTGGGATTGGGCGGCCGGAACCCTGTACGCCCCGAAGGGCAAAGAAGAGATTACCTTTGGCCTTGGCACCGAAGAGGATGGCGGCACCTGGCACAGCGTTCGGTCGCTTTACCTGCTGCCCTTCCGGCAAAGCTACGAACGCCTGCGCGGCAGGAAGGTGATCACGCCCACGGAACCGGCAGAATAGCCGACACGACCAGCCATTGTCGCGCCAGACCTGTCGCGCTAACTCTCCGGGTACGGAACTGGGAAAGGATGCACGCACCATGGCTTCAAACCTGCTGATCGACAATCAGGCGGTACAGGCCCTGCCCCTTGTGATGCGCAGCGAAACTTGACCTTCGCCTGGATGACAACCACCATTCTTATCGCAGTAGCCGCCTTGGCCGGGGTTACGCAGTGGCGCGCCTCCTCACGTGAGGCTGCGGCGCTTGCGGCCCACCCGCCAACAGGCGGCTTCCTGACCATCAACGGCCTGCGCCTGCATTATGAAATGGACGGCACGGGCCCCGACCTCGTGCTGATCCATGGGGCCAGCGGGTCCTTGCGGGACCTGACCTACGGGCTGCGCGAGCGCCTTACCGACCGATACCGGGTGATCGCGGTTGACCGGCCCGGCCTTGGCCATTCCGACCCGCTTCCCGAAGCCAGTCTCCGGGCTCAGGCGCTGGCGATCAAGTCCGGCCTCGCGCAGCTTGGGGTGACCGACCCTGTCGTCGTCGGCCAAAGCTATGGCGGGGCCGTCGCGCTGGCCTGGGCGCTGGAGGGCGGACCCCGGGCGCTGGTCCTGGTCGGCTCGCCCTCGATGCCCTGGCCCGGGTCTCTGGATCCCTGGTACCAGCTGACGGACACGATGATTGGCCGCGGCATTGGCATCCCGCTCGCATCGGCCTTCGTGCCGCAATCCTATGTGACGGCGGCAACCACCGCGGTCTTTGCCCCCGATCCAGTGCCTCCGGGATATGAAGATTATATCGGCATCTCGCTGATCCTGCGGCGCCAGACCCTTGTCGCCAATACCGCCCAGGTGAACGCTCTGCGCGCCGAACTGGTGTCGATGGAACCCCGCTATCCCACGCTGGACCTGCCGGTCGAATTGATCCACGGCACCGCTGACACCATCGTTCCCGTGCACATCCACTCGCAACCCCTGTCCGGCATATTGCCCAACGCCCGCCTCACCGTGATCGACGGCGCCGGCCACATGCCGCACCATTCGCACCCCGACACTGTCATCGCCGCCATTGACCGCGCCGCATTGCGCTGACCGGCCCAATCGCCATACTGGCGCTGCAACCGGGAGGCCGACATGACTCTACCATTCGACGGCGCCATCAGCCGCTACCTCCGCGAAGGCGCGCCCGCAGCCGTGCGCAAGGCCATCGAGAAGGCCGGCAAGGATGACATCCTGACCAAATCCTACCCCTACCGGGAAGAGATGAAGGGCAAGGACTACGACAAGCAGATGGAGACACTGCAGATCGAACTTGCCAAAATGCAGGCGAACCTGAAAGCCACGGGAAAGCGCCTGATTGTCGTCTTCGAGGGCCGTGACGCCGCGGGCAAGGGCGGCACGATCAAGGCTGTTACGGAAAACATGAACCCTCGCCAAGCCTATGTCGTGGCATTGCCCAAACCTACAGAGCGGGAAAGTCAGCAATGGTATTTCCAGCGCTATGTCGACTGGTTTCCCGCCAGCGGCGAAATCGCGCTTTACGACCGCAGCTGGTACAACCGCGCGATAATCGAGCATGTGTTCGGCTTCTCTACGCCGGAGGAACGCGTTAAGTTTTTTCGACAACTACCTGAATTTGAACAAATGATCGCCGACGAGGGTATTATCTTCCTGAAAATCTGGCTGGAGGTTGGCCGTGCCGAACAGCTCCGTCGCTTCCTTGCCCGAGAATGTGACCTTCTCAAGCAATGGAAGCTGTCAAAGATCGATGTCGATGGGCTGGCCAAGTGGGACGCGTATTGCGCTGCCATCGAGGAGACGATGGAGAAGACCAGCTTCGAACATGCCCCCTGGACGGTGATCCTGTCGGATGACAAGAAACGCGCCCGTATTGCGGCCGTGCAGACGATCCTTGCGGCGGTGGACTATGCCGGAAAAGACGCCAAGGCCGTCGGCAAGCCCGATCCAAGGATCTGCGGCGGCCCGAACCTTCGGCGCGACACCTGATGAAACGCGGCTACCATCACGGCAACCTCCGCCAGGCGCTGGTCGAGGCGGCGCTGGCACTGATCGCCGAAAAGGGACCGCAGGGCTTCACCCTCTCCGAAGCGGCCAAGGCCGCCGACGTGACCCCCGCCGCCGTCTACCGCCATTTCGCCGGGCGCGATGACCTGTTGGCCGAGGTTGCGCGGCAAGGCTTCGACATCTTCGCCGCCCTCATGGAATACGCTTATGACGCAGGTCGCCCCACCCCCCTTGCCGCGTTCGAGGCGACAGGGCGCGCCTATCTGGCCTTTGCCCGCAGATACCCGGGGCATTATCAGGCCATGTTCGAAAGCGGCTTGCAACCGGGCCAGCACCCCGACCTTGCGACTGTCTCCTCCAAGGCGCGCGCCACCATGGATCGTGCAGCCGAACATCTGTCGCTTGCACTTCCAGCCGACCGCCGCCCACCGGCAAGCATGATTTCGGCCCATGTCTGGGCCGTCAGCCACGGGGTCGTGGAACTTTTCCTGCGCGGCAATGGCGGCCACCAACCCTGGGCCCCCGAAGATCTTTTGGAAAGCGCCATCGGCATCTACCTGCGCGGTCTTGGCCTGATCGCGCCCGACCGGTGACCTTGCGGCGCGGCGTGGCGCCGCAGGCCTTTTTTTCACAGCCCGGGCAGGCCACGCGGGGCCGCACAATGCGATTGCCCACACCTTCGCCCAAGTGGCTTGGCGGACCAACCGACCAGTGCCTTCTTCGACAGCGCAGCCAGGACGGACAGTTACGACTGCCCGGACGCAGTGCGGCGCAGGGAGAACCGCCCTGACATGATCCGCCGTCGGCCATGCCGGATTAAAAAAGGCGCGCCCATCTGGGCGCGCCCTTTCCGCCAAAGGCCCCGCTTAGTGCGCGGTCTGCGAAGGTGGCGAAGACTGCGCAGCCCGCGCCGCTGCAGCGGCCTCTTCCGCGGCCTCGTCCCATTCCACCGGCTCTGGCTGGCGAACCAGCGCCTGGGCGAGAACCTCGCGCACATGGGTGACCGGGATGATCGTCAGGCCCGCCTTCACGTTGTCGGGGATTTCCGCCAGATCCTTGGCGTTCTCCTCGGGGATGAACACGGTCTTGATGCCACCGCGCAAGGCTGCCAGCAACTTTTCCTTCAGCCCGCCAATTGGCATCGCATTGCCGCGAAGTGAAACCTCACCCGTCATTGCGATGTCGCGTCGCACCGGGATGCCAGTCAGCACCGAGACGATGGACGTGACCATCGCAAGACCGGCCGAGGGGCCGTCTTTCGGGGTCGCCCCGTCGGGAACGTGGACGTGAATATCCATGGTCTCGAACTTGGGCGGTCTCACCCCGATTTGCGGTGCGATGGAGCGGACATAGGATGCCGCCGCGTCGATGGATTCCTTCATCACATCGCCGAGCTTGCCGGTGGTTTTCATCCGGCCCTTGCCCGGCAGTTTCAGCGCCTCGATCTGCAAAAGATCGCCGCCGACGCTGGTCCAGGCCAGGCCCGTCACCACACCGACCTGATCTTCCAGCTCTGCCAATCCGTAGCGGTGACGCCGGACCCCCAGATACTCCTCGACCTTAGCCGGATCGACATCGACCCGCTTGGTCTTGCCCTTGAGGATGTCGGTCACGGCCTTGCGGGCCAGCTTCGCGATTTCCCGTTCCAGACTCCGCACCCCGGCTTCGCGGGTGTAGTAGCGGATCATATGGGTCAGTGCGTCGTCCGAGATGGAGAATTCACCCTTCTTCAGCCCGTTCGCCGCGATCTGCTTGGACAACAGGTGTTGTCTGGCAATCTCGCGCTTTTCATCCTCGGTATAGCCCGAAAGCGGAATGATCTCCATCCGGTCCATCAAGGGGCCGGGCATGTTGTACGAGTTCGCCGTGGTGATGAACATCACGTTCGACAGATCGTATTCCACCTCAAGATAGTGGTCGACGAAGGTGGAATTCTGTTCCGGATCCAGCACCTCAAGCAGGGCGCTGGCCGGGTCACCCCGGAAATCCTGGCCCATCTTGTCAATTTCATCCAGCAAGATCAGCGGGTTGGTGGTTTTTGCTTTTTTCAGGTTCTGGATGATCTTGCCGGGCATCGACCCGATGTAGGTCCGCCGGTGACCGCGGATTTCGGATTCGTCTCGCACGCCGCCAAGCGAAATGCGGATGAATTCGCGGCCCGTGGCCTTGGCGACCGACCGGCCAAGCGACGTCTTGCCCACGCCGGGCGGCCCGACAAGGCACAGGATCGGGCCTTTCAGCTTGGTCGACCGGGCTTGCACCGCCAGGTATTCGACGATGCGTTCTTTGACCTTGTCCAGACCGAAGTGGTCGGCATCGAGCACCTTCTGCGCGGCCGGAAGGTCCTTTTTCATGCGTGATTTGACGCCCCATGGCACGCCAAGCAGCCAGTCCAGATAGTTGCGCACGACAGTGGCCTCGGCCGACATCGGCGACATCGACTTCAGCTTCTTCAACTCGGCATCGGCCTTTTCGCGCGCTTCTTTCGACAGCGCGGTCTTGGCAATGCGTTCTTCCAATTCGGCAACTTCGTTCTGGCCGTCTTCGCCGTCGCCAAGCTCCTTCTGGATCGCCTTCATCTGTTCGTTCAGGTAATATTCGCGCTGCGTCTTCTCCATCTGGGTCTTGACGCGGGACTTGATCTTTTTCTCGACCTGCAGAACCGAAAGTTCGCCCTGCATGTGGCCGTAAACTTTCTCAAGCCGCTGTGCGACGTCGAGGGTTTCCAGAATCTCCTGCTTCTGGGTCACGTCCACGCCCAGATGGCCGGCGACAAGGTCGGCCAATCGTGCGGGTTCGCGCGTGTCGGCAACCGCAGCCAGCGCCTCTTCGGGGATGTTCTTCTTGATCTTGGTGTAGCGCTCGAATTCCTCGCTGACCGCGCGCACCAGCGCCACGACCGAGGTTTCGTCGCCTTCCGTTTCATTCAGCACTTCGGCCGTCGCCTCGAAGAAGGCGGGGTTCTCTACGAATCCGGTGATTGTCACCCGCGCCTTGCCTTCAACCAGGACCTTCACCGTGCCATCGGGAAGTTTCAGCAATTGCAGGACGTTAGCCAGAACGCCAGTGCGAAAGATGCCATCGGCAGACGGATCGTCAACCGTGGGGTCCTTCTGCGAGGCAAGAAGGATCTGTTTGTCATCCTGCATCACTTCTTCCAGCGCACGGACCGATTTTTCGCGGCCTACGAACAAGGGCACGATCATGTGGGGAAACACCACGATGTCGCGGAGGGGGAGGACGGGATAGCTTTGGGACAGGGGTTCGGTCATCTTTTGTCCTTTGTATGCGGCAACAGGCGAGGTCCCGACCATCGGCAACCTGGCGCGTTCCGCCATTGGAAATGTTAACTTGTGGTGCCGGGGGCCGGGTTTCAAGTTGGCTGACCGCAAGTCTGGGCCTGCGCGCTGGCGACTGCAAGATGGGAAACGGAATGGCCGGGCCCGATCAACCGGCCCGGCCGGAAATCTGTTGCATGTTCGGGTCAGCCTGCCAGATATTCACCGCAAAAGCGCTGATCGCTGCTTTTGGCGTGCAGACCACGCTCGGCCACAGCCTCTGTCATGGGGCGGGCACGCGAGATTTGCCCTTCCATCCGTTTTGCCAGAGGGGGTGGCGATGTCGGTGTCGGCACAGAAGGGATCGCGGTAGTGTGATGTACTATTATCGCAGTTCGATGTCGGCTTCGGCCCTGACTGCATGGAATGTAGTAACAAATGCGGCCAGGCGCCCTTCCCCGATGGCATCCCTAAGCCCCTGCATCAGGGTCTGGTAGTAACGCAGGTTATGCCAGGTCAGCAGCATTGATCCGATGATCTCGTCCGATTTCACGACGTGGTGCAGATAGGCACGGCTGTATCCGGTGCAGGCGGGACAAGTGCAGGTCTCATCCAGCGGGCGGGGGTCGTCCTTGTGACGGGCGTTGCGCAGGTTTACCGGTCCCCGGGGCGTCCAGGCCTGCCCGGTGCGGCCTGACCGGGACGGCAGGACGCAATCCATCATGTCGATGCCGCGTTCCACCGCACCTACAATGTCATCAGGCTTGCCCACGCCCATCAGATAGCGCGGCTTGTTCTGCGGCAGAAAGCCGGGGGCGTAATCGAGGACGCTGAACATCGCCGCCTGCCCCTCGCCCACTGCAAGCCCGCCGACGGCATAGCCGTCAAAGCCGATCCTGGTCAGGGCTTCGGCCGATTCTTCGCGCAGGTCGTGGGTAACGCCGCCTTGCATGATCCCGAAAAGGGCGTGGCCCGGGCGGTCGCCAAAGGCGTCGCGGCTGCGTTGCGCCCACCGCATGGATAGGCGCATGGATTTTGCCACTTCGGCGTCGGTTGCGGGCAAGGCGGGGCATTCGTCAAAGCTCATCACGATGTCGGACCCCAGCAGCGCCTGAATCTGCATGCTGCGTTCGGGGGTCAGCATGTGCTTGGAGCCGTCGAGGTGTGAGGAAAACCGCACACCTTCCTCGGTCAGCTTGCGCAGCGGGCCAAGAGACATGACCTGAAACCCGCCGCTGTCCGTCAGAATTGGCCGGTCCCAGTTCATGAACTGGTGCAGCCCCCCCAAAGCGGCAATACGCTCGGCCGTGGGGCGCAACATCAGGTGATAGGTGTTGCCCAGCAGGATATCGGCCCCGGTGGCGCGAACGCTCTCGGGCAGCATGGCCTTGACCGTCGCCGCCGTTCCCACCGGCATGAAGGCAGGCGTGCGAACCTCGCCCCGCGGGGTCTTGAGGGCACCGGTGCGCGCAGCCCCATCGGTGGCGGAAACAGTAAAGCTGAACCCTGTGGCCATGTGCCGGATCTTCCCTTGTCTGCCGCTTCCTTGAGCTAAGTTCAGGCAAAAGCCAAGGTCCTGATCCGATGCAGCCTGTTTCCACTTGACGTTTTGCATTGCATGGCTATCTGCGTGAATGAACGTTCATTCCCAGACGGATCAGTGCCCTGCCAATGACCTTGCCGCTTCCTTCACCCGCTCTATCCCCCAGCGCAGACTCGCGCAGCCACGAGATCCTGTTCTCGATCCGGCAGGCCTTTGCCGAAAAGGGTTTTGACGGCGCATCCATGCAGGATCTCGCCCGCGCGGCGGGGATGAGTGTCGGCAACTTCTATCGCTACTTCCCGTCGAAAGCCGCCATCGTCGAGGCAATGGTCGGACTGGACCTTGCAGAAATCCAGCGCGATTTCGCCGAAATTCAGGAATCGGGTGATCTGATGGCGGGGTTGCGCACGAAGATACTGTCGCGACTGGGCGAAGACTGCCTAGAGGACGGTCGACTTTGGGCCGAAATCACCGCAGCGGCGATCCGCAAGCCTGAAATTGGCGTGGCTGCGATGCAGATGGAGACGACGATAATGGCCAATGTGGCCGAAATCTTCGCCCGCGTGACCGGCCGCAGCGTCCCCGAAGCGGCCGAGCGGTATGCCGGCCATGCTCAGATGCTGATCATGATGGTCAAGGCGGTTGCGATGCGGGCCAGCCAATGTGGCCCGCCCAGCCCGGCCCTGGCGGCCATTGTGGTGCAATGTATCGACCAGATCCTGAATGACGTTTCCAGTGACATCGCAAAAGGCTGACAGACCATGCGCCCGACCCCGATCGTGATCCTTCTGACCGCCCTCGCGCTGTCCGCCCCTGTTTTGCACGCCCCTGCCCTGCATGCCCAGGAGACCGGGACGCCCGCTGGGACAAGCCCGGCCGAAAGTCTGCCCGCCATAACCGTCAGCGAAGTGATTGCCCGCACTCTGACCGACCGCGTCATCGCGTCGGGTCTGGTGGCCGCAGTCGAGGAGGTGCAGGTCGCGCCCCTGATCGAAGGCCAGCCGCTTGAAGCGCTTCTGGCAGATGTCGGCGATACCGTGGCCGAGGGTCAGGTTCTGGCCGTCCTGTCCCGATCAAGCCTGGAACTGCAGAAAAGTGAAGGGTTGGCGTCGCTGGCAGCAGCCAAAGCAGTGATCGCGCAAGGCGAGGCGTCCGTTGTGGAAGCGGAATCCTCGGCTGCCGACGCGCGGCGGGTTGCGGACCGGACCGTGCTGCTGCGTGAACAGGGCACCGCCCCGCAGGCGCAGGCCGACACGGCAAACGCCAACGCGGTATCGGCGGCGGCGCGGGTTGCGGTGGCCAGGCAATCGCTGGAATCGGCACGGGCGCAGTTGACGCTGTCCGAAGCGCGGCTGGAAAATGTCGAACTGCAGCTCAGCCGGACTGACGTGAAAGCCCCGGTCGCGGGCAAGATCATCGCCCGCAACGCTAGGCTTGGGGCGATTGCCACGGCGGCGGGGCAGCCGATGTTCGTGCTGATTCGCGACGGTGCGCTTGAACTGCGCGCCGATGTGGCCGAGGCTGACATTCTGCGGTTGAAAGAAGGCCAGCCCGCCCGCCTGCGTGCGGTAGGCAAGGGCGAGGCGCTGACCGGCAAAGTGCGGTTGCTGGAGCCGACAATCGACCCGGTTACACGACTGGGCCAAGCCCGGATCGAAGTGTCCGAGCCGGACCTGCTGCGGTCGGGCATGTTTGTCGAAGCCGAGATTATCGTGGCCGCGCGTGAGGGTCTGGCCGTACCGATGACCGCTCTTGGATCTTCGGCTGACGGGATCGCCGTTCTGCGGGTCCGTGACGGGTTGGTGGAACGGGTGATCGTGAAGACCGGCATCCGCGACGGTGCCTTTGTCGAAATCATCGACGGTCTTGCGGCGGGCGATCTGGTGGTTGCGAAGGCGGGGGCCTTTGTCCGGGCGGGTGACCGGATCAATCCGATGCTCGACACCGGCAAGACGAACTGAGGGTAAAATCATGAACTTTTCCGCTTGGTCAATCCGCAATCCCGTTGCCCCCTTGCTGGCGTTCTTCCTGCTGATGGTCCTGGGCTGGCAAAGCTTCAACGCGCTGCCGATCACCCGGTTTCCGAACATCGACGTGCCGCTGGTAGCGGTCAGCGTTTTTCAGTCTGGCGCCGCTCCTGCCGAGATGGAAACCCAGATCACCAAGGAAATCGAAGATGCCGTGGCAGGTATCACCGGGGTGAAGAAAGTGACGTCAACCGTCACTGACGGGTTGTCATCCACGGCGGTCGAGTTTCGCATGGATGTGCCGACCGAAAAGGCCGTGCAAGACGTGAAGGATGCCGTTGACCAGATCCGCGGCGACCTGCCCGGCGATGTCGAAGCCCCCACCGTCACCCGGATCGACGTTGAAGGTCAGGCAATCATGACCTTCGCCGTTTCGGCCCCGGACCGCACGATGGAAGAGATCAGCTGGTTTGTCGACGACACCGTGACCCGTGCCCTGCAGGGCCGCCCCGGCATTGGCCGGATCACCCGGATCGGCGGCGCTGACCGCGAAATCCGCGTGGAACTCGATCCGGTCCGTCTTGACAGCTATGGCGTCACCGCCCAGCAGGTCAGCGCCCAGATTGCATCCACCAACACCAATCTGGGCGCGGGCAAACTGAGTCTTGGCACCGGCGAGCAGGTGATCCGCACCCTTGGTGACAGTGGCAGCGTCGAGGCCTTGGCCGGAACCACGATCTCGCTGCCTTCGGGCCGGTTCGTGAAACTGTCGGACCTAGGGCAAGTGATCGACAGCTATGAAGAGCTGGTAAGCTTCACCCGTATCGACGGCGACCCTCTGGTCAGCTTCCTCGTCTTCCGCTCGAAGGGCGCGTCCGAGGTCAGCGTGGCCGAAATTACAAATAGCGTGGTGGACCAGCTGCGCGCCGACCATCCCGACGTTCAGATCTCGTTGGTCGATGATTCCGTCTTCTACACCTACGGCAACTACGAGGCGGCGATCCACACGCTTCTGGAGGGCGCGCTGCTGGCGGTGCTGGTGGTGTTTGCCTTCCTGCGCAACTGGCGGGCGACACTGATTTCCGCCGTGGCGCTGCCCTTGTCGGCGGTGCCAACCTTTCTGCTGATGGACCTGCTAGGTTTCTCGCTGAACCTTGTCAGCTTTTTGGCCCTGACCCTTGCCACCGGCATTCTGGTCGATGATGCGATTGTCGAGATCGAGAACATTGCCCGGCACATCCGCATGGGCAAGACCCCCTACCGCGCCGCGATAGAAGCGGCGGACGAGATCGGCCTTGCGGTCATCGCCACGACCTTCACCATCGTCGCCGTGTTTGTGCCTGTCAGCTTCATGCCTGGGATACCAGGGCAGTATTTTCGACAATTCGGCCTGACGGTGGCGATTGCGGTCCTGTTTTCGCTTCTGGTGGCGCGGCTGATCACGCCGATGATGGCGGCCTACCTCATGCGGGCAAAGGACGCCGGCGGGCATGAGGAATACCAACGTGACGGGTTCATCATGCGTGGCTATCTTTGGCTGGTGCGGAACACGACCCGGGTCTGGCATGTGCCGAAAGTGCGCTGGCTGGCAGTACCGACCTATTATTTCACGCTGGTCGCGGCCATCGTCGTCGTGATCTTTTCGGTGCAGGCAATGCTGGCGGTGCCGGGCAGCCTGTTCCCGGCAGAGGACGAAAGCCGGATCGTAATCTCTGTCGAACTGCCGCCCGGCAGCACGCTGGACAACACGGCAGACACGACCGAGGCGATGCGGGCGGCCGTCAGCGATATCAACGGGGTGAAATCGGTGCTGGTGGTTGGCGGGTCAACCCCGCTGGGTGACCGCGACATTCGCCGCGCGACCTTTACCATCATCTTGGACCGTCTGGACAACGGGTTGGGGCGCAAGCTGTCTGACCTTGGGCAGGCTTTGCCGCTGGTCGGCCCGCTTTTGCCGGAAGCTCCGCTGAAAGGCCGCATCCGCCCGCAACCCGAGATTGAGGATGAGGTGTTTGCCGCCCTGCGACAGGTGCCTGACGTCCGAGCCTTCAAGATCGGCGGCCCGGGCGGTGCGTCGCGGCCGTTCAGCTTTGACCTTCTTTCTGCCGACGAAGCCGACCTGAACGAGGCGGCGCAGAAGATCGAGATCGCCCTTCGCAGCGAGCCTATGCTGGTCAACCCTTCGGCCGAGGCCGCCCTGCCCCGGCCAGAAGTTCAGATCACGCCCAAGGACGAAGAGGCCGCAAGGCTGGGCGTGACAGTGCAGCAGATCGCGTCGGTTGTGCGCGTGGCGACCATCGGCGATGTTTCGGCGGCACTGGGCAAGCTGAGCATCGACAACCGGCTGGTGCCAATTCGGGTGCAACTGGACGAGGCGTCGCGTGACAATCTGGCCCGGATTGCTGCCCTCAAGGTGCAGACGGCCAACGGACCGGTGCCCTTGTCCGCCGTAGCGACCGTCGAGGTGTCCGAAGGTCCATCGGTCGTAAAGCGTCTGAACCGCTTGCGCGTGGCCACCATCGGCGCCGATATTGCGCCGGGGTTCGTGCTTGACCAGGCCACGGCCCGTTTCCTTGAAATCGTGCCGACGCTGAACCTGCCCGCCACGGTTCAGGTCACGCCGTCAGGCGACGCCGAGATCCAGGCCGAACTGCTGGGTAGTTTCGTCAACGCAATGGTGCTGGGCGTTCTCCTGATGATGTTCGTGCTGATCCTGCTTTTCCGTTCGGTGCTGCAGCCACTGACAATCATCTTTTCACTGCTCTTGTCGGTGGGCGGGGTGGCCGCTGCACTGATTCTGACGCAGAACCCGCTGTCGATGCCGGTGCTTATCGGAATTCTGATGCTGATGGGGATTGTCGCGAAGAACGCGATTCTCCTCATCGACTTTGCCATCGAGATGCGGGTGCGCGGGATGAAGCGGGTCGAGGCGGTGATCGAAGCCGGGCACAAACGCGCGCGACCAATCGTGATGACATCCATCGCGATGTCGGCGGGGATGCTGCCCTCGGCACTTGGCGTTGGCGAAGGCGGGGCATTTCGGGCGCCGATGGCGATTGCCGTGATGGGGGGGATCATCGTCTCCACCGTCCTCAGCCTTGTCGTGGTGCCGTCACTTTATCTGGTGATGGATGACCTTTCGCGCCTGTTCGGCTGGGTGCTTGGCCGCTTCATCGGCAAGAAAGAGATAGATCCTGACAACCCGGAGGCGCATGTTCTGGCCGACCGGATCGAGCGCGGGCGTGAAGATATGGCCTTGATGCAGGGCCGCCTTGCGGCGCTGGAAGAGACACTGGCCCGGCGCAAGGCCCCGCCTCTCGCGGCAGAGTAGCGAGGACGGAGCGCAAAGGTTCAGTTTTCCTGAGAAGGAAGAATGGCAATTCCCTTGCTCAGGAATCTTTGTGCCTCACGTCGGCGTTGGGCCAAAGCCGCGCCGCCTCGTCCGCCGTATAGCGGCCAAGGCGCACGTCTTCGGCCACCAGAGCCGGATCCCGCGCGGACGGTGGCCCGTACCCGCCGCCGCCCGGGGTGCGAACCCGCACCCGGTCACCGGGCATCAATGCAATGTCCTGCGCCTTGGACAAATGTTCGGGGATGAGCGCCACGCCGTCGCGGATCACCTCGACCCGGTTCACCGCCCCGTCCTGACCACCGAGGACTCCCTGCGGTCCGACCCGGCCATGGTCCATCACGAAACTGGCGCGGGCGACACCACGCAACAGCTCGATCTCGTAATCCAGCCCGAAGCCGCCCCGATGCTGCCCCGCCCCGCCCGACCCTTCATGCAAGGCGTAGTGGCGGTAAAGGACGGGATAAGTCTGCTCCATGATCTCGACCGGCGGAGCCTTTGAGATGCCGATGGTAGAGCAGCCGTTGGCGATCCCGTCGCCCCGGGCATTACCGCCATAGCCGCCGCCGGAAATCTGATACATGACATAATCGCGGCCCCGGGCGGGGTCATGCCCGCCCAGCCCGAAGTTGCCCGATGTACCCGCAGGGGCAGCGGTGACCATGGCCGGAAGCGCCTGCACCAGGGCCGCGAACACCGCCTCGGCGATGCGCTGCGACACTTCGGCCGCGCAACCCGAGACGGGGCGCGGGTAGTGCGCGTCAAGGAAGGTGCCCTCGATGCCGGTCACCTTCAGCGGCTCGAACGCGCCCGCCGAGATCGGCACATCGGGGAAGATGTGGCGCATGGCAAGATAGACCGACGACAGCGTTGTGGCCCGGACCGAATTCATCGGCCCCATGCAGGGCGGCGAGGATTTGCCAAAGTCGAAAGTCAGGCAGTCCGGGGTTTTCGTGACGGTCAGCGCGATGGTCAGGGGCTGGTTCACCACGCCGTCGCTGTCGACGATGGCAGTGCTTTCATAGCAGCCCTCGGGGATCAGCCCGATCATCGCTCGCATCTGCCTGGCGGCAAGGCGGCGCATCTCGGCAATCGCTTCGGTAACCGTGATGTCACCATAGCGGTCAAGAAGGCCCCCCAACCGTTCCGCGCCGACCAACAGGGCCGAGGCCTGCGCTTTTACATCACCAATCCGTTGCTCTGAAACGCGGATATTGGAACAGATGATCTGGTAGATCTCGGCATCCAACTGACCTTTCTTGAACAGCTTGACCGGAGGGATCCGCAGCCCTTCCTGTTCGGCGCTGATCGCGCTGGCGCTGAAACCGCCCGGCACTGCGCCCCCGGTGTCGGGCCAATGGCCGGTGTTGGAGAGCCAGCAGAAGATTCGCCCATCACGCCAGACCGGCATTGCGAACCGGACATCCATCAGATGCGTGCCACCAAGATAGGGGTCATTGACGATGTAGATATCGCCTGGCTCTGGGGCGGCGGTCAGACCGCTGGCGATGCGCTCAAGGATCGTCCGGGTAGAGAACTGCATGACGCCGACGAAAACCGGCAACCCCTTGGAGCCTTGCGCAATCAGGCTGCCATCAATCGCCGAATAGATACCGTCGGACCTATCATCCGCCTCGGCAATCACCGGGGAAAATGCGGCACGGGAAAAGGTCAGATCCATCTCGTCGCAGACCTGCTGGAGGCCCGCCTGAATGACGGCAAGAGTAACGGGGTCGATCATGTCGCGACCTCGACGATCAGATTGCCATCCAGATCCGAGGTAACGCGACAGCCAGGATCAATGACGCTGGTTGTATCCATTTGTTCAATGATCGCAGGTCCTTGCAGCGAAATGTTCAACGGCAGGTGGTCGCGCCAGTAAATCGGGGTATCGGTCCAGCCACCAAACCAGACCGGGCGCATGGCGCTGGGTTCGGCCTGCGGCTTGCGACCCTTGGGGTCAATCAGGCGCGACAGGTCCAGTTCGGGGCGTTGGCCGATGACCGAGACGTTCAGGTTCACAAGGTTCGCCCGGATCGTCGGCAGATCGACGCGAAAGCGGGCGTGGTAGGCGGCCTCGAACCGGCGTTGCAGGTCTTCACGGCTTGGGGTCGCATCGGGAAGGGACACGCGTAAAAGGTGCGTCTGGCCGACAAACTGCATGTCTGCGGAATATTCGGCGCGGGTGGCGGTGAGGGTGATCTTTTCCACGCCAGTCAGGCGGCGACCTTCGGCCTCTTGCGCGGCGAGGATGGCATGAACCTCGGCCATGTTGGCGGTATCAAGCGGGCGATTGACCGTGCGCACGAAGTCATGCCGCAGGTCGGCCACCACACAGCCCAAAGCGTTGGTGATGCCGGGGCGGGCAGGGATCAGGACCTTGGGGATCGCCAACTCCCGCGCAAGGGCCACGGCATGCAACGGACCTGCCCCGCCAAAGGCGAACAGCGCGAAATCGCGGGGGTCCGCACCGAGCGAGATCGAAACCATCCGTATCGCCCCGGCCATGTGCGTATTGGCGATGCGAAGCACCGCCTCGGCGGCCTGTTCCACCGACAGACCCAGCGGCGAGCCGATCTGGTCAACCATCGCCCGTCGCGCAGCCTCGGCCGCCTGACCAAAGCGGGTGGCGGGTAAGCGGCCAAGGATCAGGTTCGCATCGGAAATCGTTACCCGCGTGCCGCCACGGCCATAGCAGACCGGCCCGGGGAAAGAGCCGGCACTTTCCGGCCCGACGCGCAGCATCCCCCCGGCGTCGATCCTCGCGATACTGCCGCCGCCAGCACCGACCGTGCGCACGTCGACCATCGGCACATGGATCGGCATGGCATATTCCACCTCGATCTCGTTCGAGACCGGGGCCACACCCCCGCGGATCATCGCGACATCGGTCGACGTACCGCCCATGTCATAGGTCAGAAGGTCCACCATACCGGCCCGTCGTCCGGTGGCGACCGCAGCCATCACACCCGAGGCCGGGCCGGACATTACTGTCTTGACAGCCTCCTTCGCCACGACCCGGGCCGAGACCATGCCACCGTTGCCGTTCATGACCAGAAGGTCGTGGACATAGCCTTTTCTGGCCAGTTGATCGGCAAGTTGGGACACATAGCGCTCCAGCAGCGGCTGTACCGAAGCGTTTACGGCAGCAGTCACCCCGCGTTCGTATTCGCGGCTTTCCGACAGCAACGCGTGGCCCATGGTGATGTAGGGATTGCGCCAGATCCGTGCAGCTGTCTCGGCTGCGCGAATTTCGTGGGCGGGGTTGGCATAGGCGTGCAGGAAATGGATGACGAGACTTTCGCAACCCAGATCCTGCAGATGCAGGACTGCGGCGCAAACGGCGTCTTCGTCCAGCGGCGTCAGAACATGACCACCGGCATCCATGCGCTCGGGCACCTCGAGCCGCAGATCGCGCGGGATGACCGGTGTAAAGCTGCCGTGCATCCCGTAGGCCTGCGGGCGCGTGCGCCGACCAAGTTCAAGGACGTCGCGGAAGCCCTGCGTGGTGATCAGTCCGGTTCTGGCAAGCGTTCGCTCTAGGACAGCATTCGTGGTCGTCGTGGTGCCATGGACAATCAGGTCGATCCCTTCAAGGTCTGACCCGACCGCGCCAAACGCCGCCAGAACGCCGTCCGCCTGATTGGGAAGAGAGGTTGGCACCTTGGCAAGGCGCACCTCGCCCGAGGCGGGGTCGAAAATCGCCAGATCGGTGAACGTACCGCCCACATCGACCCCTGCGACCAGGCCGCGGCCTGAACTTTCGGTCATCACCGCAGCCCGTCATGGCCGGCTACCTGATCGATCTCCAGCCCGCCCATCCGGGAATGGACCCTTCCGCCCCGGGCCATTGCCAGTGCGAACAGAACCTCGCCCGACCTTGGGGCGTCGGAGCAACTGACGGTAATCACATCAAACCGCGACCGGACATAGGCCGCGTTCAAATGGCCAAGCGGAATATCAAGAGTTGACCCCATACCGCCCACTTTCATCACGCTGGGTACGATGGCCCGGGCCTCGCCCAGACGTTCGCGCATGCCGTAGCCGCCTGCGACGTGCCACAACGCACCATGTTCGCTTTCCCCGCCCTCGCCGACGATCGCGCCCTTGCCATAGGCGTCGATGCCGTCCCGCCCGCCTAGCGCCGCGACCAGGCGGTCCGTCAGTTGCAGGGCCAGCGGCTTCAACCCCTCCATTGCGGGCTGCAGGTCTGGCTGAAACCGACCGGCGAAAGGGTTGGCGCAAACGGCAAAGATCGCCCCCCGGACCGGCGGTGGCAGCGCAACCGGTCCACCCTCATGCAAGATCTCCTCGATAATCACGACGGCTTTCCGCACTGCAAAATCAGACAACTGCATTCTCCCGCTCAGCCAGCGCCATGGCACCGGTCATCCGCCGGTCACCCTGAAGGAAAACAGCGGCCCCTTCAATCAGCCCCCGAGAGCGGAACCGCTCGGCGACCTGCACCCCCGCAGCAAGCACCTGGCTTCTGTCAGCCACAGAAAGTTCGGGAACTGCCACGGTCACCAGACGGTCACAAAGGTCACTGTCCGCTTGCAAGGCGTGCGCGGGTCGCCGCACGATGCCGGGGTCTTCGATATCCACCGCATTCGCGATCATCGTCGCCGCCGCATCCGCCATGGCCGCCGTACGCGCCAGCACTGTCACCGCATCGGCGATGCCCAGCGACAAGCTGCGCCCCCGCCAGCCCGAAGTGGCAATGCCGCGCACGCGGTCACAGGCGCGGATCGTCACGCGGTCTGCGCCCCACGTCAGACCAAGCGCACAGGTCAGGCTTTCGCCCTCTGCAAGCCACAGCGCGATGTCGCCTCCGTTGTTGACATATGCGCGCGCGATGCCCGGGCCTTGCAGCGCCGACAGCACCTCGTCGGCAACCGCCCCCGCCACCGCCGCCATCGGCGTGATGAAGGCAGGGCGGAACGGGGCCACCGCCGACGCCATGCGTTGCGCCACGACGCCGGACACGCTCTGACCGGGCAGACGCAAGGCCGGAAGTTCGGTCACCACCTCTTCCAGCAGGGTCGAGAACCGCCGGGCCGCCCGCGCATAGCCCGCCCGCACCAGATCAGGCGCGCCATAGGCCTCGGCAATGATGTCGATCGGCCCATGCTGGAGATGCAGCCGCCCCCCCGGCAGCAAGGCCGCGACAGCCCCCATGCGCTTGGTCTTTTCGGAAATACTCCCGCCGGAGGCCTGCCCGAGCCGGTTGGCCGGAACGGCCAGAGGCGAGACAGGCTCTTGCAGCCGCGCGCGCATGCGCGGCTGCGCAATATCCGGGGGACTGCTCACCGCGCCGGCCACGGGGTTATCCTTGCCAAGGTCGGATACTCGCCGCCTTCGGCCACCGTTTCATCCAGTGTCCGGATGCTTGCCTCATGCCCGCCCATCGCCAGATAGGCGTGGCGAGGCAAGGTGAATTCCAGCGGGGCGACCATGGCGGGGGTGGGCACATGGCCGAACGAGCCCTTTGGCAGTCGCGTTACATCGACCATGAACGTGATGCCGCCACCCGGCCAGACCCAGGTTTCGGCCCCGCCGCTTGTCAGCCGGGTGACACCCGCCTGTACCGACCGCGTCAGATGGACAGGGTTCCTAGCCACCCCCGCGCGCAACGATCCGCCGGCCCCGCCGACGAACAGAACGGTGCACAAGGATGGCTCGCAGTTCTCGTCAATCAGATGGACAGTGTTGCGCAGCGCTTCGGGCAACTCTTGCCGGACCGGGCACAAGGTTTCGTCAAGGACGTAATAGGCGAAATCCTCGCCGGTGGTGGATACCATCAACAGCGACAACCCCGGTTGCGCCCCTTTTTTCCGGTTCCAGGCCCCGAGGATCTCCAGCGGATCGGTCAACCGTGTCCCGCCCCAGCCCAAGCCCGGCTCGGACACCCGGAAATACCGCCCGGGGGTAGAGCGGTGGCCCTTGATCCGGATACCGGTCGGTTTCCAGCCAAGGACCTTGCCCGCCTGATGTTCGCTGACCACGCCGGTGATATGGTCATCGACAACCACCACCTCATCGACCAGCCCCTGCCATTGTACCGCGAACATCCCGATGGTCGCCGATCCACAGCCGACCCGCATCCGCCGTTCGTGCTTGCCGTCGACGATGGGTGCGAGCCCTGCCTGCACGACGACATGGCTGCCCCCGTCGATGTCCAGCGCCACCGCCTCGCCATTGCACAGCGCGAGCATCGTGGCGCAGGTGACCCTGCCTTGCGCCTTGCTGCCCCCGGTCAGGTGATGCACGCCACCAAGCGACAGCATCTGGCTGCCATACTCGGCCGTTGTCACATGGCCCACGGCTTCGCCTGCAACGCGGATCACTGCGCCTTCCGGGCCAAGAAAGCGGTCCGTGTCGACCTTCACCTTGACACCACAGTAGGAAAAGATCGCCTCGGTCACCACGGTGACCATTTCCGCCCCGGCAACCGTCGAGGACACGATGAAAGGAGCGGGTTTGTAGTCGGGATAAGTGGTGCCAGACCCGATCCCGGTGATGAAGCTATCGGCGGGCACTGGCCTCCCGTCCCAGGACCCGGGCCAGTCCCGCGCGGCAAAGGGCACCACAAGTTCCCCGGCCTCCACCGTGTGCGACAGCATCACCACGGGGTCGGTCCTGACGATGCGCCCGCCGTCATTGGCATATCGGTCGCAGGCCCCGGTCTGGCCCGGAGCGATGTAGCACATCACCGGACAGGCGTCGCAGCGCAGCTTTTCGGGCGCCTCAGTCATGGGCACCCAGCAAGGCACCCAGCACCCGATGCGGCAGGGCGGGGACGCGGGTGATCTCTGCCCCGGTGGCGTGTCGGATGGCGTTGAGGATGGCGGGCGCGGTCGGGATCAGGACATGTTCGCCAAGGCCCTTTGCGCCGTAGGGGCCTTCGGGATCGGGCACCTCGATCAGCAGGCTTTCAATCGGGGGGACATCGCCGAAGGTGGGAATCAGGTAGTCGTGCAGGTTTTCGGTGCGGCCGGGCAGGTATTCCTCCATCAGGGCAAAGCCGATGCCCTGAGCGATGCCGCCCTCGATCTGACCGCGCGCGAGCACCGGGTTGATCACCCGGCCAAGGTCGTGCGCGGCGGTGATCTTCAGCAGCCGCACGGTGCCCAGGGCGCGGTCAACGGCCAGTTCCACCAGCTGCGCCCCGTAGCCGTAGACGGCATAGGGTGTGCCCTGCCCGTTCGCGTCCAGGGCTGACGTGGGCGGGTCATAGGTTGCCTCGGCCGACAGCGCGTGACCGTTGGGATCGGGTGGCAAGGCCGCAAGGTCGATACGCCGGACCATGCCGCCCTCGTGCACCACCACCGCCGCGCCATCCAGCGCCAACACCGCGCCATCGCCGGAATTCGCCAGCCGCAGCACCGCCGCCCGCAAACCTTCCGCCGCGCCCTTTGCCGCGCGTCCCGAGACATAGGTCTGCCGGCTGGCCGACGTCTTGCCTGCATCCGGCGTCAGCGCGGTATCCGGGCCGATCAGCCGGAAGGCGGCAAGCGGCAAGCCCAAAGCCTCGGCGGCGATCTGGGCGATGACCGTGTTCGAGCCCTGACCGATATCGGTCGCGCCTTGATGCAGGATCACCTCGCCCTTAGCGGAGAGCCCGATACGGATGGTCGAGGGGTTGGACAGCCCGGTATTGCCGCAGCCGTACCAGCAGGATGCCACCCCCACCCCCCGACCCGGATTGGCTTTTGCGTCGGCCATGGCTCGCGTCCAGTGCGGGCGCAGCGCTGCCAGGCAGTCGTGGATGCCCACCGCTTGCAGGACCTGCCCGGTCGCCGAAGCATCCCCATCCCGCAATGCGTTTACTATGCGGAACTCCAGCCGGTCGATACCGGCCTTGTCGGCCAGCCGATCAAAAATCGTCTCCTGCCACAACGCGCCTTGCGGCACGCCAAAACCCCGGAACGCGCCTGAAACCGGGCCATGCGTATGGATTGCCCGGGCCTTGGCCGTTATGTTCGGGGTGCGGTACGGCCCCGACACATGCACCGGGACGCGGTTTGCCACCGTCGGCCCCCAACTGGAATACGCACCTGTGTTGAAGAGGCCCTCGAACTCCACCCCCGTGATCCGGCCCTGCGCGTCGCAGCCGATCCGCCCCCGCATATCGGCCGGGTGGCGCTTGGTGGTAGAGGTCATGCTTTCCTGTCGGCTGTAGACCATCCGGCAGGGCCGCCCGGTCTTGAGTGTGACCAACCCAAGCAAGGGCTGCACGGACAGATCAAGCTTCGATCCGAATCCTCCACCCACGGCCGATGGGATGATCCGCAGCCTTTCGACCGGCAGGGCCAGAATGGCGGCGGTATCCTCGCGGTCCATTCCGGGGGCTTGTGTGCAGGCGCGGATGACGAGGGTGCTTCCCTCTATCCAGGCGGCTCCAGCCTCGGGTTCGATATAGGCGTGTTCGACAAAAGTGGTTGTCATCTGGCCGTTAACGACATGGGCGCTGGTCGCAAGGGCTGCAGCCACGTCCCCCTTCCTGACCCGGCCTTCGACCAGGAGGTTGCCCGGGCGATCCGGGTGGATCAGGTCACCAGCCTTTGCGTCCTCGGGGCTGGCCAGCGCGGGCAGCGGGATCCAACTGATCGGGAAGGCTTCAAGGTCGGGCGCCGCGTCCGGTTCAAACGCCACCAGCGCCACACATTCCCCCCTGAACCGCGCCGGAGAGGTGGCGATCGCGGGCTGGTCGGCAAAGGCCGGGATCACACTGAACGCGTTTCGGCCCGGAATGTCGGCGGCGGTGAAGACTGCAGCAACACCGGTCCGGGCGCGGAAGGCTTGCAAGTCGCCAAGCTGGAACGCCGCGTGCGGGTGCGGGGACCGGACGGCCCGAAGGATGAGCGAACCCGGCTGCCACAAGTCCGCACCGAAACTGTCGCCCGCGACCTTCGCCGCGCCGTCAAGACGCTGGACCGGCACACCAATGCCACCGGCAGGCACTTCGCAACCAGCACCCTGCCCCGCCGCGACCACGGCGGCGATGATGCTGCGATAGCCGGTACAGCGACAGAGGACGCCGCCAAGCGCGGTTTCCGCCTGCTCGGCCGAAGGATGCGGGTTCAGCGTCAGCAACTCTGCCGCCGTCAGCAGCATCCCGGGCGTGCAAATGCCGCACTGCGCGGCACCATTGGCAAGAAAGGCTACCCGCAGGCGGGTGAGTTCCGGGGTATCACCTTCGACCGTGGTTACTGCGCGGCCGTTGACCCGGGCGGCAGGGGTCAGGCAGGCGCAGACCGCCACTTCGTCAAGCAGAACCGTGCAGGCGCCGCAATCGCCGGCATCGCAGCCAACCTTGGTGCCGACCATACCAAGGCGTTCGCGCAGGGTCTCGCTCAGCCGCTCGGTCGGGGGGGCGTCAGTGGTCACGGTTGCGCCGTTCAGGGCAAAGCTGATCATGCCAGCGCCTCGGCCACGGCGCGGCGGACCAGTTCCAGTGCTGCGATCTGTCGATAAGCAGCCGTGCCCCGGATGTCGTCCAGGGGCGTCAGGGCCGCAGCAACGCCTTCTTCTGTGACCCGCGCCGCCGCTTCGGCGACGAGCGCACCTTGAAGCGCAGCCTCGACCAAGGGCAGGCGGGCCGCCACGGCGGAACAGGACCCGACGGCGATGGCTGCACAGGTCACCCGACCCCCGGCGACGACCAGCCGCGCGGCTACCATGGCGATGGAGATCACCAGATGGGTCCGCGCGCCCAGCTTCCGGAAAGCCGACCTGCCAGACAACGACGCCTCTGGGATCAGTACCGCGACCAGGATCTCGCCCGGTCGAAGGTCGGTGCGGCGCGGGCCGGTCAGGAAATCGGCCAGTGCCAGCCGCCGCAGCCCGCTGGCCGAGGCCAGTTCCACCTCGGCATCCAGGGCCAGAAGCGGCGGCACCCCGTCCGCTGCCGGAGAGGCGTTGCAAAGGTTGCCACCTATTGTCCCTGCAACCTGTATCTGCCGCCCGCCCACCAGTACCGCTGCCTGCTGCAAGGCCTGCAGCGCCGGCGGCAGCGCAGCGCAGGCAATCGTCGCCCAAGTGGTCGCAGCACCGATCCGCAAACCCGGCCCGCCGGTAATGTCGCTCAGTCCAGAGATGTCTGACAGGTCGAGCACTGAACCCGTCAACGTGCGACCCGCACCGGCATAGATATCCGTTCCCCCTGCCAGCACCCGCCAGCCGCCCTTCGACATCAGGCTCATAGCCTCGGTCAAAGTCGTCGGACGCGCGTAGGTTGGCAGAGATACCGGCAACGCTGCTCCCGAATTCATATGCATCGAAACAAA
>Ga0105045_10000223_pt1 | contig 37393 bp, 31 predicted proteins | sample MAT02_FD_78089 | JGI IMG/M metagenome (GOLD analysis project Ga0105045, IMG submission 78089) | Freshwater microbial communities from Lake Fryxell liftoff mats and glacier meltwater in Antarctica - MAT-02 (megahit assembly) | ecosystem: Environmental > Aquatic > Freshwater > Ice > Liftoff...
TATATCTCCCCACTCCCGCGCATTCACTCGCGGTGCGCTGTAGACGGGTTTCCCGTCGCAGGCGACTGGCGTCCCACACTCAATTATAGTGAGTGTGGGATGAATGCTGTTTTAGCTAAAAATGGATCAATCCCTTCTTGCCAAATAACGTAACTTAAGCGTAAGTCTTGCTGTTGGCTAGCGCTAGGTACTCCTAAAACCATATACCAATCAGGACGCTTGTACCACAGAGTATGGCGGGGGTCGTAGTAAAGATTCAAGTCACTAGCAAGTAAAATTTCCTCAGATGGATAAGTCAGAGGTTGACAAGTCTCACTGAGCAAATCCGCCTGAATGCGGTGAAATTCATCTGGCAAACCTGATTCCCCTATTAATTTACTGGGTAAATCATACATCGTAGGCATGGTTTCTTGTGGTGGACGAGGCGGATCTGTTTGATACATGACTACTATCTTTATTACTTAACTCAAGCTATCTGGATTAATTCCTAATAATCGCAAATGTTCCGCCAATCGTTGCGATCGCAGCTGTTCTTGTTCCAACTGCAATTGGGCTTCTGATGCTTGTTGCTGCGCTTCTAAGGCTTGTTGCTGGGCTTCTGATGCTTGTTGCTGCGCTTCTAATGCCACCTGCTGCGCTGCAATAGCGGCTTCCTCTGGTGTTGGAACTAAATCACCATCGGGTGTAAAATAACGCAATTTACGTCCTTCTACGCCTAAGTACAGGTTAAGTACATCGCTCCAACGCCATCCCCGCGGATTCGGTGTAATTTCCTGATACTTGTTGCCTACCAATTCAAAACCCGCAAATTCCAAATTCTCCGGCGAGAACCAAAAATACTCTGGTGTGTGAAATCGATTTTCATAAAGATTTTTCTTCAAATTCCGGTCAATATCAGCCGTACTTTCAGAAAGTAATTCAATAATCAAATCTGGATAACGACCATCTTCTTCCCAGACTACCCAAGAATTACGCGATCGCTTTTCGGTGTCTTTGACCAAAAAAAAGTCTGGGCCTCGAAAATCTCGATTTCGCAACTGCTGACGGCTAAAATAAATTGTTAGATTCGCACCTATAAAGAAATCATTACAGTCACGCCATAGCCACTCAAGGGAAGTTACTAGCAGCAGTAGCTGCATATAGTGCAATGAAGTTTCCATCTCCGGCTCATCACTTAACAACCGAGTTGCATCGGGCATCTGCTGTTCTAGCTGTTGCGCTGTGACAAACATCATGGTTGTACCTGTTTGATTGTTGATTTAATTTTAAGCTGTGAGATCAGGAGTTTGGAATTTTCTCGCTCATCTCCCCTGAATTTGTGAAAGCTGAGTCACGGATTCCGCTACACTGAGACTTGGTTTGTTGCATTGTAATCAGGCATGGAAATCGGACAAAAGGTTAAAGTATTTCGCTTGCGCGATCGCGTTTCTGCCCCTGTTGTAAAAAAACTAGGGCAAGTGGGTATCATCCAAGGCTATAAACTGACCGATGGTGCTGGAATCGGTGTAGTGGTGCTGTTTGACGACAACACTTCTACTTGGTTTTTTGAAGATGAAATCAAACCTGTGTAGTTGTAAAGAACTCAGAAGCGGGTTTTTCTTGGTATCTGAAGTTTAAAGCACAGGCTGAGATTCTTTGTTGAGTGCTAAGTTGGAGTTGAAAAGATCGGCGGTGAAAATAGGAATCAAGTAATGGCTCTAATATTGACATTTTTGGGCAAAGGCGGCACCGCTCGTACCAAAATTGCGATCGCCGCCGCCAAATTATTGGCAAGTCAAGGCAAGCGCGTACTCTTAGCAGGACAAGCAGAACCAACATTGTCAATTCTGCTCGGTACTCCCATTGCAGCCGAACCCCAGGAAATCGCTCCCAATTTGCAAGTAGTCCAGTTTCAAGCATCTGTACTACTAGAACGCAACTGGGACGAAGTGAAGAAACTTGAGGCGCAATATCTCCGCACGCCCATATTCAAAGACGTTTTTGGTCAAGAACTGGTAGTATTGCCGGGGATGGACAACGCCCTCGCCCTGAATGCTATCCGCGAATATGATGCCAGTGGCAAATATGATGCGATCGTCTACGATGGCACGGGTGACTCTTTAACGTTGCGGATGTTGGGTTTACCAGAATCTCTCGGTTGGTATATCCGGCGATTTCGGCAATTATTTGTCAACTCCGATTTGGGGAAGACGATTACTGAATCGCCCTTGATTCAGCCGCTCATTAGCAGCTTTTTCAATATCAACTGGACAGCAGATAACTTTGCAGCGCCAACTAACCAAGTTAATAATTTCTTAGAAAAGGGGAGAGCCGCTCTTGCTGATCCTAAGCGTCTCGCTGCTTTCTTAGTGACCACAGGAGATCCCATTGAGGTAGCAAATGCTCGTTATTTGTGGGGTAGTGCCCAACAAATTGGTTTAACTGTTGGTGGTGTTCTGCTTGTGTCTACTGAGACAAATGTTAACCTATCGGAGGAATTTATCCCCCTCCCTGTGAGCGTTATTCCCGACTCGCCAACAGGTGACTGGCAACCACTAATAGACGCCCTACCTAACTTTGAAGCACAAGCGTTACAGGCTCCCAAACCAATTGAAATAGACATCCACAATCGTCAAGTACGCTTATTCTTGCCAGGTTTTGACAAAAAGCAAGTTAAGCTTACTCAATATGGCCCAGAAGTCACGGTAGAAGCAGGAGATCAGCGACGAAATATTCCCTTACCCCCGGCTCTCAGTGGCAGACCCGTTGCTGGAGCAAAGTTTCAAAATAATTATTTGATAATTTCGTTTTAAGTTATGGGAATGGGGAGTGGGGAATTGGGAGTGAGGAATGGGGGATGAGGGAAATAAGGGAGATGAGGGAGATGAGGGAGAAGAATTAATAACTAATACTTCAACTTCGCTCAGTACAAGTGCCCAATACCCAATGCCCCATTTCCAATACCCACTTGCCCTGAGCGTATCGCTAAAGCGAAAGCTCCGCTAACGCGTAGCGTCTCGTAGAGAAGCCGTTCGCGTAGCGTCTCGCAGAGAAGGGATGCCCAATTCCCAATGCCCAATACCCAATTAATCAGTAAATCTTATGTCAGAATCAACTCCCATTACCCCAGACCCTAACCCAGCTGAGGTATTAGACTCAGTGGCAATTAATCCCAGCGAAAAAGCGAACGCATCTGCCGATCGCAGTGCGAAAACTAGGCAACTGCTGGGGATGAAAGGTGCAGCGTCTGGGGAAACTTCGATTTGGAAAATTCGTTTGCAGCTAATGAAGCCGATTACCTGGATTCCCCTAATTTGGGGTGTAGTCTGTGGTGCGGCTTCTTCGGGTAACTATACTTGGACAGTGGAAAATGTGTTGAAGGTAGCAACCTGTATGTTACTGGCTGGGCCATTAATGACAGGTTACACCCAAATCCTCAATGATTACTACGATCGGGAAATCGATGCCATCAATGAACCCTATCGCCCGATTCCCTCTGGGGCAATTCCCCTACCCCAGGTAATTATTCAGATTTGGGTATTACTAATTGCTGGTATTGCTTTAGCATTTGGGCTGGATGTGTGGTCTGGTCATGAATTCCCGACAATTACAGCGATCGCGATCATCGGTTCTTTCATCGCCTACATTTATTCTGCACCGCCTCTGAAACTCAAGCAAAACGGCTGGCTAGGTAGCTACGCCTTGGGTGCAAGTTATATCACCCTACCTTGGTCTACAGGACACGCTTTGTTTGGCGATCTCAATTCCACAATCGTGATTTTGACAATGTTCTACAGCTTGGCTGGATTGGGTATTGCCATTGTCAATGATTTTAAAAGTGTAGAAGGCGATCGCCAGCTAGGATTAAATTCACTACCCGTAATGTTTGGTATTACCACTGCGTCTTGGATTTGCGTAGTAACGATTGATGTATTTCAAGGATTGATAGCAGCTTATCTCCTCAGCATCCATGAGAATTTGTATGCAGCAATACTAGTACTGTTAATCATCCCGCAGATCACCTTGCAGGATATGTATTTCTTGCGTGACCCCGTGAAGAATGATGTTAAGTATCAAGCCAGTGCCCAACCGTTCCTTGTTCTAGGAATGCTCGTCACTGGTTTAGCGCTGGGTCATGCTGGGGTTTGAATTATACTTCCATAGCAAGAAGTTAGGAAGTAGGAGTTAGGAGTTAATATACTTCTAGCTCTTAATTTGTATCAAAACATATCGTGTTGCAACTGATCTCTTTCCTTATTTATGGGATTCAACCTTTTTTAGTCCCCATTTGCTTTGTAGTTGCTTGGACTGTAACTATTCTTGCTGTTTTGAGTCTCTGGACGGCGGTGCGAGATAGTGTAACTACAGCCAAGCAAATGCATCAAATTCCCTGTAGTGGTTGCCAATTTTTTACCGACAATTACCGTCTTAAATGTACTGTACGCCCATCTATTGCCAATACAGAAGAAGCAATCCATTGTTTAGACTATCAACCGAAGACGAATCCTTATCTGTATTAGGGAGTGGGGAGTAAGAATTTTAGATTTTGGATTTTGGATTAAATTTCAATCTAAAAGACGCTCGTTCCGACGCTCGTTCCGACGCTCGTTCCGACGCTCGTTCCGACGCTCGTTCCTCGCTAACGCTGCGCTATCGCTAACGCTGCGCTATCGCTAACGCTGCGCTATCGCTAACGCTGCGCTATCGCTAACGCTGCGCTATCGCTAACGCTGCGCTATCGCTAACGCTGCGCTATGTTCCAGATCAGTGTTACAGATACCCGCACGCAAGACGCGCACTAAGGCTTCTCCCTGTGGTGGTTCAGGAATGGGAATATCCGTGCGTAATTGCAATTGGTTGCTTTCGAGCCAAAGTCCTTTCATTTCTCTTCACCTCCTTTGCCGAATTATGTTGTCATACCACTTTCAAAAATCTTTACAAAATAATCAATCGGTTGTGTGAGCGTACAAATGTATGCCTCTACCCATGCCTATGTCTCTGTAGTAGGTATTTCAAGAATATTGATTGCATCAACTTTGCTTAACCAAGTAACCAGATCGTCTGAGTCAAGTGCTATCTCACTTCCTAAAGTTTTGATATAAAGAAGTCCGTTGCTAATAATTAAATCTCTAATTGGATACCATGAATCTCGTTTTCTAATCAGAAGTTCCAACGGAATCCCTAGTTTTGAAGTATACTTGCGATATTTCCACCAAGCTCGCCATAGAAGCACAGATTTAGTACAGTGCATCTCATATCCTTTGGGAACTTCGCAGTATTGATACTGATAGAAACCCCGACTATCCACTTCGCCTTTGAGGAGATAACTAGATTCTGCTAATGCCTGATTTATCAATTCCCACTGGGATGATTTTGGAGAAATCGAGAATTCAGATAGTGTCTTAGATAGCTGGATGGTGGCAATTACACCTTCGGCTTTTGCTATCAGTTGGTTAGTGTTATAGACTGTTTGGGCTGTCAAAGCAGGATTTGATAACAAAACTTCTTTTTTCTGAATAGAGTCTTGCACAAACTCTCGAATTAAATCTAGATTAGACAACATAAAATTATTTATACTAAATTAAGCAGTGTCATGGAAGCCACAACTGTACTTAAATTAGTTGCTACACTGTTATTGCACTAAAAACAGGATTATTACCAGTTTTATTTCTCTGTCTGATTAGGACTTTGTTTACTTTAATTTCGGCTATGTCGCCGCTCGCTAGGCTGGTTAACAAAATCAGTGTGTTTAGATATACAACAAATTATTATATTAAATTTTTACGCTTTCGAGAAAAGGTTGAAATACCGGAATTAATTCGGGGCGACTAACTACAAGGGTGGGAAAAGAGCGATCGCTATAATCTTCTCCCGGTGACAACGGAAACGGTTCTGATTTAAGCGATGACCAGACACCGCCAGCAGCTTGGACAATTACCCAAGCCCCGGCTAAGTCCCAAACTTTTGGTGTCGCCTCAATACCACCAAGAGTAGCCCCAGTGGCAACTGTCAAAAAGTTATAGCTAGCCACACCCAACATGCGAATTTTGCAGGGAAAGCCGTTTTTGATAACTGCGGTGCTGCGGGAACAGAGGTTAAAAAAGTGATTGTTGCTGGGACTATCTATACTAGTGTGGATGGGGTGGTTGTTGAGAAATGCTCCTGTTGGAGTTGCTAAACTAGATGAACCTGCCCAAAAACCATGAAAAGCTTGATTTAAGGTTGGTGCGTAAACATAACCAAAAATCGGTGTACCTCGATATAGTAAACCCAGAGAAATTGTCCAGATGGGAATACCGCGTGTGAAGTTGGTTGTACCATCAAGAGGGTCAATTACCCAGCACCACTCAGTACCGGGAAATGATTGATCGCTCTCTTCGCTCAAAATGCCGTAACCAGAGAAATTAGAAGCAACCGCATCCCGAATTTCCTGATCTGCCCATTTATCTGCTTGCGTCACCAAACTTCCATCAGCTTTTTGGTCAGCCTGTACTTTCCCAAAATCCTGCATTAGCTGTTTTCCCACCCTGGTAGTGGTAGTTTGGGCAAAATCAAGAATTGTTGTCCAAAAATCATTCATTGGTTAATAGTCATTGGTCATTGGTCATTGGTCATTTGCCCAATACAGTTTAGTCTAAATCGCTTTCCAAAACCGAAGCGATCGCTTGCTTTGTACTTGTTTGAAATTCTGTGATGTTCACCCGATTCAGAAACCAAATCGATAGCACCATTCCCACGGCTTCTAGAACGAATACCAGTCCATAAGCTAACTCTAAACTTGGTAAAAACTTGCGTCCAATATCCAAAACTGTACCTCCGATGACTACCGCCATACCTCTAGAAAGGGACTGCGCTAATCCCCATGCCCCAATAAACGTACCTGCCGCTTCTGCTGCGGTAAGATCCAGCATCAAGCTAATTGCTGCTGTAGTTAAGAAACCTGCGGCTAAACCGAACAAGAACAAACCTAGTTTGAGAACTGCTGCATTAGCTGTAAATCCTGATATACCCAGCAATATTGTACAGAATGCTACCAACATACAGCCTAGACGTGCAGTTCTGCGCTTACCCAAACGCGGGACAATGTAAAAGCCCGTAATGCCGTAAGCAATCAGTAGACCCGTTCCATAAAAAATATTTAATTTGGTACTTTCCGCTAGGGGCATTTTAAAAACTTGACCCGCATAAGGTTCCAAAATCGGGTCTTGCATAAACAAACTGATAGTCATCACCAATAAAAAGGTGAAAAATATACCTGTTTGTGGGCTAGCCGTCAATATTTTCCAAGCATTGCCTAAAGTAATGCTGTCTTCGCGGTTCACCAGTGTGGAACGGGTTAAGTATTGAGAGTATTTTTTTTCTACGCCGAATGTGGCTGCGATCGCTAAACCAAATACAATTGCTGGGACGATAGTAAATAGCCTGGTGATAGATGCCTGTAAGGTTTCTAAGGTTGCTTCAGGCGTTAACTGATTCAGCAAGCTGGCACTGATAATTGCCCCAACAATAATCCCCACCATTAGCATCGACCAAACCACACCAACTACTTTGGAACGGTTATCTTCTTCAGATATATCCACCAACAAAGCAGCAAAGGCAGTACCGCTAGCACAAATTCCTAGACCGTAGATAGCGAAAACCAAAGCTAAAAGTGCTGTCCAGCCGATTGTTTGGGTTGTCCATGTCCAACCACCTGCACTAGTAGCGGCAAGATTTAGTTGCCATATTACTTGTATAGCTAAAAAAGCTGCGATCGCAAATATTGCCGCGCCCACCCAAACATAAGCTGTGCGGTGGTATCCCCATAACGGCTTGGCATCGGAAATCTGGCCGAACCAGATCCGCGAAGGAGCAACAAATAAAGGCAGTGCTAGAACTACTGATACCAGCGTCGCCGGAATTGCTATTTCTTGAATCATGACTCTGTTTAGTACGCCCAGAGTCAAAATGGACATCATGCTCAACCCCATTTGAAATAAACCCAGCCGGAACATGGTCAGCAGGTTTACCCTTGGCACAGATAGGGATTTTCTTTCGGTATCAAATACTTCACCGCTTGCCATAGCTACTTTTTCGTATGATTTATTAGGATTTAATCTCTCTCTTTAAATAAAGATAAACCCTACCCGCTCGAAATCAGCGAACGAAAAGTGGAAGTTGCGATGCGATCGCAGTTATTTGGCAAGAATTATACACCTCGATTAGCATAAGCTTCAGCCAAGTTAGGATTAATCTTTAGGGCTTGGTTGTAATCCGCGATGTCTACGACGGGCTACGCCTACGCGCAACGAGAGAATTTTAGGATGAAGTAGTGAAACGAGACTCCATTTACTATCAAATTTTTAAGCGCTTTCCTGGGTTACTCTTTGAACTGCTTGATAATCCTCCTCTGCAAGGGCAAAATTATCGATTTGAATCAGTTGAAGTCAAAGAAACCGCTTTTCGCATGGATGGTGTGTTTTTACCTCCAGAGGATGCAACATCTAGGGTGATCTTTTTTGCTGAAGTTCAATTCCAAAAGGATGAAGCCCTGTACCATCGGTTCTTTACCGAGTCGCTGATGTACCTGAACCGGAATCGTTCTCAGTACGATGACTGGTTCTGTGTGGTAATTTTTTCATCCCGCTCTTTAGAACCAAGCGATCAAAAAACTCATCGAATATTTCTCAACAGCGACCAAGTGCAGCGAATTTATTTAGATGAGTTAGGCACGACTAATCAGCAGCCAATAGGTATCAACTTGATGCAGTTGACTCTAGCATCGGATGAAGTTATGGCGGAGCAAGCAAAGCAATTAATTGAGCGAGTAAAATTAGAAGAAACGGACACACTACCGAAAAATGAAATACTAGACATCATAACCACAATCGCCGTTTATAAGTTTTCGACCTTGAGTAGAGAGGAAGTTGAAGCTATGCTGGGATTGACTTTGGAACAAACAAGGGTTTATCAGGAAGCGAAAGCCGAGGGTCGAGAAGAAGGTCGAGAAGAACGGGAAGCTGAAATGTTGAAACTTACTGTGCCTCTGTTACTAAAAAGTGGGATGAGTGTGGAGCAGATTGCTCAACACCTCAATGTTGATATACAAGCTGTCCAGATAGCTGCACAGTCAACCACATAGAGTGAGGAAGTTGAAGCTATGCTGGGATTGACTTTGGAGCAAACAAGAGTTTATCAGGAAGCGAAAGCCGAGGGTCGAGAAGAAGGTCGAAAAGAAGGACGAGAAGAACGGAAAACTGAAATATTGAAACTTACTGTGCCTCTGTTGCTAAAAACAGGGATGAGTGTGGAACAGATTGCTCAACACCTCAATGTTGATATAGAAGCTGTCCAGCTTGCCGCACAGCAAAACACATAGAATGCTTATTTCATGCCTGTTCTCATATTTTTGCAAAATGAGGAGAGCTTGATTAAAATCCTCAATTGCCTTTTTATGGTTTTCAGAGCGATCGCGCCAAAATGTGACATATTAAGATGCTTATGAGTTCATTAGAGTTGGGGCTTGGTAGTAGGCGACTCCAGTCTCTAAAGTTTGCATAGCACTTCTAATCCACCCAAAAAGACCCTAAACTTCGCCTTCTGCGTACTTCGGAGCTTGTCTGTCCTGTAAGCATAACTGGATTAAATGCTGCTGGGCATTAATTAATAGGATCTAAGTGAGATAGTTGCCTACTTCTACTTTTACTGCTAATACTGGTGTCATAGTTGGCGATCGCCATATAGATGTATCATTGACATCCAAGCATCTCAAACTTTACTAAGGTTATCAGGGATATGGAACAAATATTAAACGAATACTGTAAACAAATTAATCCTGGGCTGCTTCTCCTGAGTAGGCCGACTGGTTCTGGTAAAACATACAATGTCCTCAACTTTATCTATTCTAATTACGAGGAATTTGCTGCTCAAAAAAGGAAAATACTGTTTATTACTAATCTCAAGAAAAACTTGCCAATTGACGAACTCAAAGAGCGTTTCATTGCTGGCGGAAAGGAAGACAAATTTGAAAAATATGTGCTTTTTATTAATTCTAATGTTGACACAGTTATTAAAAAGCTACTCGCTACTGATGATGAAATTCCTGATCAATTTAAGACAGAAAGTTATCAGAAATTAAAATCTTATATAAAGATACTTCAAAATAGTCACCTTCCCAAAGAAGTTAAAGATACCTGGGAAACAGAAATTCGCAAAAATATTGAGCCAAAATTCCGAAAAACTATTATAGAAGCATTGAAGAATAATTTCAAAGTAAAAAAAGACCGCGTTTCAGCTATAAAAAATGATCGAGACTATCAATGGATTGGAAAATTATATCCCGCAGTATTTACAGATGAGAAGACTGTCTTTTTCCTTAGTATAGATAAGTTCGTCGCTAAAAATACGACACTTGTAGAGAATTCATATTACTTTAATGAACGGTTTATTGATCAAGCACTTATTTTTATTGATGAGTTTGATACGACCAAAGAAGCTGTACTCAACAATATTATTAAATCAGGCTTGCAGCATCGAGTGGATCTTCTTGATTTATTCTTGAATATTCATAACCATCTTATGCCAAACGAATGTCCTGAACTGCTTATTAAAGAATCTGAATGGTTCCAGAAAAAATCTCGCGGTAAAAATTGGTTATCCCCGCGACAACAGATTGAAACCTTTCGAGAGAAAGCTAATGACATATTCAGCATATATAAATTACAACATACCTGTAAATCTCATGAAGAGTTTTCTACAAATAAAAGGAACTTTCTGTTTTATGATTACCAATTCCATAATGTGCTAGATCGTCATCAGCGTATTGAGATTATTGAAGATTCACAAACCCTTACAAATTGGATTAAGGCTTTTGATACTAAAACAAAAAAAACTGGTGTCGATATTCACGAACTGCTGAGTAAGATTACCGGATTTTTAACCTACTTTCAGACAGGAATTAAGTATTTAGCGGATAACTATCGTCATTTGAAAGACGAAAATAAGAGCATTAACGAAGCCTTTTCCCTTGAATTTGCCGTTAAGAGCGTTCTTAATCATTTTCGCCTTGATGATACAGATGTCGAATTTTTAACTAGTAAAATTCTGGAAGATGACTTTTCTTATGGCTTGCAAACTGACAAAGGAACAATCCAGCGTCAGGGGTTCTATGATACAGGCTTTCGTTACCACGATATCGTCGATAGTGATGAGCATGATACGTTATCGAAAATATATATGTTCAACTTCAGCCGTACACCCGAATCCTTTTTGGCTGGAGTTTGCTCAAAGGCTATGGTAGTCGGCATTTCTGCGACTGCTGGACTTTATACCAACATTGGAAATTACGATCTTGAATATCTGAAATCCCGTTTGGGAAATTCATTTATACGTCTTAAAAAAGATGCTATTATCAGGCTCAAAAACGCCTATTATGAAACAACTAAAGGATACGATCGAGTTGTCATAAAAACTGAATTTATTGGAACAGATTCGCAGAAGGAAGCAATCAAACAGCTTGAGGAGCTTTTGCGTGACCGAGAAGCAGCACAGGCTTTATGGAACGATCTTCGTCATAAAAATACTGATGATGATGAAAAGAGTCTTGAATTCTCATTTGGCCGTTATGTGAGAGCGTTGACTGCATGGAAATATTTTCTGGATCACCCTGATTGCTATGCGTTTCTTTGCCTCTTCAATAAATTACCACAGCCTTCTGATCCACAGTTCGACCTAAATATATTGTATGATTACGCGAAATTACTATTGGATGACAAGAAAGATGTCATAGATGGTAGTGTATATGATACGATTTTCCTGCTTAAGGGAGATAACTTTGACGAAAATAAAAAGAAACTGCTAAATGATCTGAAAGATAACAAACGCCGATTCATTATCTCTACCTACCAAACAATTGGAGTTGGACAAAATCTACAGTTTCGCATTCCTTCTAAGCTAGAGCCAATACACATTAACAGCTTTCCCAAGCATTCAGATATGGATATTAATGGGATTTATCTAGATAGACCAACTAATTTACTTGTAAATATTTTTGAGAGTAATCTCAAAGATGATAATTTTATAAAATACATTTTTCAATTGGAATTTCTTCGTGAAAATGGAGCCTTTTCCCTAAACACATTTAAGAGCAAGTTGGATGAAGCCTTTCATCGATATATAGGAAGATATAAGCCTAAGCGAAAGGCTGATGAATTCATCAGCTTATACAATACAAGTACTTATTCACTATTCTTGAATAAAATAATTATTCAAGCCATAGGTCGGATATGTCGAACCAATATGAAGGCTCCAACAATCCATATTATTGCTGATGCTTCAATGCGAAAACATCTAACCAGATTTTCTATACCAGAAGATGTAATTCCTGTTCGTGAATATACTGCTCTCCTGGAATTAGCTGGTGAATCGACCAAACAATCTGAAGATTTAATCGAAGCGCAAAACCGTGCATCGAACAAAAGCAATCAGAGTTCTGCTTACATACGCCGCCAACTGAATACACCGTGGACATCTAAGACTATTAAAGAATGGCAGAATCTCAGAGAGCAAGTTCTCTGTCAACCGGCTATTGCCAAAGAGTCAGAATGCAATCCTAACTGGAATAGTATTATTTACCTTAAATTTCCGAAAGCTGCCTCTTCATATAGTTATTTAGAAGAATATGACTATAGTGAAATTGAAGTTTTCTTTTCTGAAGAATACGGAAAAAAAGAAGTCAAAGAAGTGAGTGAAGGAACTGCCCGTCTTTCAGATTTAATGAGAATCGATATCCTACATAAATTGTTCATTGATTCTGGCTGGGCAACAGAATTTCCTGAATCTGAACTTATGCTGACACCTCCAATGTTCAACAATATTTATAAAGGGGCATTAGGCGAAGTATGCGGGAAACATATTTTTCAAAGCCTCTTAAATATTGACTTGCTAGAACTGGATATGGATGAATTTGAACGCTTTGACTTCAAAACGGAGCAGAACATTTATATAGACTTCAAGTTATGGAACGATCGGGTTGCAGTACCAGCTGATGACTTAATTGATAAAATCCGTGAGAAAATGGCGATCGTCAAAGCAGATCGGGTTTTTGTGATTAACATTCTTGGCACTTCAAACACAGCTTTTCGTCCAATTATCTCATCTGACAGGAAAATTATCGAAGTTCCTTATCTTTGTAAAAACGATAAAGTGGACAATAAAGCAATTAAATTTATTCTGAAGGAATTTCATAAATGAGCATTTTTACGAATCGTCTGAATATCAGTTTTAACATTGATGCTATTAAACAAGACTTTGTGTTTATTCGATTAGAAAGACAACAAAATGGTAAATGGTATGGAGCTAGAGAATTAGATTATCTTATTGGGAAAGATTTTAATGCTGCTGCTGTCATGTTTCAGTATAGTAAATATGCTTATGCCATGTTCAAGAAACCGCTTGATGTTTACCAACTTCTCTCTAAGATTAGGGAGAATGAGGAATTCAAAAATGATGCTGTTATTGAAGTTACTCCGAAAGCTATACTTGAAGGTTCTGAAGACTGCATTTGTGAAGAATGGCTAGCTCAGATTTTATTAAACTCGCTTTCATCCTCTAGATCGCGTTTTGCTAAATATCATTATTGCAATCTAACTGGATCATTATTACTTGTACGAGATTTTGAAGGCAAAAACAAGGACTGTCTTGATGTAGCAAAAATTACTCTAAATTCTGGATATTTGCTAGAGATTAAAACTGCTCGTCACCGAACAAAAATTTCTATTCTTACAGAGCTAAAAAATATTAATCCTGTTGATAATAAACGCAAACAGGAACTTAAAAATGCTCTTGATAAGCCTAATTATATATTTGAATCATCAACTGGAATTCTTCGGAGACATTTGCCACGTGATGGTGAAAATGATGCGAAATTAACATATATCGAGTGTGGTTTAAAAGGGAAAAAAGCATCCACTCCATTTATTGAGTTTGGAAGTATTGATAATTTTTATAAAAGTCGCGCTGGTGTTTTTCACCATATCATGGTAAGTATTCATGAACATCTATCTAAATACATGGATGTTAATTTTTCTTGCCGTGAAATCGACGACAACTTCCCACTTACAAGCACCTTGCTTAAAAGTCCAAAACAACTCCACTCGAAACTTGATGGTCAGGCAATACATATAGTTGATAGAGTGAATGATGAAGATGAAGAGTCTGCTGATTTAGTAATGACACTGAAACAATTGCTTCTTCCTTATATCACGCATGAAAAGCTAATTACTGTTGGTAAACGTGATAAAAAAGACGCTCTAAATTTTAGAATTATTCACGATGCCGACTTTTATGAAAAAATTGAGCAGGAAGACGAATATCTCCCTTCAACAGATAAATTTCAACGACAGCACCTCACAATTGAATCAACTAGAAATGTCTCTGATGCTATCGTTAAAACAATTATAAAAGAACAGCTTATAAAGCGTGATATTGGCTCTCGAACATTGAACCTGTTTGATTGGAATAAACTTGAATTAAAAGGAGTTTGGACTTTTGCCGCTTGGGATGAAGATAGAAATCACGTTATTTTTATGGAAATCCAACCAAATGGTAGTTTTGAATTTTATGAAATAGAAGATCGAGGCATATTTAACTGGGAAAAATTTGACAAATATAAAGATGCTATGATAGATAGTAGCTCTGGAGATAAAAGCAGGACATTGGAAGGTCTTGTTATTTCTGATACAGGTGATATAAATCAGATATTCCGTAGCGATGAAATCACCATTCCTGAGCTTTCTAAAATTGAAGCTATTATCAACGAAGTGGAAACTGAGTTTCCCGAAAATAAGCGAAGTGGCAACGCTTTGGCAGCGTTGATACAAGAATTTATGGCTGAAAGTTCTAGGAAAGATAATGAAGAACTTGTGAAATTTTCCGATGAATTGGAAATTTTGGGTAGCAATGAACTAGACAAAAAAAGCTTCAAAAAACTTCTGAATGAAAGGCTAGGAAAGAGGTCAAATATTTCATCTGAATTACAGAACTATCTTCTAAACAAACATTACATAAGGCTGATTTTTTCAAAACAGAAGGAAAACCTCGAAGATTTATTTGATGCTTCTCTCAATATAAAATATTTCGGCGAAACTGAAAAAGAAGCATATTATTTCGTGGGAGATCAAAATGTAAAACATTATTCTTTCAAAGATGCCTGTCATCTCCGTAAAATCGTTGCAGTAAAGGACTCGAAACTGATATTCAGACAACTCCTTCAAACTATGGATGTTGATTTTGTCCGCACAGGGCAAAGTACCGTAATCCCTTTTCCATTTAAGTATATTAGGGAGTATAAAAATTTTGGCGTTGCTAAATGACTGTATTAATCAGTATTAATCAACTGCAACAACTATTAGTTTGACGCATTCTACTTATGTTTCATTAAACCCCAATACACAGAGAAATATTTTTAAATAAACCCAATAGTAATGCTGACTAGAGTTATGGTATTGTTCTGTAACTTTATTTGACGCAATCAAGACATATAAAAATATCAATGTAAAAATGTGGTTTTAACTACGCTATTACATTGAATTTTTAAGATAAACTTGCCGTATGTATGTCATCAAACTACTTACCTTCATCTAGTAACTAAAAAGGCATAAGCAATGAACAAAGAAGTAGTCAAAGTAATATTATGGGAAGAAAATCAAAAAGATTTTCTCAAAAAGTTCTACGATCTCCAATTTACTCCCAGAGTAGGAGAGGAAGTTTACCTAAAAAAGGAAAGATGGAAAGTAACCAGAGTTGAGCATGATGTAGAAATTAGTGAGATTAATGTCTATATGGAATTAATCAAAAAACCCAAGCAGGATAAATCATCTAATTCATAAATAGAAGTAAATACACTCAACTATTATAAAAGGGAGGTTATTAGCCTCCCTTTATTCTGAGAATCTATCTATTCTCAGGTGTAATTTGTAAATCTTTATGCAAGCCGCGATGTCTAGGACGGGCGTAGCTGCGGCACAACAAGAGTTGCAGCCAAATGGTGGCGATCGCACCGTATTTTGTCTATAACGATACACTATAAAAGTAAAGAAATGTAAATAAACTAAATTTTGCAACCGTGGAAAATATCACATTGGGGCAAAATGGCCCAGTTGTTACACCTTTGTGCATAGGCACTTGGGCTTGGGGTGATAAACTATTTTGGAATTATGGCGATCGCTATGGCCCAGAACAGTTACAAGAAGCCTTTACAGTAGCCTTAGAAGCTGGTATTACCTTCTTTGATACTGCCGAAGTTTACGGAATGGGACTATCAGAGAAATTTTTGGGGCAATTTCTGCAACAGACACAACAACCTGTACAAATCGCCACAAAATTTGGCCCCCTACCGTGGCGATTTACAGCCCAATCCGTCTCTGATGCTTTAACAGCAAGCCTCAAACGCTTACAATTAGAGCGAATTGCCCTGTATCAAGTGCATTGGCCTTTTGCCTTCTTTTTAAGCCAAGAAACTTTGATGAACGCCCTAGCCGATGAAGTAAAGCGGGGCAGAATTGCCGCACTTGGTGTAAGTAATTACTCAGCAGAGCAAATGCGAGACGCGCATCAAATATTGGCGGCTCGTGGAGTGCCTTTGGCTGTGAACCAAGTCCGTTATTCTTTACTCAGCCGCCAAGTTGAAAGCCAAGGCATTATCACAACTGCGCGTGAGTTGGGTGTGACTATCTTGGCATATAGTCCTTTAGCACAGGGATTACTCACAGGTAAATACAGTATTGATAGTGCTGAAACCCCTACTGGTGCTAGGAAAAGAGACCCGCGATTTAAGAAAGAAGGTCTGCAAAAAATTGCCCCAGTCATATCTCTGTTACGCAACTTCGGGGAAAAATACGATCGCACTACCGCCCAAGTTGCTCTCAACTGGTTAATTGCTCAGGGGAATGTTATTCCTATTGCTGGGGTGAAGACAGCCGAACAGGTACGGCAGAATGCTGGTGCTTTGGGCTGGAAATTGAGCGACGATGAAATTGGAGAATTAGAACTAGTTAGTCGTCTTTGGCTGTAGTATTTCTGAACTACTCAAACACAGGGGGCCAAATTTCTGACACTACTAGCTCCCAACCTGGTAATAACTCTGGTAGTGTCAGTTTATCGTTATCCTGCAAAACTATTGGTTCTTGGTTGAGTCGATAAACTGTGAGCGTCAATTTGTCAGGATCAATTAGGATACCAACCGTAGATCCGAGTTGTAAGAATAGCTGAATCTTTTCTACCAGCGGTTTGATGCAGTCTGACTTAGATTTTATCTCTACCATCAAGTCAGGCATCAGTTCCACTTACAAACGGGTAAAAAAGTTACCCAAAAAGCCAAAAAGTCAAGAGCCAAAGTCAAAAATATTGACTCTTAACTCTCAACTCTCCCATTTGAGATTTGGATTTTGGATTGCAGAAAAAATCTAAAATCGTTCGACTGAACGCTCACGACAAGTCTAAAATCCAAAATCGATTAACTTCTAACTCTTGACTAAGAAGCTGATTCTCTAGCTGTAGGTGAACCTATCTTTTTACTAGGGGATGCAGAAGACTCGTGCCCACTTGTCCGCAGTTTTGGCTTGGGAGAAGAATGTCTTTCTTCATCTCCATTGCTGCTATCTGATTTCCACGCAGAACGGGGGCGATCACTAGAAGATTCACGACGCTTACCGAGTCTAGGTTTGGGAGCGGAGGATTCCTCTTGGGGAATTTCCACATCTGAACTCAACCAAGCGGGACGAGTTTGGTCATAAGCGATTTGCAGTGCAGCTGCGGCGATCGCCTGAGCATCATATTCTTCAATCAGTTCGCTGACAATGGGCAAGAATGAAGCCAAACGCTCACCTGTCAAAGCTTCTCGCACCAGTTCTTGCAATTTCAGAATGTGTTTTGCTTCAATCTGGGCGCGTGTGGGAATTGTCAGCACTTGCCAATTTTGGCGGTTATGACGTTCAAATGTTTGCTGCTTGCGCCGCTCAAATGGTTGTACCAAAGAAATTGCTGTTCCTTCTTTACCAGCACGACCAGTACGACCAATGCGATGGACGTAGGTTTCTGCACTATCGGGTAAGTCGTAGTTAATTACGTGGGAAAGTTGATCGACATCTAAGCCTCGTGCAGCAATATCAGTTGCTACCACCCAACGGACTTGACGGTTACGGAATCTGAGTAATAAGCGTTCCCGCGCTTGTTGGGACAAGTCACCGTGGTATTCATCGACACTATGACCAGCAGATTGTAACTGACTGGTGAGTTCTGCGGCTGTGCGTCTGGTGCGGACAAAGATTAAAGCTGTTTCTGGATCTTCCATTTCCAGAATTGGCTGTAAAGCTTTGGCTTTTGTCCAGTGGCGGGGGATCAAGTAAGCTACCTGATTAATCTTGTTGGGAGAGGCTTTTGGTTGCTCAACGGTGACAGTTGCAGGCGATCGCAAAAATTTGTTCACCAAGGAACGAATTGATGGCGGCATTGTTGCCGAGAATAAAGCTGTTTGGCGATCTACGGGCGCTTGCGAGAGGATTTTTATCACATCGTCGATAAAGCCCATGCTCAACATTTCATCGGCTTCATCTAACACAAACCACTTCACTTGATCCAGCTTTAAACAGCCGCGATCGAGCAAATCTATTACCCGTCCTGGAGTGCCCACAACCATGTGAACGCCACGTTTGAGTTGTAACATTTGGCGGTCAATTGATTGACCACCGTAGATTGCTAACACTCGCAATCCTTCATTACCGATGAACTGCGCGATCGCATCGTGAACTTGCATCGCTAATTCACGAGTTGGTGTTAAAACTATAGCTTGCACGGCTTTTTGATTAATATCCAGCCGCTCTAAAATTGGCAGTGAAAATGCTGCCGTTTTGCCTGTTCCAGTTTGAGATTGACCTACTACGTCACGACCGGCTAGCAATTGGGGAATTGCTTGCACTTGAATGTTAGTTGGTTCGGTAAAACCGATTTTTTCTAGTTGTTCGACACGTTCTTGGGAAATGCCTAATTCTTGAAATGAAAGAGTCATTAATTCGTCCTAAATTTTATGTAAGGATTTTGGATTAGTCATTTAGTCATTAGTCATTAGTCATTAGTCATTAGTTATTCGCTATTAGTGAGCCAAGGGCGGTAGCGAAGCCTCAATTCTTGGAGAAGCTATGCTAAGTCCGCCAAAGTTTCAGGTAAACCCTCATGAAAACTGCTATAAATGCAGCATTGACCTTAGTATAAGGATGAATCTGTAAGGGTCATTTAACAAAGGACAAAAGACAAATGACAATTTAGTTATTGACTACTTGACCATAGAGGTCGTATGTATCAGCGTGGTGAATCGCTATTGGCACGATGGTTCCTAACTTTGCCTGGCCTTTGACATACACCAGACCATCAACCTCTGGGGAAAATCTACCTGAACGACCGATTAATTCACCACTTTCAGGATTTTCTTGCTCAATCAGGACATCGACGATTTTGCCTACTTCCTGTTGATTTTTCTTTTGAGAAATCGGTTGCTGGAGTTCCATCAGTCGGTATCGGCGATCGTCCATCACCTCTTGGGGCAACTGATTTGGTAGCTTATAAGCTGGGGTTCCTTCCTCAGAGGAAAAGGTGAAGACGCCAACATGATCGAATTCATGCCGCTCGACGAACTCTAGTAGATGCTCAAAATGCTCGTTTGTTTCTCCTGGGAAACCAACAATAAATGTTGTCCGCAGTACGGCTGTTGGTAGCGCCGTTTTGATGCGATCTATAATCCCATCATTTACCTGCCCTTGCCAAGGACGATTCATGGCGCGGAGAATATCTGGATGAGAATGTTGCAAGGGCAAATCCAGATAAGGCAAAACGTTTGGTGTTTCTTGAATCGCCGCGATCACATCTGGGGTTAGTCCCGTGGGATAAGCGTAGTGCATTCTAATCCACGGTATATCTACTTTCCCCAAAGCGCGAAGTAATTCGGCTAATTTTGGCTTACCGTAAATATCTAGACCGTAATTAGTGGTGATTTGGGAAATTAGAATAATTTCCTTTACCCCTTGACTAACTAACTGCTCCGCTTCGGCGACTATAGATTCAATAGTACGCGATCGCTGGTTCCCTCGAAGATGAGGAATGATACAAAATGCACAACGATAATCACATCCTTCCGCAACCCGCAGGTAAGCTACGCCCTCGGTTGTAGTGCGATAGCGCGGTGTAGTTTCGTCGGCGATGTAGGTTGGTTCGATACTAACCTGTTTAACCCGTTCGCCAAGTTCAACACGCTCAATTACATTTACAATTTTGTGATAATCGCCAGTACCGACAACGGCGACTGCTTCCGGCAACTCTTCCAAAAGTTGTTCTTGGAAATGTTGCGCCATACAGCCAGTGATTACGATTTTTTTGTTTGCCTCTGCCAGTTCTACTAAAGTTCTGACAGATTCTTGCCGGGCTGCTTCAATAAAACTACAAGTATTAACAATAACGTAATCAGCTAACTCTTCATTTGTATCTACACCGTAGCCTGCTTCTACGAGCATTCCCAGCATGTGTTCTGTATCAATTCGGTTTTTCTCGCAGCCCAGGTGAGAAATGGCAATTGTTGGCTTGTCACCCATATTTTGAAAAAATCTTCATTTTTTTTTCTTCCTGTAATCAAACATTCTGTCGCAAAATTAAGATTTTTTGCTATCAGCATCCTCATGAAAACAGCACAGTGGCAAATATCCACTGTCAATAACTGTTCGTGTCATAAACCCTATTAATAAATAAAAATAGAGGTCATGTTATGATATTCCTATCAATCTGTTCCCCAGGGTAAATTGAAGTGTCTTTGGGTACATTTGACACTTGTAATCTTTTTTAACAACTCGCCTATTGGTATTTTACATTACCACAGCGTGTGCCTTGTTAATCTACCCATCGGGAAGCCGCCCAAAGGGCTTGTTGTGAGAAGTCGCTACCCTCCGGGAAATCGACGAAAGCGACTACGCTTGATAAAGCAGTAATGCTAGCCTGGCGATTGGCAAGTCCTACGACTGGGCGCGGACAAGACGCCTAAACCACGGAAAGCTGCCTTGCGTCTAGTGAGTGGCAAACTCCTCTTGTAGCCAAGTTTTATCTTAACATATCTTATGGGAGGTTGGAGGCCAATTTCCATCTGAGGAAGGAGGCAATAAACCGACTATCATAAAACACATTTGACTAGTTAATGAAAAGTCAAGAGTCAAGGGTCATACAGTCAATAGTCAAAAAATTCTAGACTCTGGACTCCGCGAGGCGGATTAAAGACGTGGACTTATATCAATTATTTAAAACTCGCTCACCGATTATTGGCGTGGTTCACCTGCTACCACTGCCTACTTCGCCCCGTTGGGGAGGTAGCCTAAAAGCGGTGATTGACCGCGCCGAACAAGAAGCTGCCGCCCTGGCAAGTGGAGGGGTTGACGGGCTGATTGTGGAGAATTTTTTCGACGCGCCGTTTACCAAAAACCAAGTCGATCCGGTGGTTGTGAGTGCCATGACCATTGTGGTGCAACGGATACAAAACTTGGTGACTTTGCCTATAGGGTTAAATGTTTTGCGAAACGATGGCAAAAGTGCAATGGCGATCGCTAGCTGTGTGCAGGCACAATTCATCCGCGTCAACGTTCTCACAGGAGTAATGGCAACCGATCAGGGATTAATTGAGGGAGAAGCCTATCAATTACTCCGCTATCGACGGGAGTTGGGTTGTGATGTTAAAATCCTGGCCGATGTGTTGGTGAAACACGCCCGTCCTTTGAGTTCTCCAAATCTCACAGTCGCCGTGAAAGACACCATTGAAAGGGGTTTAGCAGACGGAGTGATTTTATCTGGTTGGGCTACTGGTAGCCCACCTAACTTAGAAGATTTGGAACTAGCTTGCGGTGCAGCAGCTGGTACGCCAGTGTTCATCGGTAGTGGGGCGAATTGGGAAAATATTGATACTTTGATGCAAGCAGCAGATGGTGTCATAGTTTCCAGTTCCCTGAAGCGCCACGGACGTATAGAGCAACCAATTGACCCAATTCGCGTCAGTCAATTTGTCGAAGCTGCGCGTCGCAATTGGAACTCTAAAAGTGAAAGTAAGCCTGTAGAACAAGTAAAGTTACATTCTTAGAAAGTGCGGAAAGAGAGTTAGGAGTTAGGAGTTATGAGTTTTAAATTAATTGTTCCTAATTCCTCATTCTTAACTCCTCACTCCTCACTCTTAACTCCTAACTTTTAACATTCCCCATCCCCTAATATTTATGATTCGCCGTCGTTCTACTCCTTGGATTCATAAATGGTCACGTCCATTGATTGCCGCGATCGCTGGATGTGGTGCCCTGATAACTGGTTATCTGACCATAGAAAAGTTAACAGGAGGCAGTGCAGCTTGTGTGGCACAGGCTGGTGTCAAGGGCTGTAATGATGTACTTTCCAGCCCTTGGGCAACGGTTTTTGGCCAGCCATTAGCTTTGTTCGGGTTTTTGGCATACATCAGTATGGTGATATTTGCTTTGGCTCCCTTGGTATTTAACTCAGGGGAAAAGAATAGCCGCAAACAATTGGAAAATTGGACGTGGTTGCTGCTGCTAGCGGGTGCGATCGCTATGTCTGTTTTTAGCGGCTACTTAATGTACGTGCTAGCATCTCAAATCAAAGCTATTTGTCCTTACTGTATCGGTTCAGCTTTGTTCTCTGTGAGCCTTTTGGTACTGACGATTATCGGTCGGACTTGGGAGGATATAGGACAAATCTTCTTTACCGCCATTATTGTGGGGATGGTGACGCTAATTGGCACTTTAGGCGTTTATGCTGGGGTGAATCAATCAGATGTTACACCTGTAACTCCAGGACAACCCGCAAAAATTACCTTTACTCCCAAGAGAGACCCTAACCCAGCGTTCGGTTGGGAAGTTACCACTACTTCTAGTGAGGCAGAAATAGCCTTAGCACGCCATCTGGGGAAGGTAGGCGCAAAGGAATACAGTGCTTACTGGTGTCCTCACTGCCATGAACAAAAGCTGCTTTTTGGTAAAGAAGCCGAAGAAATAATCAACAATGATGTTAAGGTAGAATGCGCTCCCGATGGACTTAAAGCTCAACCAGAACTGTGTAAAGCCGCAAAAATTGAAGGCTTCCCCACTTGGATTATCAATGGTAAAAGCTATAGCGGAGTCCAAAATTTAGAGGAACTAGCGAAAGTTTCTGGTTACACGGGCCCTCGGAATTTCAAGTATTTCAGGTAATCGACCTAGCACTACGGTGTAGTTCACACTCAGTCAACTGGATGAATACAGCAAAGTCTGTTTCCAGTTGGCTTTTTTGTTTTTGGTAATAGATAATAGGTGTTGTCCAATATCCAATTACTAATTTTCCTACGCTTTTATCCGCAAGCACCTTAAGCTTAAGGAAACAAAATAAGTATTGTTAAGCTTTGGCAGTTGAGCTATTTGGATGACTAGTCATATTGCCCATATCCAGGAAGAGTGGAAACGTTCTAAAGAATTTTTGCATCACGTAATCAACACGATTCCCGATCCAAATCCCACCAAATTATGGTGGCCCCGACAGTCAGCATGGTAGCGGCACCCGCTAATAGCAATTTTGGATTTTAGATTGACCCCATGCGTGAAGGCATTGTCATTAAGTTATAGCGACCTAAAAGCGTTACCCATCCTAAGCGCTACGACACAGGAGAAGGCATTAAAAGCCTTTGTTAGAAGCCTGTTCGGGAAACCTTAATCAAGATAATAGTGGAGATTTCCACCAATGATGTGTTTGTACAAGTGCGTGAACTTGCCAATTCGGGTCTGGCTCAGGATAATCTAAACGGTAGTGTCCGCCTCGGCTTTCGGTTCTAAAAGCAGCACTTTTGAGAATTAAATCAGCTACATCCAATAAATTGCGGGTTTCTGCCCAAAGTCTCAATTGCCGTTCAACATCTGGTATGTCAAAACTAGCTGGTTCTGCGGGACGTAAAGTAAGCAAGAATTTACTTAAAGGCAGGATAGCGAAATCTTGCTGCCAAGATTCAATAGTAGCGATCGCAGTTTCTAACTTTGATTTCTCCCGACAAATACCAGCACTTTCCCACACTAAACGTGGTAACTTCTCCCTGAGTGCTTCTAGCTGTGCTTGCTGGATGTGCCACTCACTAGCATCAGCACTAAATTTCTGTAATGGTAGTACTGGTGTTTCTGACGGCAGCCCAATATTTTCTAACTCAATTTGGCCCATCTGGGCCCCAAACACAATACATTCCAGCAGGGAATTACTGGCAAGGCGATTTGCCCCATGCACCCCGGTACTAGCGGTTTCACCCACCGCGTACAAACTCTTAATATTCGTGCGATTCATCAGATCCGCGACAATTCCACCCATCCAGTAATGGGCAGCAGGGGCCACAGGAATTGGTTCATGGAAAACATCAATGCCCCAATGCTGACAAACTTTGATGATGTTGGGAAAGCGGTGACGAATCTTGTCGGCGGGGATGGGGCGCATATCCAACCACACATGGGCGGTTGCCAGATCAACGGCGGTACGTTGTAAATGGCTGAAAATTGCTCTACTGACCACATCTCTGGGTGCGAGTTCACCCGCAGGGTGGTAGTCAAAGGCAAAACGCCGCCCTTCGTTATCGACAAGGTGTGCGCCCTCGCCGCGCACAGCTTCGCTAATTAGAAAGCGATCGGCACCAGGTTTAGTGAGGGCTGTGGGGTGAAATTGCACAAATTCCAAATCGCGGAGGATGGCGTTAGCCCGATATGCGATCGCTACCCCATCACCCGTACTCACTGCTGGGTTAGTGGTTTGGGCAAATACCTGACCGCCACCACCAGTTGCCAATACTACAGCACCAGCCTTTACCCATGTGATTTCACCTTGGTAAAACAGGCTTATTCCCTGACAACGACCACTTTCAGGTTCAATCCACAAACTCAAAGCCAAAGCTTGCTGAATGACTTGAATATTCTGGCGACGTAATACTTGGGCCGCGAGGGTGGTGGTAACTTCCCTCCCTGTGGTGTCTGCGGCGTGGAGAACGCGGTTGCGAGAATGGGCAGCTTCTAAAGTTAAAGCCAAGGCTTGACCATGACGGTCAAAAGCAACTCCCAAGTCAACCAGAGATTGAATGCAGCTAGGGGCAAGTTGCGCGAGAAATTCTACAGCAGTGCGATCGCATAAACCTGCACCTGCCCGGATCGTATCTTCAATGTGTAGCGTGGGAGAATCTTCCGGGGCAACTGCTGCGGCAATACCGCCTTGCGCCCAATCACTGGCGGATAAAGCAACAGTTTCTTTGGTAATTAAGCCGACTCGCAAGTAATCTGGTAGACACAGCGCTGTGTATAGTCCAGCAGCACCAGCGCCGACTACTAAGACATCAAATTGGCTAGGAATATCTATCTGAGACAAGGTAGTGGGGGAGTTAGAAGTGAGGAGTTAGAAGTGAGGAGTTAGAAGTTAGAAGTTAAAAAGTCATAACTCCTAACCCTTCTCTACGAGACGCTGCGCGAACGGCAGGCTCAGGGCATCGCTCATAACTCCTAACTCATAACTCATATCATGTCCCACTCTCTAGAATCAGGAGTGGGCTGCTATTTGCTACATTAGCTGCAACGTGCAGTTATCTGTAGATACCGTTGTTAAAGCGATCGTCTCCCTCGTTAAAGGCAGGTTCTAGTTCTGTGACAGTGAAATTATCCAAGTTCGCTTGCAGGGTTTGTTTCTGGCGATCGCTCAATCCTGCAAGATCCAATACATCCTCTACATTTTTGTAGGGAGCATTTATGATGATTTTCTTAGCCAGGGTAGGATAAAGCCCTGGATACTGTTGAAAAGCTCGGACGTTGGTATTATTCAAATCAATTTTTTTACCAAATTCGGTTCCTAGCTTCGCATCTGCCCGATTCTGCCGCTCAATTGCCAGAATTGGGACTTGAGGAAATGCAAAACTGTTGAAACTAGCAGCTTGGGCTATCTGAGTTGTTCCCAACCATCCCCAGCAACTAAGTAACAAGCTAAACACTGTTAATAAACGCGCCAATCCTTTCACGATTTTCTACCTCTCTCCATCAAACAGAAATAAAAGTTTTAAGCTAACAGCAGTCATTAGTCAGAGCGCCAAGGGCAAAAGACAAAGACAAATACAGAAGTCTGAGCGTCGGATTCCGGCGAACAGAACTTCAAAGACAAAACCTGATAGCTTAATTAACACAGCAGTCATCAGAAACTAATATACAGCGTATTAATATCCACAATATTTGCCGTTACTGGGTTTGACTATACTTTTGCCAAAATTTTCATCGTGGTAAGAGTGCCTGCATAGCTGCAATACGGTTCCATCCATGATCCTGGTAACATTCCCAGTTAGACGAAATCTTTTCGGGGTGGCTGATTCTACCTCCCAAGCAGACACGAAACCGTCAGATGTCTAATACCGAAAACCCTAGCAAAATGATTTGATAGTGATGGACTGTTATGTAATATTTCTTAACCTATTAATCATCTACAGCATCATTTTTGATGTACGTAGACTAGACTGGAAAAAGTTTCGGTAAGAGAAACCTACAGGATGATTACAACCTGTGGACTCCTGCCTTCTTTACGCTGCGATCGCAGCTAACAAAAATAGGCTGTCTACCAAAATCGTGCTTAAAACTGCGCCACTAAAGGCATACCAGTGTCTTTGCTTTAGAGCTAAAGGTAAAATCCCGACTGTCAACAGGATTAAGGCGAGAACTATGGCCCAAGTTTGTCCCCAAGGTGTTTGTACTTGCATCAGGGCATTTTGTAATATTTGCGGTGCTAAATCTGCATCTACTCTCATAATTTGCCGCCAATAGGGCATCAAGTCTGCTATATAGAAATATACGTCGGTTAAGACTGTACCTAGTAAAGAACCTAAATAAAAATAGTTACCTACCTTGCCCCAATTCTTCGCCAAACACCAGCAAGCAAACGGTAATCCTATAGACTCCACGGGCAGATGCCATGCAGGTTCCCAACGTAACCAGCCCCAGTAAATTGCTCCTGCTAACCAACTCCAGCTAAATCCTAAGAGTAAATCTCCCCATACATAAGTTGCAGTCCGTGACATTAAGGTAAAACTTAGCCATACCCAAAATGCTGCCAGCGCTAAACTTAGACTTGGTAGCGATCGCACTATTGGCGCTTCTACAAATACTGGTACTGTTACCAAAAATACCGCCGCCCCAAACACTAACCAAGTTTGTCGGGCAGAAATAGATAAGGGAAGAGAGGGAGAAAAGGAGAGTGTAGATTCCAATTCCCTAATACCCTTCTGCCCTGTAACAGTTAAATCTAACTCGGTATCAATAGAAGGGGTAGAAGCAGTGTAGGACGACAGTGTATTATTAATCAAAGTTTTTAATATTTGTTACTAAACTTTATCTTATTTAAGATATCACATTTTAAAATCCCCCCCTGGGGCATTGTAATTATACTAAAATTTCGGTGAACACTGGTGCAAACCAAACAAAATATTCTGTGTCAGACTAATTCCCGAAAGTTGCCTTATGTAGAAAACTCCTTTGTAGTTCGCATTTACAAAGAACTACAGAGGCATGGAAGGTAAATGTAACGGGTAAAAAGTCAATAGCATCAGTTCGCTAAATATTAAAGTTTGATGAATTGCCAAAATTTCGTTGACTTATTGAAGTGGGTGTAAGAACATGGCCAGCGTCTTGGATGGTGTTATTGATTTGGTAAAGCGGAATTTTCTATAATATTGGGTGCAGCAAAAAGTATATAAATTAACATCATCATCTAAGTAAGGATGTCTAGAACAGGAAAAAGGTATTAATTGATGGAGTTTATTCAAGCTTTTATTTTGGGTATTGTTCAGGGGATTACAGAGTTTTTGCCAATCAGCAGCACTGCACATCTTCTGATTGTGACAAAGGTATTTGGCTGGAAAGAACTAGGCTCTAAAGATTTTGTCGATGCAATTCAATTTGGCAGTGTTATAGCAATTGTGGGCTATTTTTGGTCGCTGATTTATAGTATTGTCAAAGGTGGAATCGAAGCATTAAAAGACAAAGACTGGCAACGTGAGGAGTGGAAAATTCTTGTTGGTATTGTAGTAGGAACAATGCCTGCTTTGATTTTCGGGTATCTTTTGAAAGACGTTCTACCAGAGAGCGCATTAATTATTGCCGTAATGTCAATCATCATGGCACTTCTACTAGCTTTTGCAGAGAGAATTGGCACTCGCAAGCGAGATTTTAATTCATTGCAAATTCGGGATGGTATTTTAGTTGGATTAGGACAAACGCTTGCTTTGATTCCAGGTGTTTCTCGTTCTGGCTCAACGCTAACGACTGCCTTGTTTTTAGGATTAGAACGCGATACAGCAGCGAAATTCTCATTTTTGTTAGGGTTTCCAACTCTTACCATTGCAACGCTGTATAAGAGTTTGAAAATCTTCAAGTTATTTGAAGCCCAGCAGTTGCCAGATAATATTGTTGGACTGTTGATTGTAGGGATTATTTCAACCTTTATTTTTTCCTACCTATCAATTGCATTCTTGATCAAATACTTAGCAACCAAAAACACTTTAGTTTTCGTTTGGTATAGATTAGCATTCGGCAGCGCTATTTTAGCTGCGATCGCAGCAGGTTGGAAAGGATAATTACATAATAGTCATTGGTCATTTGTCATTTGTTTACAATGCCCCATGCCCAATGCCCCATGCCCAATGCCCCATGCCCCATGCCCCATGCCCAATGCCCCATACCCAATGCCCAATGACCAATGACTACGATTAACCCTGCCCGAATAACCAAAGTTCTTCCAGACTCAATAGCCGCAGAGATTGGCTTTGAAGCCGGGGATGCGATCGTTGCTATCAATGGTACACGTCCCCGCGATTTAATTGATTATCAGTTTTTATGTGCTGATGAAGTTTTGGAATTAGAAGTTTTAGACGCTGCTGGTAAAACTCATAGCCTGGAAATCGAAAAAGATTACGACCAAGACTTGGGGCTAGAATTTGAAACTGCCCTATTTGATGGCTTAATTCAGTGCAATAATCGCTGTCCATTTTGCTTTATCGACCAACAGCCACCAGGTAAGCGCACTAGCTTGTATTTAAAAGATGACGATTACCGTCTGAGCTTTTTGTACGGCTCTTATCTTACCCTAACCAATTTGCCCGAAAGAGAATGGCAACGGATTGAGCAAATGCGCTTGTCTCCGTTGTATGTTTCTGTTCATGCCACGGAGGCTGATGTCAGAATTAGACTGCTGAAAAATCCGCGTGCGGCACAAATCTTGCAACAACTCAAGTGGTTTAAAGAAAGGCGGCTACAAATTCATGCTCAAGTAGTTGTTTGTCCTGGTATAAATGATGGCAAACATCTGGAACAAACTCTTAAAGATTTAGCGTCTTTTCATAGTGGTGAAGTGCCTGCGGTGGCATCAGTGGCTGTTGTGCCAGTTGGGTTGACACGGTTTCGGCCTTCAGAAGACGAACTCATACCCGTAACGAGGGAAAAAGCAAAAGAAGTGATTTCCCAAGTGCAAATGCTCTCGCAGCAATTTCGCCAAAAATTCGGTTCTAGCGTTGTTTGGTTAGCCGATGAGTGGTTTTTGATTGCAGGTGAGGAATTACCCAGCGAGTTTGAATATGAAGAATATCCCCAAATTGATAACGGAGTTGGTTCGATTCAATTATTTATCAAGCAATTTGCCACCATTGCAGCAGAATTACTACCACCAAAAGTTTATCCTCAAAGAAAATTAACTTGGATAGTAGGCAACGCCGTAGAAAAAGCATTTCAACCCATTTTGAAACGCTTAAATTCTGTTGAGGGTTTAGAAGTCAATATGCGTGCTTTATGTAGTGATTATTGGGGACAAACTATCAGTGTAACCGGATTACTAACTGGTCATGATTTGCTTTTAAATTTAGAAGGTCAAGATTTAGGTGATGGTATTTTGCTACCGAATGTCATGCTAAAAAATGGTGAATTAGTCTTTTTAGATGATATGAGTATTGAGGAATTAGCTGGTAGACTAAATACAAAAATTTTTCCCATAGGAGGAGTTGAAGATTTAATCAAAAAATGTACTTTCAATCTTGCTCAAGTTTAAATATCAAAGATCAGTCGTTTTTCGGAGGTAATTTATTGTTATGTTAGATGATAAATAAGAAGTAATGCCTAATAGTTAATCCACTGAGGAGTCAGTAGTGAGGAATCGGGAAAAGTACCATAAAAATGCAAATATACAAATAAAAAAAGCCGGATTCTTCATTTTAAGTTTTAACTTTTTAATTTTAAATAGTTTTAGTATTTTGCCAGTAACGGCGGCGACTGAAGAACCTGTATTAAGCGTAGTGTATAGCCAAGAAAATGCAAATCAATGGACAGGGATAACTGACCGCTTGCAGACAATAGGGGTGAAATATTGTGTAATTCCCCTAAATGATGTCAAGAGTGGGGCAGATTGGGGCGATCGCCGGGTATTATTTTTGCCAAATGTCGAGACATTAACACCAACCCAAGCGATCGCTCTCGAAGAATGGATGAGTAAGGGAGGGCGTTTGATAGCCAGTGGCCCTGTAGGTAGTTTGTCAGCGCCGGGAGTGCGCCAATTATTGCGATCGCTTTTGGGAGGTTATTGGGGATTCAGCATCAGTGACACAGAACAGATCAAACCCACAAAAACCAAAATCCCAGAATGGGCAAATCAAACTGAACTCTTTGGCAAAGTGCGCGGCGGCGTTGTGGTTCCTAATGATATGGGCAGTGAATCTCCTGCTGTTTGGAATTCCAAAGATAATCCAGCCGCAGTAGTAACAACTGAGCGTTCCACCCTTTTGGGCTGGCGCTGGGGAACAGACACAGCTTCAACAGCCGGGTTAGATAATGCCTGGTTAAAAGCTGCTCTCAATCACTATTTGACAGCGCCACCACCATCAAGTCGCATGAAAAAAGTAGCAGGAGGTTCCCCAAACTGCTCGACAACGGTGGCGGCTGGGCAGAGGGCAGGGGGGCAGAGGGGCAGCTCATCTCCCTCATCTCCTCCTCCTAAAATTGCCACTGCTCCCATACCTAAACCGCTTCCTATAGTCAAACCCCCAAGTTCTCAAGAGGCTATTGACCAATTAGAACAGGCGGTGCGTTTAGATGTTGCACCCAACTCCAATGAGCCGATTGACAACAACCAAGCGATCGCTCTCCAACAAGAGCTAGAAAATCTGATAGGTCGGGTGGAAAGTGCTAATTTAGCAGTGTCAGCCGATGCAGCTAATGTTGGTGAATTGATATCTGAGGAAAAGCAGTTATCTAGGCATCTGGGCACCCATACCCCCCAATCTGTCAAGGAGCAACCCACGCAATTGGCTTCAACTAAACTGGGGGCGCTAGGTAGAAGTAAAGACCAAGCCTTGGCACAAGTAAGGGTAATTGCTAAAAACTTACCCCTATTGATTGCCCAAAAAAATTATGCTCTAGCTCGTCAGCAATGGCTGGCTGCTAAAACGACTTTGTGGCAGCAGTTTCCTGTTGATCAAAAACTAGCTCAACCAGAAATTCGGGCAGTTTGGTTAGATAGAGGAACAATTGTTCGGGCTGGTAGCAAGGCGGGACTAGCCCAGATTTTTGATCGCCTCGCCCAAGCTGGGATTAATACTGTCTTTTTTGAAACTGTTAATGCTGGCTACACCATTTATCCTAGCCAAGTGGCAAAAGAGCAAAACCCATTAATTCGTGGGTGGGACCCACTAGCAGATGCGGTGAAATTAGCCCATGAGCGAGACATGGAATTACACGCTTGGGTTTGGACTTTTGCTGCTGGCAACCAACGTCACAATGAAATTCTCAACCTTAATCTTGATTATCCAGGGCCAGTGCTGGCGGCTCATCCTGATTGGGCAAACTACGATAACCTTGGCAACATGATTCCCGTTGGTCAGAGCAAGCCATTCTTCGATCCAGCCAACCCCGAAGTGCGGCAGTACTTGCTCAAACTGTATGAGGAAATTGTCACTCGCTATAACGTAGATGGTCTACAGCTAGACTACATTCGCTATCCTTTCCAAGACCCATCAGCAGGTCGAACCTACGGCTATGGCAAAGCTGCAAGAGCGCAATTTCAGCAACTCACTGGTGTAGATCCAGTGAATATTTCCCCTAGCCAACCAGACTTGTGGCAAAAGTGGACAACATTTCGCACCGAGCAAGTTGATAGCTTTGTCGCCCAATTATCACGGCAGTTGAGACAAAAGCAGCCAAATTTGATTTTGTCAGTTGCAGTATTTCCTTTGCCAGAATTAGAGCGGATTCAGAAAATTCAACAAAACTGGGAAACTTGGGCAAGGCAGGGGGATGTAGATTTAATTGTTCCCATGACTTATGCTCTGGATACTTCTCGCTTCCAACGACTGGCCCAACCCTGGATTGCTTCTAAACAATTGGGAGCTACATTGTTAGTGCCGGGAATTCGCTTACTTTCTTTACCAACAATCGGAGCATTCGATCAACTCCAGTTGGTAAGGGACTTGCCAGTTAGTGGTTATGCACTTTTTGCCGCAGAGAATTTTAACAACGAGCTACAAAAACTCTTTATTAACACTCAAGGTAGGGTTCAATCTACAACACCCACTAAAACTGAACCTATTCCTCACCGCCAGCCTTTTCAAACCGCCGCCATTCGTTATACCGCCCTGCAACGGGAATGGAAATTTGTTTTCCAAAATGACCAACTACAAAAATCGGCTCAGACAATATCAGATTTTAACAACCAGGCAGAAGTTTTACGCAGTGCTTTAAATCAGCTTGGCGCTTCCCCTTCTCCTAGCAAGCTACTAGTGGCAAGAGCCTCTCTAACTCGTTTTCAGTCTCAATTTCGGGTATTGATGAGCCAAGAGCTTAAGTCAAATTCCTATCAAGTCAAAGTTTGGGAAAATCGGCTTGTAACCATAGAAAGGCTATTACGTTACGGCGAACGGCGGTTACAATTGCGTCCTTAGTAAGTAAGGGTACGGCAGTGCCCATACGTGTCAACTTAACGTGAAAGCCAGTCTATAACTAGCTTTTAGAGACTGTCTCGTTCCCAGTCGGAGACTGGGAATGCTGTTCTAGAGGCTCCGACTAGGGTGTTGACTCTGTACCCTTTTTGGGGTCTAGTTCATGCAAAAAATGTTGGTCTTTGCTATCCCTGAAACCCTACTTATCAGAGGGTTTCAGCCGAAAGAAATAGACATAGTACATTTTTACTAAAAACCAACAAAATCAACAGCCTAGGCTCCGCCTCCCTTGCTGGCGGCTCTGCCGCCAGGAGCAGCATTTCCAGCCAGAGGCTGGAAACGAGATTTCCCGTAAACGAGAAACGCTATATATAGGGTGATTAACTCAGAAAAATCGGACTTTAGACTGGCGACAATTATTAAGTCTCAAGTCTAAAGTAAGAAAATTGTGTCATAGTCTCTACCATCATGAAAGTCCCTGCGCGTTTCTTGCTGCCAGTTTTTTTACTGACCTTGATAGCAGGCTGTAACCAGACTCGCGCTTCTTTTGATAATTCCACATCACAAACATCTGTACCTTCTGCTCAACTGACACAGAATCCTACACAGCCAAAAAATATTGTCCGAACTGAAGCACTTTCACCCACGCCCATCCGCATCAATCTGAAGAATTTACCAGCACCCTTCGCAACAGAAAGTGCCTCTAAGCGACCTGATGTTGTGCCGATTCCAGAAAACCCGGTGCTGCGTGTACCACCAGGTTTTACAGTTAACGTCTTTGCAGAAGGTTTAGATGCCCCACGCTGGCTAGCTTTAACCCCCAGTGGTGATGTCCTGGTGACTGAAACCGGGCAAAACCGCATCCGTCTGTTACGTGACAGCAATGGTGATGGCGTAGCCGACGTTCGAGAAACCTTTGCTAGTAGGGACAACGGACTCAATAGACCCTTTGGTATGGCTTTTGCTGGTAATTCCTTTTTTCTGGGGAACACAGATGCTGTGGTTCGTTTTCCCTATACTAAAGGTCAAAATAAAATTATAGACAAGGGAGAAAAGATCGCCGACTTGCCTGCTCAAGGTTATAACAACCATTGGACGCGCAATGTTGTTGTCTCGCCCGATGGCAATAAATTATATGTTTCTGTTGGTTCAGGAACCAATGTCGATGAAGAACGCCTACCACGGGCTTCAGTACAAGTGATGAATTTGGATGGTTCTCAGCAGCAAACTTTTGCTTCCGGCTTGCGTAATCCTGTTGGTTTAGACTTTCATCCTGTAACTAGGCAACTTTACGCCACTGTCAACGAACGCGATGGAATCGGTGATGAGTTGGTTCCAGATTATCTGACACGCGTTAAACAGGGGGCATTTTACGGCTGGCCTTATGCTTATCTGACACCAAACAACCTAGATCCGCGCCAAAAGACGGATGACAAAAGTAAACGCCCCGATTTAGCAGCCCGTACCCAAACGCCAGATGTGCTGTTCCAGGCGCACTCAGCAGCATTGGGTTTGCAATTTTATGATGGTAAAAGGTTTCCAGAAAAATACCGGAACGGTGCTTTTGCTGCTTTTCGTGGTTCTTGGAACCGCGATCGCGGCACTGGTTATAAAATTGTGTTTGTTCCCTTCGATGCTAAAGGGCGATCGCTTGGCTATTACGAAGACTTTCTCACAGGATTTTTGTTAAATCCTTCTGTACCAACCACCTGGGGACGACCTGTAGGTTTACTCGTGTTACCAGATGGGAGTCTACTACTAACAGAAGAAGCCAATAATCGGATTTATCGGATTCACTATACGGGGGGTTAAGCAATTCACGCATTCAAACATTTAGAAATTCACGGATAGGATCTGTTGCATAAAGTAAAGTTAGAGCAGTGTCATCAATAAAGATGTTGTGGCTGCATTTCCCTACCCAGGTTGATTCCGTCTAGGGTAAATTCCTTAAAAATACTAATACTCATCTGGTTGAGAAATTAATTATGACTACTAATGAAAATAATACTCAGTCAAATATCAACGAGTTGTCTCCGCATTCAGGTACACGATACTGGGGTGAAGTAGAGGTGATAGAGGAGGGAGAAACTTATAGAATTAGTCGTCTTGAAATTAAGCCCAGGCACGGAATTAAACCACAAATTCATTATCATCGCAATGAACATTGGGTTGTAGTCTCTGGTGTAGCAAAGGTAACTTGTGGCGATACCGAAATATTACTAAATCGAAACGAATCAACTTATGTTCCCGCAGCAACACTACATAAAGTAGAAAATCCTGGACAGATTCCGCTAATTATTCTGGAAATTCAAAATGGTGAATATTTGGGCGAAGATGATACGGAACGCCCCTATGATTTAAATTTGGTCAAACCTGTAGCTGAAGGACAGTAAGAATTTTAGATTTTAGATTTTGGATTTTAGATTAAAATTTAATCCAAAATTGTCAATTCAAAATCCAAAATTGAATTGCCCAATGCCCAATTAAAACCATCCTTCTTGTTCGAGGGTTTCAATCAGCTGTAAACCACGGGGATCACCCACTCCTAACAGTGAGGCTTTGGCGTCTGCCCGGACTCCCAAATCTTGGTCTTCGGCAAAGGCTTGAATTAGGGCATCGATCGCAGTGGCATAAACTACATTAGAAGGTAGTTCGCGGCACAGTTGACCAATTGCCCAAGCACTGTTACTCCGCACTGCTGCCACAGGGTCTTTGACTAAGGCTTCAATTAATGGTGGTATTGCCCCTATAACTGCTTCATAACCCACTTCTGCCATCTGTGCTAAGGCGCTAGCAGCCCACAAACGCACTGCGGAAATGTCAGTTCTTAGGGCATCTGCTAGGGGCGGTAAACAACGGCGATCGCGACAGTTCCCTAAAGCCCAGACAACGCCTTTACGCACATAGCCATTCCAATCACTGTTGAGTTGAGCAATTAACGGACTCACTGCCTCTGAACTAGGATTGCGTCCAAGTCCATAAGATGCACTCACCCGCACTAAGGGACAAGTATCACTTAACAGGCGAATCAGATGGGGGGTAGCACGCGCATCTTCTATATCACAAAAAGCACGCGCCGCTAACATTCTTTGCTGTGGGTGGGGATCTTCCAGCAGGGCTAGCATCACTTCTGGATCTGGCTTTGCCACAACTGATTCGGCAGTTAGCGGCTCTATTTTATCTAGGGGGCTTTCTAGCTCCTCCTCAATATCAAGTAGGCTTAGATCGTCTTCGTCATACATAATTTCATTTCAATCCCTTTTCGGGATTAACACATAATCCCCCGCGCCAATAAGTTAAAGCTTTATATAGCGGTTCTCAGTTGAGTAGGTACTGAACCCCACCCCCAACCCCCTCCCCGCAAGCGATGAGGGGGCTATGATGTACATCATGTGATTAGGAAACGCTATAAGTATTAGTTGCGTAATTATACACTTTCCTTTCTCCTCGTTGAGTTTTATCCAAACGAGAAACGCCATAACTCAGACGCTTAAGTATGTTACTGCTATCCTATAGTTTATTTTTCTGCACTCAGGAATTTTACCATCCACAGGGATTGGGTTTGATAACCTAACTGATTGTAAAGATTTAATGCGGGTTTGTTAGATTGAAAAACTTGCAATCCAATCTGGCGATCGCCTCTTTGAATAGCCCAATTCTCCACATATTGCATCAAGGCTCTACCAATACCCCGTCGCCGATATTCTGGTACAACGTAGAGAATAAAAATGTGAGCATGACGGTTTCCCTGCACTTGATCTATGGCATTGCCCACCCAGAGGCAGGCTATGGGGCATTGGGCATTGGGCATGGGGCATGGGGGAGAATTAAAAATTACTTCTTTCCCCTCTGCTCCCTGCTCCCCTGCTCCCTGCTCCCTGCTCCCTGCTCCCCTGCTCCCCTGATCTCCCTCACCCAAAAAATCGACCCACCACAAGGGCGTATCACTAGAAAAGTATTGCTTAACTGTTTGCTCTAGGTGGGAAAAATCCTCATTGGGAAAGAGATCCTCATAAGTTCGCTGCATGAATTTAAGCAGCAGCGATCGCTCCAAAGTGGAGCCACGGCGAATAATATACCCAGGTAGTAGTTGCTCAGACACTTCTAACGTTTATTGACTTATAGCGGTTCCAATACTGCTCGGTTAAGGAAAGAAGGTAGGCTGAAACCCTTGAAATATCGTTGTCTATAATGCCCAAAAGAGGCTTAACCGAGCAGTATTGATAGCGGTTCCCATTCACAGGCGGTACAACATTATATGGCGAAGTGTAAGGGCACGGCAGTGCCCATAGGTGTCAACTTAAGCTAAAAATAGCTTTACGCTAGGCCTCCTCACCCACCTTGGAATGAATTCCAAGGCTAATAGCGAAAGTCTACTAAAGTAGACTCAAGATTTTGGGCGATATCATA
>Ga0105045_10000224_pt1 | contig 37261 bp, 35 predicted proteins | sample MAT02_FD_78089 | JGI IMG/M metagenome (GOLD analysis project Ga0105045, IMG submission 78089) | Freshwater microbial communities from Lake Fryxell liftoff mats and glacier meltwater in Antarctica - MAT-02 (megahit assembly) | ecosystem: Environmental > Aquatic > Freshwater > Ice > Liftoff...
CCTCGATGCGTGGTGCAAGCGGGCGATGCGCTCGCGCATCGATCCGGTGAAGAAGTTTGCACGCACGGTGCGCGCGCACAGGGAGTTGTTGCTCAACTACTTCAGGGCCAAGAAGCAGTTCTCCAGCGGCGTCATAGAGGGCCTGAACAACAAAGCCAAAGTCACACTGAAAAAAGCGTACGGCTATCGGACGTCCAGGATCGCCGAACTCTCTCTGTATCACGTGCTCGGCGGGCTCCCAGAGCCAAAACTCGCCCACAGATTCTTCTGACGAAGCGAAAACCCTCTCCTCCCCCAGCATCGCGCCCGAGAAGCTCATGCGGGCCATGCTGCTGCAGGTGCTGTACAGCGTGCGCAGCGAGCGGCAACTCGTCGAGCAGATTGAGTACAACCTGTTGTTCCGCTGGTTCGTCGGTAGGGCGATCGAGGACACCGTGTGGAACCACTCGGTGTTCAGCAAGAACCGCGACCGGCTCATCGAGTTTGAGGCGGTCACCGAGCTGTTCAACGCCACCGTGGAGATGGCCGACAAGCGCGGGCTGCTCTCGGGCGAGCACTTCAGCGTGGACGGCACGCTCATCCAAGCCTGGGCCAGCCACAAGACCATGCGGCGCAAGGACGGATCGGACGACGGTCGCCTGCCTGAGGACTGGCGCGGTGAGCCGCGCAGCAACGACACGCACGAGTCCACAAGCGACCCCGAGTCGCGGCTGTACCGCAAGAGCAACGCGGCCCCTGCGCTGCCCAGCTACCTGGGCCACGTCTTGACGGACAACCGCCACGGCCTGGTCGTCAACGTGCAGGCCAGCACCTCGGACGGCATGGCCGAGCGCGACGTGGCCGCACAGATGCTGGCCGACGTCGTGGTCACTGGCAAGCGCGTGACAGCGCCGACAAGGCGTACGACACCCAGGGCTTCGTCAAGGCCTGCCGAGAGATCAACGTCACCCCGCACGTCGCACAGAACATCAACCGCAGGGGTGGCAGCGCCATCGATGGCCGCACGACCCGGCACCCCGGCTACGCAGTCAGCCAGCGAAAAAGGAAGCGCATCGAACAGTGCTTCGGCTGGGGCAAGCTCATCCGTCCGATCCGCCAGGTGATGATGCAGGGACTGGATAAGGTCGACCAGCTTCTGACCTTGACGATGGTCGCCTACAACCTCACGCGGCTGCGGACCTTGGCGCAATTGCGCCCGCAGTGCGGCCAATGAGCCGCGAAATGGCAGAAAAGACCCTTCCACGCGTTCGAATGACCGCGAAATGGGCCGGTTGAGGCCGATCTGGCGAAACCTACGGGCTGTATGAACTCGCCGGCCCTAATCGCAATGGTGAAACGCGTCCTCGTCGGTGATATTTCAACGGCTTGCTAATGCTTGTATTCGAAATCCAAGGGCCAATGCAGCGGCGGACTGACCGCTTGAGTCTGGTGGTTTGCCGCTGCCAGTAATGCGTTTGATTGTCCAGTGCAGCGCTACAGAACGCGTCATGCGGATTCTCCGGCCGCGTCATAAGTTACCGGTCAGGCGACCTGGGGCGCGCGGCGCAGACCGCTGGCATCGCCTCGGCGCTTGCGGAGCTTGCCGATCAGGCTTGCTCCAATAAGTTCAGCAAGGAATGGATGCGCCATCGCGACTGCCGCCACCTTCGCCACGACATTCCCACGCTCGACTGTGTCGACCAATTCCCGAGGTCGTGCTGTGGCCAGTTCGCGATCCTGAAACGCCACTGAGAGTTGCAGCCGATGCAGTTCGACCAACGCCTCAACCCAGCGGTCCAGGTCCTCATGGTCCCTGATCCTCTGTTCGATCAGCAGACGGCGTTCGGCCTCGGGCCAACGCCTGCCGCGCCGGGCTTCGTCGCAGCGGATATTGATGTCGGCCTGCTGGCTGCGTCGCTCGGGCGTGCCTTCCTCAGCTAGTTCGTCCTCTTCAGGGTCGGCGTTTAGGGGAGGCACACAGCTGGTTGAACCGCAGGGGCTCTCGTATGCGTCGAGGCCAAAGCCGAGCGACCTTGCATCATCGAAACGCAATGCCACGCGACCGCGCTTGCATGAGTCATCGGGCCGGCATCCCTAGGTCATAGGATGGTGCGCAAGGCCAGTTCACGTATCGTCGATTCGAGTCTATCTTCCGCGCGCAATGCGCCCCGATGCGACTGCACACCTCACCGCCAGACCGCAATCCAAGGAGACGCCTTGATCGACGACCTCGACGAAGCCTTGAAGGAACTGCTCGGAACATCGTTGCCCGCAGCGCTCAGGGATCAGGTCAACTTCTCATTCGCCGCGCCCGACAACGAATTCCACTCGTCGGTCACGTTGCCTGCGGTCGACCTGTTCCTCTACGACATCCGCGAGAACCTCGACCTGCGCAGCAACGACGAGTACCTGCAGCGCCAGGCCGACGGCAGCACGCTGCGCAGCCGTGCACCGATCCGCGTGGATGCCTCGTACCTGATTACCGCGTGGCCCGGCGCGACCGAACGCGACAAGCCGGAGGAAGAGCACTACCTCCTCGGCCAGGTCATGCAGGCCCTGCTGCGCCACCGCGTGCTGCCGCGCAGGGTGCTGAAGGGCAGCTTGGCCAACCAGAAGCTGCCGCTGCCGGTGAGCACCTTGCATCCCGGCCGGCTGCAGAGCCTGGGCGAGTTCTGGCAGGCGCTGGGCGGCAAGCCGAAGGCGGCACTGAACTACACGGTGACGCTGGCCGTCGACGTGTCGGAGCCCGAGGTGGTGCCGCTGGTGACCGAGAAAGTCTTCAACATCCACATGGGGAACGCGGCATGAAGCTCGTGCTGCGCCGTCGTGCGGTGGTGGCCGGCAGGGCGGTCGACCGTGCCGGCACGCCGTGCCGCGGTCCGGCCGCACTGTCGCTGAGCCGGCCCGCGCCGCCGCAACGCTTTCGCTGCCACCTGCGCAGCGACGGCAGGTTCTATTTCGTCGATGTGCCACCCGGCCGGTACACGCTCGATCACGCGCTCGCCCGGCATGGCAGCGATGGCGAGTGGGCGCAGCCAGGACGCGACGTTGTGGTCCCGTCGTGGCCGGCCGGGACAGTGCGGCCGGTGGTGGATATCGGTGTCGAGATCGTCGATCCGGCGGGCCTCTCGTGGCGGCCCCGCCCCACTTGAAAGGGAACTGACATGGCAAGAGCAAGCTACGCCGCCCCCGGCGTCTACGTCGAAGAAGTGCCGTCGGCGCGCCAGCCGATCGCGGGCGTGGGAACCAACACGGTGGGCTTCATCGGGCTGGTTCCCGATGTCGTCTACGTGCCCGTGGCGAACCCGCGGTACGACCCGGTCGAGGGCAGGGCATCAGCCTCCAGCCGCGCCCAGGCCGCGGCGGAGAGCCTGAAGAAGACCAGCAAGGACTCGTTGCCAAAGCTGGAAGCCGATCTTCAAACCGCAGAGAACGATCTGAGGGCGAAAACCACCGACCTCAAGAACGCGAAGAAGGCCCTGCAGACCCTCGCGGCAGAAGCGGACAAGACTGTCGAAACGGCTGCGGTGGAATCCGCTACCCAAGCGCTGGATCTGGCCACTCAGAAGCGAGACGACCTGCAAAAGCAGGTCAATCAAACGAAGTTGCAGATCGATGACACCGGCGAAAAACTCGATGTCGAGGACACGAGCTACGACGACTCCCCGAAGCCGGACAGCAAGGACATGGTTGATCACTACGAAAGCGAGAAGAATTTTCCGACCGATCGCCCATATCTCTTCAAGGCAGTGACGATCAAGGCCGCCCCTTTAGACACCAAGCTGTGCACCAATTTTACCGAGTACACAGATCGCTTCGGCGACTTCTCGGGATTCACTGCGGGCCCGTTCACGGCCGATGCGGGGGCCATGTGGCACTACCGACCCCTCAGCCCCGGCCACCACATGCTGACCCATGCCGTCAACGGCTTCTTCAAGAACGGCGGGACCCGCTGCTTCGTGGCGCGCGTCAAGACGGTGGCAGACCTGGAGAAGGTGCTCAAGCGCTTCGAATCCATCGACGAAGTGGCCATCATGGCCGCGCCGGGCCTGCCGAAGGTCAAGAGCGTCTGGGAGGAAATGCAGGCCTATTGCGAAGACGACGACCACCAGAACGTGTTCGCGATCCTCGACTGCCCGGCCATCGTCGGCTCGGGCTCGAACCTCGCTGACCAGGAATTGACCTACGACGACCCCAAAGTCAGCAAGCTGCCGCGGCCGAGCGACCACGCGGCGTTCTACTTTCCTTACATCGAGGTCAGCGACCCGGCCAAACGCCTGCAGGACGAAGACCCCGCGCGCGGCATCGATGCCAAGTACCGCGGCCTGACGTACGTGCCGCCGAGCGGCCACATGGCCGGCGTATATTCCCGCATCGACGAGGAACGCGGCGTGCACAAGGCGCCCGCCAACGCCGTGCTGCGAGGTGCGCTGGAGGTCAAGTACTACGTCAGCAAGAGCCTGCAGGCCGGGCTCAACCCGCAAGGCGTCAATTGCCTGCGCATTATGGACGGCGCGGTGGTCGCCTGGGGGGCTCGCACGATCGGCGGCGACCGTAACGGCGCGTGGAAGTATATCAATGTGCGGCGCTTTGCCGGCTTCCTCAGCGAGTCCATCGACGAGGGCACGCAATGGGTCGTGTTCGAGCCGAATGACCCGGTACTGTGGTCGAAGATCCGCCTCAACGTCACCGCCTTCCTCACCAATGTCTGGCGCAACGGCGCGCTGTTCGGCCTGACCGCGGACGAGGCGTTCTACGTCAAGTGCGATGCCGAACTGAACCCGCCCGAGGTGCGCGACCTGGGCCAGGTCATCACCGAGATCGGCGTGGCCATCGTGCGGCCGGCCGAGTTCGTGATCTTCCGCATCTCGCAGTCGACCGGCGCCAAGGGCAACTGATCGCAGGCCGAGGCCCGAACGACATGACCCCGGCACTGACCGACCTGCCCGGCCGCCGCCATGCCGAGGCGCCCCGCGCACCGGGCCTGCGGTTCGACACGGTTGCCACGAGCCGGCCATCGGCCGAACGGCCACCCCATGGCGTGCCCCTGTTCGTAGGGTTTGGTGTGTCGCGACGCGAGGCCGGGCGCAGGGTGCGGGCCGCGCTGGAGGTCGACAGCATCGAGCAGTTCGAGGCCTGCATGAGCCCCCCGGACGGCTCGTACCTCGGCGCCGCGGTGAAGGGCTTCTTCGCCAACGGCGGCGGGCTGTGCGCGGTGCTGCCGGTGCCAGCCTCGCTGGGCGCCGCGGGATTGCGGCAGGTGTTTGCCGAGGGCGGCGCGGCCGACCATGCCGAGGGTGTCGACCTGGTGTGCGTGCCCGATGCCGTGTCCGCGCTAGCCGACGCGGTGTCGACGCTCTCGGACACACAGGCCGCCATGCTGGCGCACTGCGAGCGACACGGCGGCCGGCTGGCGCTGCTGGATGCGGCACAGTCGCCCGACGGGCCTGGCCACGACACGCTGCGGGCGCAAGCTGCCCGGCACCGGTCGCCGTACGGGGCGCTGTATGCGCCCTGGCTGCATGTCGGCGTGCAGGCCGGCGACGGCCGGCCCTGGCCCGTGCTGTCGGCGGCGGTGCCGCCCTGCGGCCATGTCGCGGGCGTGATGGCGCGCACCGACGCGCGCATCGGCGTCTTCAAGGCGCCGGCCAACGAGTCGCTCGACGGCGCCCTGGCCGCCGAGTGGGACCTGAGCGACGCCGAGCACGCTGCGCTGAACGACGCCGGCGCGAACTGCATCCGCAGCGCGCACGGCCGTGGGTTGCGCGTGTGGGGGGCGCGCACGCTGAGCGGGCACGGTGACTGGCGCTACGTGCCGGTGGCACGGGTGTTCCTTGCCCTGAACCGCTGGCTGCGGCAGCACATGGACGAAGTCGTCTTCGAGGCTCACACACCCGACCTGTGGCAGCGCGTCGAGCGCCGCGTGGGCGCGTACTGCATGGACCTGCTGGGCGCCGGTGCCCTGGCCGGCAGCGACCCGTCGCGGGCCTTTTACGTCAAGTGCGATGCCGAATTGAACCCCCTTGCCAGCCGTGACGCCGGGCGGCTGGTTGCCGAAGTGGGGCTGGCAATCGCCGTCCCGGCCGAGTTTGTCGTCGTCCGCATCGTTCACCAGGACGGCGGCATGGTGCTGACCCCAGCCTGATCCCCATCGATCCCTATCGACCCCAACGAGGAGCTGCAAATGGCCGCAACCGGAGACCGCCCCAAGGACCCGTTCCGCGGGTTCAAGTTCAAGATCGTGATCGACGGCATCCAGCGCGCCGGCTTCCGGGAATGCTCGGGCCTGGACGCCGCCAACGACTCGGTCGACTACCGCGAAGGTGACGACAAGTCGGTGACGATCCGCAAGCTGCCGGGCTTGAAGAAGTTCTCGAACATCACGCTCAAGCGCGGCATCACCGACGACCTGGACCTGTGGAAATGGCGCAAGCAGATCATGGACGGCAAGATCCAGGACGCTCGCAAGCAGGGCCAGATCATCATCATGGACGACGAAGGCAACGACGTCGCGGAATGGGACTTCGTCGGCGCCTGGCCGACCAAGTGGACCGGCCCGACCTTCAACGCTACCGCGAACGAGGTCGCCATCGACACCCTCGAGATCACACACGAGGGGCTGGATCGCGTCAAATGATCGCGCCCACCCACCACCCGTTCACGCTGCCGCACGGCTACGTTGATGCGCACGGCACGGTGCACCGCGACGGCACGATGCGGCTGGCAACGGCGCTAGACGAGATCGCGCCGCTCAAGGAAGCCAAGGTGCAGTCGAACCCCGGTTACCTGGGCGTGATCCTGCTGGCACGCGTGGTCTCGCGGCTGGGCGAGCTCAGCCAGGTCACCCCTCGCGTGATCGAGGAACTGGCGGTGGCCGACTTCGCTTACCTGCAGTCGCTGTACCGGCGCTTGAACGACCACGGTCACACCCGCGTGGCAGTCAGCTGCCCCGAGTGTGCCCACCGATTCGAAGTGGAGGTCGAGGAATCGGGGGAGCGCTAGGCCACCACCCGGACCGGTTGTTCGAGGAGGTGGCCTACCTTGCCTACTACTTCCACTGGCCGTACTCGCAGATCGTGCGCCTGGACCACCGCGAGCGGCAGCGATGGGCACGCGAAGCGGCACGGATCAACGAACGCATCAATGCACAGGCCGACGAAGATTTTGGATCCTAAGCCATGACACGAATCGACAGATCGGCAGACCCCTACGTCGGGTTCCTGTTCACGGTGGCGGTGGCGCCGAACTCGCTGCCGGGCGCGGGTAACGTGGCCGCGGTCGGCGGGTTCAGTGACGTCTCAGGCCTGAACTTCGAGAACGAGGTCGAGACGCTGCGGGTCGGCGGCATCAACGACGGCGAGGTCATGCTGCCCGGCCCCGGGCGCCTGGCCTCGCGGCTGGTGCTCAAGCGCGGGCTGGCCGACCGCTCGTTCTTCTGGGCCTGGTACCTGGCGGTGATGGAAGGCCGCATCGTGCGCCGCGAGGTCACCATCGCCGTCAAGGACCCGGCCCAACGCACGCGCCAGTCGTGGAGCTTCAAGGACGCATGCCCGGTCAAGTGGACCGGGCCGGAGCTGCGCGCCGCCAATTCCGCCGTCGGCTTCGAGTCGATCGAACTCATCCACCGCGGGCTGCAGCGCGTGCGTTAGCCGCGTTGGTCCCATCACCGGTCCATCGACGCTCCTCACGGCACACCGTCCCCATGGCAACGACCCCCACACGCCCCCCGCGCCCGGCACCCGCCTGGGCCACCGACGGCTCGCTCGGCCGCAGCGTGTGGCGGCGCCATGCCTGGGCCGGCTCGGTGGGGCGTGCCTTCCTGAGCGACGGCCTGGTCGGTGCGGGCTTTGCCGCCGTGCACGATCGGCACCTCGCCTTTGCCCGCAACGCGCTCGGCGCCGCCGTTCCGGCACCCGACACGGGCGGGCGCTTGTCCGTCGTGGTGGGCCGCCGGCGCCAGGCCGGACACGACGGTTTGCCGCCGCAGGCGTTCCCCATCGATGGGCCGCCCGACCGAACCGACTACCTGCATGGCGCGCCCACGGCAGCCGCGGACGACCACGACGGGCCGCATCTGGCCATGCAGGCCGACACCGCGGCACCGCACTCCGTGCCGGCGGTGGCACGCGGGGCGGAACGCATCGATGCGGCCAATCCGCCAGTCGTGGCGCGGGCGCCGGGTGCAGCCGCGGTCGTGCCCCTTGTCGAACGCGCCAGCCCACAGGCGGCAGGAGCGCCACGTTCGGCGCGCGCGTCGCAAGCGAGCGTGGCGGCGCCCGCCCATGCGTCGCCATCGGGTGACCTCATCGCGCCCAGGCTGCAGGCGCGGCCTGCGGCGGCAGAAGCCATCAAGCGCAGCGTCGACAGTACCCACACCGGTTCCGATGCCCATGCCGCTGACTCTGACGATGCCGGTGCCGGTGCCGTCCGTGTGGCGGCTGCCAGTGTCGTCGACGCGGGGACCGACGCGGGCGCAGCGGTGATGGCGGCCCCGCTCGCCATCGCGCAGCCGACGCGGGTTGCCCGTTCCTCCGCACCCACCCTTGAAGCCGGATCCGTGACGCCCGTCGGGCCGGCCGATTCGCCCGGGTCCTTCGCGCCCGATGCGGTGCGGCACACCCAAGGCGATGCCGCGTTGACGGTTGCCGGTACCCGTGCGGTCCGGCAGCCCGACGGTGGCCCCGCCGCCGAAGGCGACACCGCGGCCCGTGCGGTATCCGCCGCTGGCTCCGCATCACCCCCAGATGCACGCGGCGAGTCGCGCGCGCTTTCACCGCCGGCCTGGGCCGACGCAGCGCCAAGTGCGGACCGCCTGGCCCATGCAGCGCATGCGGCGCCCTGGACGCCCTGGACGCCCTCGACACCGTCGACACCGTCTACACCGCTGACGCCCCTGAACCCATTGGCGCCCTTGGCGCGAATGGCGAATGCGGGGCGTACGGCGATGGTGGAGCCTGGAACGCTTGGGACGCTTGGTTCGCCTGCGACCCCTGCAGCTCGCATAGCGCAGGGAGCGCAGGCCACGCTGTCGTCCGTCGACCTGGCGACCGCGGCGTCGACGGATCGTCAGACGACGAACGCAAGCGTTCTGTCCACGGCGCCGGCGTTGCCGGCCACCACCGCGACAGTGTCCAGCCACGCCATCGCGGGGTCGCAGCCTGGCCTCTCAGCCGGGCTCGTGCCTTGGCCGATGGCCGCTGCCCGCGCGCCAGCGCCGTACGGCACGACGCCGCTTCAGCCCGGTGCACCCGTCAAGCCCAGCATTGCGGGGCCTGCAACGGCGTCGGGCGCACTCACCTCCGCGGCCTTCCGCAGCGTGGGTGCCGTCGAGCTTCCGCTGGTGTCGGCGCAGGTGCGTGGAGCTGTCCTGGCGCGGCAGCACCACTCGGCTTCTTCCAGCCCGGTCGCATGGCGACAACCCGCCGTGCTGCAGGCGGACCACGCTGAACATGGCGGGCCTGCAGCAGCGTCTGCACCTTTGCTGCCGCTGGCCGTGACTGCGCCACACGGATCAGGACTTGCGAAGGCGATGTCGACAGAGACGGTGACTGTGACTGTGACAGCGACTGGGAACGCGACAGGGACACCCACAGCGACAGGAATAGCGAAAGCGACATCCGAAACACCGCAGGTCGCACACGCGCCACCGTCCCCCGGCGCGGCCTGGACTGCGCACGACCCCCCGATGGCAGTGACGCCCATGATCGTGCGGGTTGCCGATGCCGCCCCCACCGACGCAAATTCGACATGGCCGCTGCGAGCGATCGCGCGCGCCATTCGCTCAGGGTCTACACCGTCCGCGGGCGCGCCAGCGGGGTTCAATGCGGCGAGCGTTGCCGTTCACCGCTCGCCAACAGTGGATCATCAGTCGCCTGCGTTGCCAGACGGGCCACAGCTTTTCGGCCCCCCGTCGTCGTTCGGGCCGTTGGCGCGGGCGTCGGCCGGCAAGGCACCGTTGGGCACCGATGCGCACGCTGGAGCGTTCATCGATACGCACATCGGCAGGCACACCGGTAGGTACGTCGCTGCGCACAACCAGTCGCACAGCGATAGCGGCATCCATACGGACACCCTTGCAGACACGCTGACGCACGCCCACGCGCCCACGCCGGGCGTGGCACCCGTCATTCCCCCCGTATCGCTGCCGCTGACCCGGGGCGCGGCGACCGCCGGGGTCTCCCTCGCCGTCGCTCGTGCCGTCCCTGGCACCGTCTTCCAAGCACCCGGTCCAGCCCCAAGACACGGCGCTGCCAACGCCAGCCCCGCTGCGGCGCCCGCATCGCCCAGCCTCCTCGTGGCACGCGCCAGCGCCCAGAGTGCCGTGCCGGTGGCCTTGTCGCTCGCCACCGTCGCCACTGCCGGCAGCCGTGCCGCGCGCCAGGGCCCGCAGGACGCGGGCGCCCGGTCGACTGCGCCGTCGCTGCCCCCCTCGCCGTTGCTCGACGCCACGCCCCCGCTCCCGCAGCCCGGGCTGGCGGTATTGCCGGCGGCCCCGGCGGCGGTCAGCGCTGCCGCCGACGTCGACGAGCTGGTCGAGCGGGCCCTGCAGGCGCTGATGCTGCGCCTGGACATCGAGTCCGAACGCCGGGGGTACACGCGATGGGCCTGAAACAACTGACGATCGTGGTCGAGGCGGCAGGCAGCCAGTTGCAGTTCAACGACAAGGATGCCGACAGCTGCATCGTCGCCATGTTCAACCCGAACCGGCTTACCGTCAGCCGCAGCGCCCGCTGGGAGGACCAGCAGGCGGCCAAGCGGGACAACCCGGAACTGCAGTTCACCGGCGCAGACCCGAGCACGCTGTCCATCGACCTGTTCTTCGACACCTACGACACCCCGGATCTGGTCAAGAAGACGGTGCGCCGGCATACCGACCGCCTGCTGCACCTGACGACCGTCGAGAAGCACGGCGACAAGCACCGCCCGCCGGTGTGCCGCCTGTCGTGGGGCCAGCAGGCGGTGTTCTTCCAGGGCGTGCTGGTGCAGCTGGAAACCCAGTTCACCATGTTCATGGACGACGGCACGCCGGTGCGGGCCACCAACCGCTGCACCTTCAAGCAATGGCGCGGCAACGTCTCGGACCTGCAGCACCAGGACCTGCTCTCGTCCGACGTGGCCAAGGTCTGGCACGTGCAGCAAGGGCAGACGCTGGCCCGCATCGCGGCCCGCGAGTACGGCGACCCGCGCGAGTGGCGCGCCATCGCCGAGGCCAACGCTATCGACGACCCGCTGGCGCTGGCCACCGGGCGCCGGCTGGTGCTGCCGGTGCGGCGCCTGGTGTGGCAGCGGCGGGGGACGGCATGACCGCGCGCGATCATTTCGACACGCTGGCGCCGGAGTACAGCGTCACCGTCAACGGGGCGCCCCTGCCCAACGAGGCGCTGGCCGACGTCATTGCACTCAGCGTGCTCGAGGACGTCGGCGCGGCCAGCATGTTCGCCCTCACGCTGTCGGCCTGGGACACGGTGCAGATGAAGCCCAAGTGGATCGACGATGCGCTGTGTCGGGAAGGTAACCCGGTCGACATCGGCCTGGGGTACCGCGACGACACGCCCCCGCTCCTCAGCGGCGAGATCACCGGTGTCGAGCCGGCCTTCCTGCTGGCTCAGCCGCCCACGCTGACGCTGCGCGGGCACGACCGGCGGCACCGCCTGATGCGCTCGCGTCGCACGCGCAGCTTCACTCACTGCAAGGACAGCGACATCGCCAGCCGGCTCGCGGGCGAGGCCGGCTTGCGCCCCGAAGCCGACGACAGCGGCGTGACGCTGCCCTACGTGCTTCAGCACAACCAGACCGACCTGGAGTTCCTGAGCCAGCGCGCGCGCCGCATCGGCTTCGAGGTCTGGGTGCAGGACCGCACGTTGCGGTTCGGGCCGCGCAAGACCGACGCCAGCCCGGTGCTGACGCTGCACCGGGAGGTCGAGCTGCTCGAGTTCCGCCCGCGGCTGAGCACGCTGGGCCAGGTCGGCAAGGTGGCCGTGCACGGCTGGAGCGCGCAGGACAAGCGCGAGATCGTCGGCCGCGCCGCGGTGGGTGACGAGTCCCGGCTGATGGGCGGCTCGCAATCGGGCCCGGCATCGGTGCGGCGCGCATTCGAGCCGGTGGCGTCGGCGCGCGTCACGCAACCGGTGCACGGGCAAGAAGAAGCCGACCAGCTGGCCCGGCGCGGCTTCGTGGAGATGGCGCTGGGCCACATCCGGGCCGAGGGCCTGTGCATCGGCACATCCGCGCTGCGCGCCGGCTGCGTGGTGCGCCTCGAGGGCCTGGGCGAGCGTTTCAGCGGGCCGTACTACGTGACCTCGGCCGAGCACCGCTTCGGCCGCCAGAAGGGCTACCGCACCGCATTCACCGCGAGGCGCAACACGACATGATGCCGACCGAACTGCTGCAGACCCTGCTCGCTCCACCCGGCGACGACGGCCGTGTGCATGGCGTGGTCATCGGCATCGTCACCAACAACCGCGACCCCGAGGGCCTGCACCGCGTGAAGGTAAAGTTCCCATGGTTGAGCGGGGCCGACGAAAGCCACTGGGCCCGAGTGGCCGCAGCGATGGCCGGCAACGACCGCGGCGCCTACTTCCTGCCCGAGGTGGACGACGAGGTGCTGGTCGCCTTCGAACACGGCAGCGTCGACCACCCTTTCGTGCTGGGCTCGCTGTGGAACGGGCGCGACAAGCCGCCCGAGGCCAATGACAACGGCAGCAACGACCACCGCGGGTTCAAGTCGCGCAGCGGCCATGTGCTGCGGCTGGGCGACGCGGCGGGCCGCGAGTCGGTGGAGATCATCGACAAGACCGGCAGCAACCGCATCGTCATCACCAGCAGCGACAACAAGATCTGCATCGAGGCGGTGGGCGACATCGACGTCGTCTCGAGCACAGGCAAGCTCACGCTAAGCGGGCTCAGCGTCGAGATCCAGTCGCAGACCGGCGTCAAGGTGCAGGCCGGCACGACCGTCGACGTGAACGCCAACGCGCAGGTCAGCATCCAGGGCGCGCTGGTCAAGCTGAATTGACATGCGCTCCGCCTCCCCCTTCGTGTCCCAGGTGCCGGTGCTCGGTGCGGGCTGGGGCTTTCCGGTGAACTTGGACGGTGGCCGCCTGGCGGGCGCCGCCGACGACGAGAGCGTGCGGCAGGCGATCTGGATCATCCTGTCGACAGCGCGGGGCGAACGGGTGATGCGGCCCGATTTCGGCTGCAATCTGCACGAGTTCGCCTTTGCAGTGAACGATCGCGCCACCCAGGCCGCGGCGGCCTTCGAGGTGCGCGAAGCGCTGCGCGCCTGGGAGCCGCGCCTGGACGTGCTCGACGTCGACGCGGCGGCCGGCGGCGAGCGCGGCGAGGTGCTGCTGATCCGCATCGACTACCGCGTGCGCAGCACCGACAACCGCTTCAACGTCGTCTACCCGTTCTACCTCGACCGGCCGCTGGCTTGAAGTGCTCCCCATGCACGCCAGCACCCCCCTCCTCGTCGAACACGCCCGACACGCCGACGCGATTGCGGCGCTGCTCGAAGCCCACCTTGGGATGCCTGGGCCCGACCCGCTGCGCACGGCCCTGCTGCACACCGGCGCGCGTTATGCCGAGATCCTGATCGAGGGCCTGAACGCCGCCCCGGCGCTGCACCGCGACGCCTTCCTTGCGCCGTTGGGCGGCGTGCCCGCACCCGCCTTGCCGGCGCAGGTGCTGCTGAACTTCACGCCGGTGCCGCTGCCGGCGCGCGGGGCCACCGACGCCGGTGCAGCGCCCGCCGTGGTCCCCGGGCACACGCCGGTCGCAACGCCGCCGCCGCCGGGCGACAGCGCCCCGGTGCTGTTCGAGACCGAACGCGATCTGGTCCTGGTGCGCGCCCGCCCACTGGGCGCCTGGGCTGTCGACCCGCAGCGCCGCCGCATCGCCGACGTGTCCGGCCTGCTGCGACCGGCAGGCCTGGCGCTGGGGCCGATGTTCGACGCGGCGGTGCCGATGGAACAGGCCCTGCACATCGCGGCGCCGCAGGTGCGGGGGCTGCCCGACCTGGTGCAGGTGACGGTCGAACTGACGGTGCTGCAACCCGGCTCGCGACCCGCTGGCACCGCGCTGGCGTGGGGGCTGACCGGCCCTGCCGGGTTCCAGCGGCTGGCTGTCAACAGCGATACGACGCACGGGCTGGAACGCAGCGGCGTGGTGGTGCTAAAAGCGCTGCCGGCCTGGCCGCCGGCTGCCATCGACGGCATCGAGTCGCAATGGCTCACCTGCCGCATCGTTGCGGCGGGGGCAGCGTCGGCAGAGGCATCCGGTGCCGATGCCGCCGTGTGGCGGTCGCCGCGCGTCGGCCCCATCCGGGTCGGTGCCCGCTTGCGCGCGCCGCCGCAGGCGCCGGCCGCCATGAGCTGGGGCAGTCTGCCGCTGGAGGCCGGCGCCGACTTTTTCCCGTTCGGCGAGCGCCCCCGCTTCGGCGAAACCTTCTATCTCATGTCCCCGGCCCTGGGCGTGCCAGGCGCCCGCGTCGTGCTCGACGTGCGCCTCACCGAGGCGCAGACGCCCCAGCGGGAACCCACGCTGGACAAGCCGCCACGCGTGCGCTGAGAAGCCTTCACGCGCCGCGGATGGGTGCCCCTGGACGCCAGCGACGGCAGCCGCGCCTTCACCCGCGATGGCGAGGTGTCGTTCGCCGTGCCAGCCGACGTCGAGCCATTGTTGCGGGGCGGCCAGCGCGGTGCGTGGGTCCGTGCGCGGCTGGTGGCGGGCGACTACGGTGCGCCGCGCGACATCGAAGGACTGCCGTTCCCGGCCGCACCGTCTATTGCCACCCTCACGCTGCATTCGGCGCTCGACGTGCCCCCGACGCCGCCCGCGCACCTGCGCCTCGCCGGCGTGCTGGAGTGGGCGCGCATCGATGCCGAAACCGCCTCGTTCGAGCCGTTCCCGCCTCCCGCGCTCGATGGCCCGGCGCTCTACCTCGCCCTCGAGCCGCACGAGCCGCTGCACGCCGGCCGCGAGCTGAGCTTCCAGGTCGAACCCGGCCCCCCCGCGGGCCGCCCAGTGTGGCGCGACGCCCGGCCCCCCGGCACGGCGCCCCGCTGGCAGCAACGGTGCGGCGACGGCTGGCGCGACTGCGACGTGGCCGACGACTCCCAGACCCTGGCCCGGCCGGGCATCGTCGGCGTCCGGCTCGTCAGCGCGCCGGCGCAGTGGCCGGGCTCGACCCTGGGGCCCGCCGCGGTGCCGCCGTGCTGGCTGCGCATCGTCTGGCCCGCCGATGCCGCGGCACCGCGCTTGCGTCGGCTGGTGCTGAACGCGGTTCGCGCACGCCAGTCAGTGCGGCTCGACAACGAACTGCTGGGCTCCGGCACCGGTCGCCCCGCCCAGGGCTTCCAGGCGCTGCGCACGCCGATCGTCGGCGACGTCACGCTGGAGGTGCGCGAAGCCGACGTCTGGGTCGAATGGCAGGCGGTGAAGGACTTTGCCGGCTCCGACGCGCAGTCGCGCCACTTCGTGCTCGACCGCAGCAGCGGCGCGCTGACCTTCGGCGATGGCCGCCGGGGCCGCATGCCGCCGGCCGGCGCCAACAACATCCGCCTGCGCCGCTACCACGCGGGCGGCGGGCTTCGCGGCAACGTCGCCGCCGGCGCGGCGCAGCAGCTGCGCACCACCGTGCCCTACGTGCAGGCGGTGTCACACCTCGAGCCCGCGGCCGGCGGGCAGGACGCGGACGACAGCGGCACCGTGCGGCGTGCCGCCAGCGCCTGGCTGCGCCACCGCGACCGGGCGGTCTGCGCCGACGACTACGCCGCGCTGTGCGTGGCGGCGTCGCCCGAGGTGGCGCGCGCCTGGTGCCATGGCTGCCGCGACCTGGGCGCCGGCGCCGCCGTGCGGGCGGGCCAGGTCGCAGCGGGCACCGTCAGCATCATCGTGCTGCCGCACGGCGCTCAAACCCGGCCGCAGCCGTCGGCCGACCTGCTGCAGCGCGTCAAGGCGCATCTCGATGCGCGCCGGCCGCTGAATGTCGACCTCGTGCTCGTCGGCCCCGAGTACGCGCCCTGCACGGTCAGCGCGCGCGTGGTCACCTTGCCCGGCTGGTCGGCCAGCGAGGTGGCCGCCGCTTGCCGGCGCCGGCTGGCCGATTACCTGCACCCTGTGACCGGCGGCGAGCAGCACGCCGGCTGGATGCCGGGCGCCCGCCCGCACCGGTCGGACCTGCTCGCGTTGCTTGGGTCGGTCGAGGGCGTGGACCACGTGCTCCATCTGCGCTGGTCGGTCGACGAGACCACGCTCGATGGCCCCGGGCGTGCGCTGGCGCTGGTGTGCGCGGGTGCGGTGGAGATCGGCACATGACGACCTGGCGCTACGACGACCTGGTGCGCGAGGGCGTGTCGCTGATCCCGGCGCATGCGCCGGGCTGGACCAACCACAACGCGTCCGACCCCGGCATCACCCTGGTCGAGCTGTTGGCCTACGTCACCGAGCTGCTGGCCTACCGGCTCGGGCGGGTGACGCCGCAGGCGCGGCTGGAGTTCCTCCGCCTGCTGCTGGGGCGGCCGGATGCCTGTGTGCCGCTGGACCAGGTCGACGACACCATCGCCCGTACCGTGAACGCCATGGGCCAGGCCGAATGTGCCGTCACCGCGGACGACTTTGTCCAGCTCGCCGTCGAGGCGGCCGGCGCCGCCGGCTGCACGGTCGATGCGCTGTGCCTGCCCGCGACGGACCTGAGCGGCCGGGGAGGCCGCGCAGGCCGCGGCAGCGACCGGCGCTCGCATGTCAGCGTGGTGCTGTTCCCGGACGCCGACCTGACCGACGCCGACCTGGCCCGGGTCTGCCGCACGGTCGAAAAGGCGCTGGCGCCGCGCTGCCTGCTGGGCACGCGCGTGCAGGTGACGGGGCCGACGCCGCTGCACGTGGGCCTGCGCTGCCGCATCGTGCTGCGGCGGGGCGTGGCGCCGCAGCCGGTGCTCGACGCGGTGCAGACCTGCCTGCGTGCACCCCGGTCCGGTGCGGCCGTGCGCCTTTCTGAAATCACCGAGGCGATCGACAACATGGCGGGTGTCGACCATGTCGATCAGGTCGTCGTCATGGCCCTGAGCCCCGACCGCGACCGGTTGGCCGACGCCCGGTCTGCCGTGGGCCTGCAGATCGCGCTGCACTCCACGCCCGGCCTCGACACCTGGCTCGGCATGCCCCTCGCGCTCGACCCGCAGCGCCTGCAGCGCGACGACGCCGGCCGCTTGTCGGCGGTGCTTCTGAAGCCCTGGGAGGTGGCGCACCTGCACCTGGTGGCGCAGACGGTCGAGGGCGCTGACGCGCTCGCAACGGGGGGCCGCGATGCGTGGCGCTGACACCGCATCGCGGCTGATCGACCACCTGCCGGCGCTGTACCGCAGCCCCGATGCCGGCAGTGAGCTTCCGCGGCTGCTGGCCGTGCTCGACGAACTGCTGTTCAGCGGCCAGCCCGACGCACCGAACGACGTGCCCGGCATCGAGCGCGCCATCGACCGCCTGCCCGCGCTGTTCGCGCCGCTCGGCGAGGCCGGCAGTGGCGCGCGCACGCCAGACCGCTTCCTGCCCTGGATCGCCAGCTGGCTGGCCTTCACGCCGCACGCGCTGTTCGAGCCCGACCGGCTGCGCCACATCGTGGCCGGCATCGTGCCGCTGCACGGCCGGCGCGGCACCCGCGCCTACCTGGAGGCCCTGCTGACCCTGTGCTTCGACGAGGAGATCGTCGCCGTGCAGGTCGACGAGCGCGACCTGAGCGGGCTGCGCCTGGGGCACTCGCGCATCGGCGTCGACACGCTGTTGGCGCCCGAGCGGCCGTTCTGGTTCGGTGTCGACGTGCAGCTGTATCACCCGCCACCGCCCGGCATCGAACAACGCCTGCGCGCCGTGATCGAGTTCGGCAAGCCCGCGCACACCGCCTACGAGCTGCGCCTGCATGCCACGGTGCGCTGAGCCTTCAAGCAGAAAGTACCCACCATGCGCAAGACACAACGCATCGCCGACCGGCCGGCGTACTTCGATGGCCAGTTGCTGCTGGCGGATGACTTCATTGCCGAGCAGCGCCTCCACCGCCGCGCCCTCGAACGGCACAGCCTGAACCTGCACGGCTGGGGCGTGGTGCGCGGGCTCGACGTCACCCGGGCCGGCGACACGCGCATCAGCGTCAGCGCCGGCTACGCCATCGACGGCCGGGGCCGCGAGATCGAGCTGCGCGACAGCGAGACCCTCGAGCTCCAGGGCGTGCAGCCGAACGCGCTGCTGTCGGTGTCGCTGGGCTATCGCATCACGTGGCCCGGCAAGGATGCCGACCCGGTGCGCAGCGTCGAGTGCCACGCCGTGCTGCGCATTGCCGCCGGCATCGACGAGCACGACGTGCTGCTGGCCACCTTGCAGCTCGACGAGCGCGCGCAGTTGCGAGCCCACGGCATCGGCACCGTCGGCCGGCGTTCGCTGCAGCCCGTGCGCAAGGGCTGGCTGCGCACGCCGTTCCGGCCCGTGCGCATCCCGGAAGACCAGTGGCCCGACCCGAAGGACGCGATACCGCCGTTTCGCATCGGCGCGACGCAGGCCGTCGCTCACAAAATGCTCAACGACAAAAAGAACGAGCGAGGCGCCGGCGGCACCATGGCCCTCGTGCTGCCCCCGCAGGCCACACGCATCCACCGCCTGCGCGTGGCCGGCGCAGCCAACCACAAGAGTCTCACCGTCATGCTGTTCAAGGCGCTGTGGAGCACGCCGCAGAAGAAGCTGAACAAGGTCGAGCTGGTCAAACAGACGGTGAAGGGCCAGAGCGATGGCGGTGCCTTCGAGGAGACCTGGGTCATCCCGCCCGAGCATGCGGACATGGACGTTGAGTGGAGCACCCTGTCGCTGGAGGTGCGTACCGAGGGTTATGCCGCGATCTCGCTGGTGGCGCTCGAGATGTCGTACTAGAGGCAGCCATGGACCATGCCGTGCAGCGCTATGCCGGGTCCGTCGACCACCTGCTGGCCGAGCTGGAGCGCATCGACCTGCTGATCCGCGGCCGCGTTGCCACGATGCGACGCCAGCAGCGCGACGACGAGCACTTTCGCGGCCTGTACATCTCGGAGCAGGAGGTCGACGAGCTGCTCGACCGCCCGCTCGGCATGCCGCAATGGCTGGCCACCAGCGACCCGGAACGCGAGGCCGCGACGGGCGCCAGGCAGGATGCGCTGACCGCGGGCATCGGCCGCCGACGGGCCGGCAGCCTGGCTGCCGGCACCGAGCTGCGGCTGGACCGGCTGCAGGCCCTGTTCGGCCTCGAACGCTTCGACCTCGACGTGCTGCTGGTGTGCCTGGCGGGCGAGCTGGACCTGCGCTACGAGAAGCTCTACGCCTACCTGCAGGACGACGTGACCCGCAAGCGCCCGAGCATCGGCCTGATGCTGGACCTGCTGCTGCCGTCGCCGGACAGCCACATCGACGCGCGGCGCCACTTCCTGCCCGGTGCGGCGCTGCTGCGCCACCGCCTGGTCGAACTGGTCGACGACCCGGCGCTGCCCCACCCCACCATGCTGTCGCGCGGGCTCAAGGGCGACGAACGCATCGTGCAGTACCTGCTGGGGGCCGATGCCATCGACGGCCGGCTGCAGCCCTTCGCCGACCTGCAGGTGCCTGACCGCGCGTTGGACGATCTGGTGCTGGACGCGCCGACCCGCAGCCGCCTGGACGCGCTGCAGGCGCTGCTGGACGGTGCGGTGCCGCCGCTGGTGCATCTGACCGGCCCCGCTGGTGGCGGCAAGCACAGCGTGGCCTCGGCGTTGTGCCGCGCCGCCGGGCGCCCGCTGCTGGTGGTGCAGGTGGAACGGTGGCTCGCCGAGCCGCCCGCCAGCCTGGCGCCGCACCTGGCGTCGATCGACCGTGAAGCGCGCCTGGCCGGTGCGGCCGTGCTCTTCCGCGGCGTGGACGCGCTGCAGGCCGAAGCCCAGTCGACCGCCCGCGCGCTGTTCCGCGCGGCGCTGCAAGATATCGGCGGGCCCGTCTTCCTGACCGGCCCTTCGCCGTGGGACGACCTGCGGCCCACGCAGGCCCGGCCCTGCGTGGCGGTGCCGCTGGACCGCCCCGGCGGCGCGCAGCGGCTGCAGCTGTGGCAGCGTGCGCTGGCAGCGCAGCCCACTGACCCGGGGCTGGACGCCGCTGCGGTGTCGGCGCGGTTCAAGCTGACCGGCGGGCAGATTGCGGATGCCGCCGCGAACGCGCGCAGCGTGGCCCACATGCGCGGTGCGCCCGGCGACCGCGTGGCCACACCCGACCTGTACGAGGCCTGCCGCCTGGCCTCGAACCGCCGTCTAGGCGGGCTGGCGCGCAAGGTGGTGCCACTCTACCGGTGGGACGACATCGTGCTGCCCGACGATCGCATTGCACAACTGCGCGAGATCTGCAACCAGATGAAGTACCGCGAGCGTGTGCTGGGCGACTGGGGCTTCGGCCACAAGCTGGCGCTCGGCAAGGGGCTGGCGGTGCTGCTGGCCGGACCGTCGGGCACAGGCAAGACGATGGCCGCCGACGTCCTGGCCGGCGAGCTGGGGGTCGAGCTGTACAAGATCGACCTCGCCTCGGTGGTCAGCAAGTACATCGGCGAGACCGAGAAGAACCTGGCGCGCATCTTCGACGAGGCCGAGACTGCGAATGCGATCCTCTTCTTCGACGAGGCAGACGCCCTGTTCGGCAAGCGCAGCGACGTGAAGGACTCGCACGACCGCTACGCGAACATCGAGGTCGGCTACCTGTTGCAGCGCATGGAGGAGTACGAGGGCGTTGCAATCCTCGCCACCAACCTGCGCAAGAACATGGACGAAGCCTTCGTGCGCCGTCTGCACTTCACGCTCGAACTGCCCTTCCCCGATGCGGCCGACCGCCATCGCATCTGGCAGCGCATCTGGCCCGAGGCCACGCCGCGGGACCCGGACATCGACCTGGAATCGCTGTCGCAGCGCTTCGAGATGACCGGCGGCAACATCCGCAACGTCGCCCTGGCTGCCGCCTTCCTGGCCGCCGACGACGGCGGCGTGGTCCGCATGGCGCACGTGGTGCACGCGACGCAGCGCGAGTACCAGAAGACGGGCAAGCTGCTGCGCGAGGCCGACTTCAAGACGGCCGCCGCGCCGCACTGACCAGCGCGACTGCAGATGCAGCACGCCGCCGCCCCGCAGCCGCAAGCCCCGGCGCCGGCCCCCGGTCTGCAGCGCGAGATGCAGCCCCGTGGCGCGACGCTGCAGCCGCTGTCGGTACTGCGCGCGGGGGCCGCCGGCCCGGGGGCACCGGGCGCCGGTACGCCGCGGCCCGCCCAGATGCTGCAGATGCAGCGCCTGGTGGGAAACCGGCACACCGGACGCATGACCAACCGGCCCACGCCCGCAGCACCGGCCGCGGTACCTGTCGAACGGACCGCCGAGCCCGTGTCCGCCCTGGTGCAGCCTGCCCCCGCAACGGGGACGTTGCCGCTGCAACGAAGCGGCAACGTTGACCGTGACGGTGACGGTGACGGCGACTGGGACATCCTGGGTGGCATCCGACGCCGCATCGAGGGCCTGGTGGACGGCTTGCGCGCAGGCTGGGGTCAGGTGTCCTCGCTGGCCTCCACCTCGTTCGACGGCTTCACCGGGGCGCTCGACTCGGCCACGCAGGGGCTGTCGGGCGCGGTCGGCACGGTGGTCGCCGATGCCCAGGCCGGCTGGCTCGCGGCCACGACCGAGGTGACAACGCTCACCGCTGGCGTGCGCGAGCAACTCGGTGGCTGGGTGGCCGGTATCACGGGCGCAGGCGCTGCGGTGCGCGCCGGCGTAGCCCGCATGGACGCGGCGGCCATCGCCGGCGCCTGGGTGCGCTTGCAGGGCATGGTCGACGGCGTGTGGACCGGCATGCAGCGGGCGCAGGCAGCGGTGACGCAGCGCATCTCGGCGCTGTGGGACGACCTGTCGGCAGATTTCGAGTCGGCGTGGGGCGCGGCGAGTGCCCAGTTCGATGCGCTCTACCAAGGGCTTGCCGAACAGGCTGGCGCCCTGCGTGAACGCATCGAGGGCGCCTGGCAATCGGTGCTCGACCAGGCGTCGGTGCTGGGCGGCATCGGCGAAGGCGTGGCCAGCGTGTTGCAAACCGTCGTCGACCAGTTGATGAGCTGGGCCGAGAACATCTGGGACGATATCCGTGCGCAATGGAGCGCGATTGCCGGCCGGCTCGACGGCCTGCTGGAGGAGGCGCGCGACCGCATCGGCACCGTCTGGGACGCGGTGGGCGAGATGGCCTCCTCGGTCTGGGCCGGCCTCGAATCGGGCTGGTCCGCGCTGGCGGCCTGGGCCGGCGAACAGATGGCCACGCTGGCCGGCGGCGTCGAATCGCTGTGGCAGCGGATCGGCGGGGTGTCGATCGACGGCTTGCTCGACCGGATCGCCGCTTACTCGCGCTTCGTCGGCCTCAGCGAACGGGCCGTCGGCAACGCGGACGCGATGCTCGATGAACTGGCGGCGCCGGTCGTGGCGCAGTTGCAGGCGGGCATGCCCGAACAGGCGCGCACGATCGGCCAGGAGCACATGGCGTCGGCCCAGGCCCAACTGCAGGGCCCGGCGTCGGGCGGCGACACCGCCGTCATGCGAAGCCCGGCGGCGCACGTTCAGCGCCAGGAGCGCAGCGTCATGCCGCCCGACAGGCTGTGGAGCGGCTTTTGGTACGCGCTCGGCGAAAAGTGGGACCAGCTCCAGGTATCGGAACTCGTCAAGCACGTCTTCTGGACGCTGCTCTGGCCCTGGCCGACCGTCGGCAAGGAACTCTCCGCACTGTGGGACGACTGGACCCACGCCGCGGGCGACCTTTTCAGCGGGCGCAACCTGCTGGACGACCCGCTGGGCGCGTTGCACGACCTGTGGTCCAACGTTCTCGCGCTGCTCGATTTCCCGATCGCGCTGTGGCGCCGCATCAACAACGTCGTGATGGCCCTGATGGGGTGGGTGACGATCGCGCTGACGGTGCTCGGCGCCATCGGCGGCACGGTCGCGGGCACCGTCATCGGCGCCATCGCCGGTGCCGTGGCCGGGCTCGGTGTCGGCGCCGCGCCGGGCGCCGCCGGTGGTGCCGGCGCGGGCGGCCTGGCGGGTGCCGGCGGCGGATTCGGGGTGGCGCTGGCGCTGGGCGAACTGTTCGTCATCTCGTTTGCCCTGGCCGAAGGCGCATCGCTCACTAAGATGATCCTGGACCTGCTGACCGCGCGCCAGACCCCGGCCCAGAAGGAACGCGACTTCAACCAGGCCTCCGACAGCTTCCTCGGCCTGGGCATCCTGGCGGTGCTGCTGGCACTGGCCTGGCTGGGCGGGCGCATCGCGGCGGCGGCGGCGCCGCTGCTGAAGAAGGTGCCGCTGCCGCGGTCGTGGATGGGTGCAGGTGAAGACTTCGCCGGCGGCGTGCGCAGCACCCGGCCCGGGCCCCGGACAGGAAGTGACCGCCGCCGGGCCGAGGACGAGCGGCAGCCGCCGGGAGACCGACCGCCGGTGGACGCCGACGGCAACCGCTATGTCGATGTCACGCGCGAGAACCTGCGCGCCAGGGACGCCGAATTCGACGGCGGCAGCTGGGAGTTTGAACTCTACGATGCCGAGTCCGGCGCAAGCTTCTGCCGCGTCGAGGCAGAGGCCCCAAATGCCCAGGTGACGCCCCCGGACGGGCCGCACCTGACGCTCAGGCCGCATGATGCGCGTACGCCGGCGGGCGAGGTGGTCAATCTGCAGGCCCGTAATTTCTCGTGGACGCGGGAGTCACTGAACCGGGCCATGCAGTGGTACCGCTCGCGCTGGGGCTCGCGTCCACCGAACATGAGCGGACGGATCGCCTGGGACAACCTGGCGAACTTCCAGCGCGCCTACTCGCGCATCCGCGATACCAACCCGCGCCTGTCCCCCAGCAAGATCGGCCGCCTGGCCGCGCGCGACATCTCCTTCGGCCGGCACCGCATCCAGCTAGAATACGGCGACCTGAGTGCACGCATGGATCTGTGGGGTGACGTCACGCTGGAAGGCGGCCAGATCTTGACCTACGTGCCGCGGTCGGTCTACATCGACGCCCTTCCGACACCGCTGCCGCCGGGCCATGCCGCCAGCGGTGTCGTCGCCAGCGGGTCCGAAAGCCGCGAGGAGCCGGATTGATGTCTCGACAATCTCTCGACGATGCCGTGGCCCGGCGGCTCGGACGGCGCCTGCGCCCCGAAGACAGTGGCCGCATCGCGCACCTGAACGCGGTCGACGACGGCCTCGTTGCCGAGGCCCGTAAGCTCGGCGGCGCGCTGCTGCAGCATGCCTTCCTGGCCTATCACGTCGACAGCACATCGCACCGTTTCCTCGGCGCGTTCATCGAGGACGTGATCGAAGGCCGTACCGCAGCCTCGGACTGGCAACGCGGACGCGTGCTGGTGCCCGACTGGTCGCTCGCCGAGCAGTTGACGATCGAACGTTTGCAATTGCTGGCGCCCGTCGGCATCGACTTCAGCCTGTGCGTGGAGCCGCGAGTGGCCGGTTGGCGCAACGCGGTGGGCTGGGTCGGTGCACCTGCACTCGTGCAGCCCGATGCCGATTACCTGTCGGCCGATCGGCAACCACGGCATGCGGCCGCGCTGGCGATGCAGCGTTGCCGCCCGATCGAGTCGCAGGCCGCAGCCGTCCGCCGGTGGCATGCAGCACGGCTTGCTGCGGCGGCGGCCCGGCAGGGCGACCTCGGCCGGGTTAAGTCGCTGGCCGAGCTGGCCGGCCTGGCCGGCTCCCACCTGCCGGCGCCCGGCCATTGTCGCGACGATGCACGCCGGGCCGCTGAAGCGCTGCTGCGCGAACTTTCACAACCCGGCCTCTTGACGGCCGACACCGTGCCCGGCTTTGCCGGTCCGCGAGACTGGTACGAAGGAGACGACGATGCCCGACCGTGATCGCCCATTCACCGAAGCTGCACCGATGGCGCTGCTGCGCCAACCGGCGCGAGACGTCGCACGCAGGGGCAGCGACGTCGGCGTTCAGCGCGGGCCCGCCGACGCCGTTGCATGCCGGCTGGGCGATGCCAGCTGCGCGGCGGCACATGCGACGACACTGCATCGCGCAACGGCCGATCGGACCATGATGGGCCTGCAACGCCAGTTCGGCAACCACTACGTCGGCCGCGTGCTGCAGCGCATGGGGTCCGCAGGCGACGCCGGCCTCGACGACGTTGAGCGTTCGATCGACGGCGCTCGCGGCAGCGGCCAGACGATGGACCGATTCACACTGGACCGCATGGAGTCATCGTTCGGTGCCGACTTCTCGGGCGTGCGCATCCACACCGACGCCCGCGCCGACGACCTGAGCCAGTCTCTTGCCGCGCGCGCCTTCACGACCGGGCAGGATGTGTTCTTCCGGCAGGGCGAGTACGACCCCGGCTCGACCGCCGGGCGCGAACTGCTTGCCCATGAGCTGACCCACGTGGTGCAGCAGAACGGCGATGGCATCCGCCGCAAGATGACGGTCAGCGAGCCCGGCGACCCGCAGGAACGCGAAGCCGATGCGATGGCGCGCCAGGTCATCGAGCAGGAGCGCACCGGCAGCGATGCCGTGGCGCGCCAGCCCGAGGCATTGCCCGACGATGAAGACAGGAAGCCGGTACCGTAGATACAAGGGAAGCAAAAGATGTCCACGTTACAGGCGGATCGCAGCCGTGCGATAGGCAGCCATCGGGAGCTGCCATGAAGCATTGCCCGCAAGAGCCGGCGCCCGCACTGCGCGTGGCAACTCCCCACGCCGCGGCTGCTATCGGGGCGGCTCCGGCCCACCGAGCGCCCATGCACGCATCGGTCGACGCCAGACTGCTGCGATTGCAGCGGCAGCATGGCAACCACTTTGTTGCGCAAGCCATGCAGGTGTCGCGGGCCACCTCGCAAATCCACGTCCTGCGGCAGACCGAGAGTTCGCATCCGGACGAGGCCGCAGCCGAGGATGCCGCCGGCCGCGGCGCAAGCGCATCGTGTGCAGAGATCATCATGCACATCGAAGCGCTAATCGAGGTGCTGGCCGGCCGCCTGCACGACCTGCAGCAGCATGGCGGCGGCGATGCCGGGCATCGTCAGCGGTTTCAGATCGTGCAGCAGACGCTGCGAACGTTGATGACCATGGCCCTGATGGCCTGCAAGAACGGCGAGTACGACGCCGAACTGCAGGAAGAGGCAGAAAAGTGGGTCAACAAGCCGCTGCCCGCCGTCAGCGTGCAGCGCGAAACCGCATGGGACCGGGTGGCCCGTTGGGCTCGCGAGGTCTACGAGCAGGGTCAAGACGCCAGTGAGGCCGCCCGAAGGTTCCTGCACGAGAACCCCGAACTGGTCGCGGTGGTAGTGGCGGCGGGGGTGTTGGCCATTGCGGCTTTGCTGGCCGACGATGTCACGATCGTCGGCATCGCCGACGACGTTCTGATTCCCATCATCGCCGCGCTCGAGTGGGCCGCGCTGCGCATGTCGATGGGCTTTTGATCGCAACCTGACGGAGACACACATGGCCGTGCAACCTCTCTCCTGTCCCGGCAGCCGGGGCAATGCGGTGCAGTTGACGAACGAGTTCACCACAGCGGCCGGAGTCGGCCACCCCCGAAACACCGGCGGGTGCCCGATCTTCATCGACGCGCTGGACGCCGCGGGCCGTTCGCTCGAACAGCTGCTGCTCGAACCCGGCCAAGGCCAGGCGTGGTTCTCGCCGCCGGCGGGTGCGGCCAGCATCTGGGTAGTGTGCAGTTCGCAGTGCACCGGTCACGGTGAATTGACCTACGACACACCGGTGGCCTAGCCGTGATGACCTCGCCGCAACGATGCCTCTGCCAGTCAGCAGCGCCCGCCAGACCCCTCGCGGCCACCGCGTCGCCTGTGGCAAGCCCGACTGCCCGCTCCGCAGCGTCGTCCGCGTGGCTGCTTGGCGCCGCGGCGTCGCCGGTCCACCGGCTGCAGGCGACCCGCCTGCTGCAGAACCGCAGCGTGCTTGGCAACCGGGCCATGCAGGCGGTCGTGCGGCGGCTGCAGCGCAAGAAGCTGACCGACGCCGAGAAGGCGCTCGAGTTGCAGTCCGATGCGCTGAAGAACGACGGGCGCCTGCAGCAGGCCTTCGACAACGCACCGCTGTTGCGGTCGGGCGAGACCAGCGATGGCGTCAAGACGCTGCAGCGTGCATTGCGCGACCTGGGCTACCCGATGCCGGTGTCGTTTGCCAATACAGGCGATGCCGACGGCATCTTCGGTGACGAGACGCGCCGTGCCGTGCTGAAGTTCGAGAGCGACCACACTCTGGAACACCGCGACGGCATTGTCGGCCGCGAAACGCTTCAGACGATGGACGCGCTGCTCGGCACCACGCCGGTGACGCCCGATCCGCCCGAACCGACGGTCCGGCCCTGCCGCTTCGACTACAAGGGCAGCACGATGAGCGATGAGGAACGCGGCAAGTTCCTGCAGGACCACTTCACGGCCGCCGACCGGCCGGGCGCGCGGTTGATCCTCGACGACCTGTGCGATGTCGAGCTGGACCGCCTGTCGTTCGCCACCGAACAGGAGCTGCGCGACGAGGTCATGACGCGGCTGAAGCTCGGCCAGTACATGCAGCAGTCGCAGACCACCGGCGGCTTCGCCTACCCCGAGAGTGCCAAGGACTGCCCTGGCAAGTCGGGCAACCCGCTGCTCGACGCCCAGGTCAACGTCGATGCGCGCGCCCATTGGCACGGGCTGATCCCGGAGCAGCGGGCCGCGATCCGGAACAGCCACTACTTCTTCGAGCTGACGCCCGACGTGGGCATGAAGGACGGCTACCAGGCGCTGAAGCTGCTGTTCAATCCGAAGACGAACCTGTGCGAGAAGACGCTGTTCCACTGCGACACCCTGATCACGATGACCCGTCGACCTGTTCGGGGGCCACGGCGCGCCGGCCACCAGCGGCACGGTGAAGCCCGGCCCGAAGGAGGATGTGCACCGCGAGCTGATGAACGCCTACAACCCGTATGCGCGCGCTGCCCTGTCGATCACGGCACGGGTCGATCGCAACGAGCCGGGCGCCGCGGCCGAGTTGGCAGTGCGGTTCCCGCAGGTGGTGGCCGCGGGTGGATTCTGGTGGGTCCGCGCGCTGGACCGCAATGCCACGCGCGCCCGCTGCTTCTACGAACTGCGCGAACTGAGCGGCCCGGAGGACCCCGAGATCATCGGCCTGCGCAACCCCGACGATCCGACGCGATTGAGCTCGGTCAACCGGCCGGTGATGTCGAAGTAGCAGGAAGGGCGCCACCATGCAGGCGACGTCGCTTCACTGTAGGGATAGCCAACGGGCTCGGCGGCTTCTATAACCGTACTCGGAATCACCCCTCGGGAAAGCCACCATGCCGCAACACGTGTGCAATGGCGCCACGCTGATGTGCAGCTTCGGCGTCGCGCCGGCCACGTTCAGCGTGCTGCCTGTCGAACGCGTGCTGACCAGCAGCCAGCCGGCCGCCACCATCATGGACCATCGGCCGATGGTCAACGTGCTGCCGTTCGGCATGTGCGTGACGCCGAGCAACCCGATGGTGGCCGCGGCCACCACGGCGGCGCTGGGGGTGCTGACACCCCAACCCTGCATTCCCATGACGATGACGCCATGGGTGCCCGGCGCCGTCACCGTGCTGACCGGCAACAAGCCGTCGCTGGACAACACCTGCCAGCTGACGTGCCTGTGGGGCGGCGTTATCCAGGTCACCGTGCCGGGGCAGTTCACCGAACTGATTCCCTAGGGCCTGTTCAAACCACCGGAACGGTCGCCGCCAGCAGACATGCGCACGGCCCATCATGGATGACCTGGCCGGCCGCACGGTGCACGGCCGCTACCGCGTCGAGCGCGAACTCGGCCGCGGCGGCATGGGCGTGGTGTACCTGGCCCACGACCTTCGGCAGCACGACCGCTGCGCGCTGAAGATGCTTCGCGGCGACCTGACCCACGACGCGCGCGTGCGGCGCCGGTTCGTCGACGAAGCCCGGGCCCTGATGCAACTGGACCACCCGCACATCGTGAAGGCGCGCGACTTCTTCTGTATCGGCGAGGACTGCTTCATCGCGCTGGACTACGTCGCCGGCACATCGCTCGCCCGCGTGATCGAAACTCAGGGGGCGATGCCGCCGGCGCAGGCGCTCGCGATCATGAAGCCGGTGCTATCGGCACTGGATCACGGCCACCAGCAGGGTGTGGTACATCGCGACGTCAAGCCCACGAACATCCTGATCGATGGTACCCACGGCACCCCGCTGCTGTGCGACTTCGGCATTGCCAAGCAGGTGGCCGAACGCGGCATCACGCTGAGCGGCGTGACCCTGGGCACGGCCGAGTACATGAGCCCGGAACAGGTGCAGGCGCCCGACCGGATCGATCACCGCACCGATGTCTATTCGGCCGGCATCGTGCTGTTCGAACTGCTCACCGGCCAGGTGCCGTTTTCTGCCGCACCGGGCACGTCCGATTTCGAGGTGCGGGCCCAGCACGTCCGGTCGGCTCCACCCGACCCGGCGAAGCTCAATCCGCAGGTGGGCCCGGCGCTGTCACGCATCGTGCTGAAGGCGCTGCGCAAGGATCCCAACACCCGCCACGCCGGCTGCGCTGCGTTCCGCCAGGCCCTCGAGCGCCTCGATGCCGCCGACGACGCGTCGCCGCTGCTGCCGGCCGCGCCCGCCGCGGGGCGCCGATACAACGTGTTCGAACACCCGACGCGGGGCCATCTGGCGGTGAAGCGGGGCTTCTCGTGGCCCGCATCGCTGGGCAGCATCTTCTGGATGTTCGGCAAGGGCCTGTACCTGCAGGCCGCGGCCTGGGCGGCGTCGTTCTTGGCGGCCTTCTTCGTGCTCGCGGTGGTGGCCGGCGACAACTGGCTCACCCGGCTCGCGTGGGCGGTGCTGCCGGTACTTTGGGTTGCACCGGGCTTCCGAGGCAACGCCTGGCGCGAGAACGACCTGCGGCGCCGCGGCTTCCAGCTCAAGGGCACCTATGCCGGCGACACAGCCGACGCCGCCGTGGCCCACGCCACGCGGGTGCGGTAGCGGTGGCCCAGCAGCCGCGGGTGCAGTGACCGCCGCCATGGCCCCGGGCCTACCGCGGGCAACTGCCCAGCAACTCGCTTTCGGCACGCATCGCGCGCTGGGCCGCCAGCGCCGCATGGTCGGCCTGCACCGCATCGAGCCAGCGGGCCGCATCGGCATCGGCGCGAGGGCGGGCTGCGATCGCCTCGTCGACCCAGCGCGGGTCGAACTTCGCCATCTGCGTCACCGAAGCCGCGTAGCCGCGGCCGTAGTCCGACAGGTTCTTGCGCATCGCGTCGATCTGCTGCCGGAACTTCGCCTCCAGGTCGGCGAAGCCGGCCTGCGTGGCCGTGGCCATCGCCACCTGGCGCGCCTCCAGGCGCAGCGACTCGCGGCACATCGAATCGAGCTGCGTGATGGCCGTGGCCAGCGCGGCCTGGATGGACTCGCGGGCGCGGGCCTCGTTAGCGATGCGTTGTGCCTGCGCCACCCGTTCGGCTTCGAGCCGCTCCGCTGCGGCGCTCGCCTTCACCTTCTGCTGCCACTGGTAGCTGCCCACCGCCCCCACCAGGGCCAGCACCGCCGTCACGCCGATGGCCGGCAGCCAGGTCCGGCGCCACCGCTGCCGCCGCCGATACACGGTGATCGCCTTCAGGAACTCCAGGCAGCCCTGGAAGCGCTGGGCCCGGTCGCGCTGCATGGCCGTGGCCACGATGCGCGCCAGCATCGGCGCCAGGTCCGGGCGGTGCTCGCGCAGGTCGGTAGGCGTGTCGGTCAGCTGCGGGAACCGCACGTTGCCGTCCGCGCGCTCGTGGATGAACGGCAGCCGGCCCGTCAGCAGTTCGAACAGCAGCACGCCGACGGCATAGACATCGGCACGGTGGTCCACGCGGTCCGGGTCGGTCGCCTGTTCGGGGCTCATGTACTCGGGCGTGCCCACCACGCCCAACTGCAGGCTGCTGCTGGCCAGGCCGACGTCGCGCGCAATGCCGAAGTCGGTCACGCGCACCCGCTGCTCGCGGTCGACCAGCACGTTGGCCGGCTTCACGTCGCAATGCAGCACGCCCTTCTCGTGGGCGTGGTTCAGCGCCCGCAGCACATGGACCACCAGGTCGAGAGCCCTCGGCTCGGGCAGGCCACCCGGCTCGCTGTCGAGCATGTCGGCCAGCGTCATGCCTTCGACGAAGGCCATGATCAGGCAGTGGCGCTGCTGCCAGCGCAGCAGGTCGTAGATCTGCACGATGTTGTCGTGCTCCAGGCGCGACTGCTTCTGCGCCTCGCCGGCCAGCAGTTCCGCATAGCGGGGGATCTGCGACAGGTCCCGGCGCAGCACCTTGATGGCGTACCGCTTGTCGGGCAGGTTCAAGTTTTCGGCCAGGTAGACCTCGCCCATGCCGCCGGCACCGAGCTTGCGGACGACACGGAAGTGGTCGCCAATCAGGCTGCCCTCGGCAAGCTCGTGGTCGGGCAGCGAATCGCGTTGTGCGCTCACGACGCCGCCAGCACTTCCAGCGTCTTGCGCAGGCGCTGGCGCACCTCTTCCAGGCGCTTTGCCTTTGCCGCGGCCGACAGGTTCGGCGCCTGCTCCAGCGTCTTGACCTGCGCACTGGTGTCGGCCAGTTCCCGTTCGCGCTGGCTCTTCTGCAGCCGCTGCGCCGCGGTGTCGGCCGCGGTGGCGGCATTGAGACGCTGCAATTCCTCCAGGCGCCGGCCCAGCTCGGCCAGCGTCAGTTCGCGCGTGCTCAGGTCGTCCTGCAGGCGCTGGCGTTCGGCCTGCAGTTCACCCTGGCGCTGTTGAGCGCGCTGCAGTTCCTGCTCCTTGGCCGCCACCTGGGCCTGCTGGCGCTCGTTGTCGGCCCGCATCTGCGTGACGGTGCAGCCGCCAAGAAGGCCGACAAGGAGGCCGGCAAGCAGGGCGGTAAACAGCGCGTCTGGCAAGACAGCCAGAGGGCGGGCAGCGACGCGCCCTGCCCAGCGCGGCGCCGGCAGCCCGGCGCGGCGCCTCATGACACCCGCTCGCGCATCGATGCCAGGGCGGCCACCTGGCGCTGTGCATCGGCCAGCAGCGCCTCCTGCTGGGCGATCTCGCTGTCGAGTTGCGACGACGCCGGCTTGGCCCGAACCCGGTAGGCCTTGACCTCGCTAAGCGCCTCGCCCTGCAGCGCCACCTGCTGCTGGGCCGCCTTGACCTCGTCGTCGAGCCGCTGTCGCTCCTTGGCCACCTGACCGGCCGACGAGCTGTCGCGCCCGACCTGGGTCGACAGGCTCGCCACGCGCCGCGATGCCGCGTTCACACGCCCGCGTAGCTCGGCATTGAGCTGCTGGCCGTCCTCGTTTAGCCCGCGGACGTAGGTGAGCCGCGCGTTTAAGTCCTGCTCGCGCCCGGCCAGCTGCTGACGACGCTTTTCCAGCCGGTCGGCATAGCTGTAGCACATCGCGCCGCCGATCAGGCCGCCGGCCACGCTGAACTGCGCGCAGGTCGAGTCCGAGTTGCCTAGCAGCTTGCAGGCGACATAGGCCGCCGCAAACGTGCCGACGCCGCATTCCAGGCCGGAGGTCTGCTGCTTGGTCGCACACCCCACCGCGGCCAGCGACACGGCGAGCCAGGGCAACGGCCGCAGGGATCGAGTCTTCATGATGCACCTCACATGACGGTGTCTTCGCGCCCGCCGCCCGGGCGGCGTTCACCGCCTTCGTTGCCGGGAACGGGGTCGGTTGCGGCGCCGCCCGGTGGCGCCTTGACCCGCTGGAACATGAACACGGTGGCTCCTGCCTTGATGACCGCGTCGTCGGGCAGCTCGACACCGCGGGTGTCGATCTGCTCGCCGTTGAGGAACGTGCCGTTGGTGCTGAGGTTGTCACTGATGATGTACCGGCCGCTCTGGCACAGGATCAGGAAGTGAGCCCCCGACATCATGTGGTCCTCCGGCACGTGGATGTCGCAGCGGCGGTTGTTCTCGGCGCTGACGTCGCCCGAGCCGACGTAGTTGCGGCCATCGCGCACCTCGAACAGCTGGCCCAGGCGCGACCAGGTGAACGACGTCACGATGCCGGTCAGCCGGCGCCCGCCTCCGCCGGCGCGTGCGGACCCGGGCGAGCCGACTGGACCCGCGTCCACCTGCGTGTGGCCGCGACCAGACTGCGCCGCCGCGGCGGCAGACGGCGCGGCGGCATCCCCGCCCGGGGCGTCGATGCGGGTGGCTCGGCGCGAGTCGGGTGCTGCTGCCGCCGCCGGTTCGGGCGCCACGCGCACGGTCTTGTCGCCGGCCTTCTTCTTGGCTTCGCAGTAGGGGCACTGCGTCCAGCTCGGGTCGAGTGCGTTCTGGCACTGCGGGCAGCGGTGTTCGATCGTCGTCAACGGCTGCGTCCCTGGCTTGGAACTCTTCAACCCTCCGAGAATGGCTTGGCCGAGGCCTTTCAGGATCGATCTTTCAATCATGAGACGGTTCTCCGTGGGTCGTGCCACCGGGAGGTGACGGGTCGGCAGCAGGGCCACCGGGGGATGCGGTTGCGGATTCGGGCGCGCCGTTGGTCGGCGGGTCGCGGGGCGGGGTATCGGTGGCAGGTGCGGGGGCAGGTGACGTGGCAGGTGGCGGGGCCGGTGCGGGAGCGGCTGGCGGCGCGGTTGCGGGTGCAGGGGATGGCGCAGTTGCGGACGCGGACGCAGGTGCAGGTGCGGGCCTCTCCTTCGACGCGTTCGTGGAGGGCCCCGGTGGCGGCGTCAATGGCGGCTTGATGGGAGGCTTCGCGGGCGGCTTCGTGGGTGGCTTCGCTGGTGGCTTCGCGGTTGGTTTCGTGGAGGTCTTTGCAGGTGGCGTCGCCGGCTTCGGTGCAGCCGCTGGTCCCACGGCAACCGGTACCGGCGGCTTTGCCCCCCGCTCGTCCGAGGCGGAAGCCGCGGCCGCCACCGTCGCGGCGAGTCGGGTTTCCAAGGTCGCCACCTGCTTGTCCATGTCGCCCTTCTGCCGCGTCAGCACGGCCAGCTGCTGCCGCGCGGTGGTCAGCTCGCTCTGCAGGGCGGCGCTGCGGCCCTTGGCCGCCTCGATCGACGGCAGCGCGAGCCCCCAGGCCACCGCGCCGGTGGCCAGCACCGACAACGGCACCACGACCGTGGGCCGGGCCCACACCGCCAGCCAGGGCCGGGCCGGGTCGCGGCCGTAGCGCAACAGTTGCACCGTCACGTTGTCTTCCCCACCCTTGCCGAGCGCGCAGTCGACCAGGCTGTCGGCCAGTTGCTGCGGGCTGCCCTTGCGGCGCAGCACTTGGCCGATCTCGGCATCGCTCACGTAGCCGCACAGCCCATCGGAGCACAGCAGCACCATGTCGCCCGGCTTGAGGGTGATCCAGTCGCTGACGTCGACTTCCACCGTCGCGGCGTGGCCGATGGCGCGGTCTAGCATGCTGGCGTCCGGGTGCACGGCGGCCTGCGCCGGGGTCAGCAGGCCGGCATCGACCATCTTCTGCACCCGGGTGTGGTCGCGGGTCAACTGGCGCAATGTGCCGCGCGATGCCAGGTAGGCCCGGCTGTCGCCGACATGACCCACCAGCGCACGCGCCCCATGGGTGATCAGGGCCACGCCAGTGGCGCCCATGTCGCGCGTGTCCGGGTCGTCGCTGCGGCGGCGCTGGAATACCGCCTGGTTGGCGACCAGGAAGGCATCGCGAACCTGGTCGGTAAAGGCTCCCGAGGCCGGCGCCAGTGCGGACAGGCGATCGCGCAGCGTCTGCACGGTCAGCTCGGCCGCGAGCGCCCCGCCCCGGTAACCCCCCATGCCGTCGGAGACCACGTACACGTCGCCATGGGCGGTCCGGATGAAGCCCATGCGGTCCTCGTTGGCCGCGCGCACATAGCCGGTTTCCGAGCGCGCACCCAGCACCCATCTCGGGCTCCTCGCGGTGGCCATCACCCCGGCGCCGGCTCATGGCCGGACCGCCCCGTTCGTCCGGGTTCCGGCGCCAGCACCGTGTAGGTGGTGCGGCCGAAACGCAATTCGTCGCCGGGCGCCAGGGACCGCGTGGCGCTCCTGAAATGCCCGCCGTTGAGGTGCGAGCCGTTGGTGGAGCCCAGGTCTTCGACGTACAGGCTGCCGGCTTCGAAGCGCAGCAGCGCATGCGCGCCCGATGCGAAGTCGTCGCCGAGCAGGACGAGGTCGTTGTCGGGGTTGCATCCGACGCGGAAGAGCGCGTTGTCCACGGCCAGGCTGTGCCCGCGCCCCGCCCCCGACACACCTCGCAGGATGGCCACCGGCTGGCCCGGTGCCGGCGCCTGCCACGAGGGGCCGACGGCGGTCGGGCGGCGCACGCGCGGTGCCGGCGCCGGGGCGGCACCCGAGGCGATCACCGCGTCGACGCGCACCGACTCGTTCACCACGCTGACCTCATTGGGGGGCCGGCGCAGGCGCTGCACCGACAGCGCCAGGGCCGCTGCCAGCAGCGCCGCGGCCAGCCAAAGCAGGTACGCCGGCGCTTCGCGCAGCCAGTTCATCACCAGCTCGAAAGTGATCGTGACGTCGGCGCCGTCCTGCGCCTTCGCGTCGGGTACGTTCGGTGCCGCAAGCCCTGCCTGCAGCACACGGCGCGCCGGCACCGCGCCTTCGGGCGCATATGCCAACGCGGCCGACCCGGCGGTGCGTTCGTTGGTGGCCGGGTCGTAGACGAAGGCCACGTGGTAATGCGACGGCGGTACCGCTTCGGCAATCAGCCGCCGAAGCGGCTGCGCCACGTCGTTCAGGTCGGGGCTGGGCAGGAAGCGCCCGCCGCTGCTGCCGGCCAGCGTGGAGATGGCGCCCGAGTGGTCCTGCGCCAGCGCGCCGAGTGCCAGGGCATCGATGGTGATGCGCGGCGGGCCCTGCACCAGTGCGGTCAGCGCGGCGGGCGGCGTGGCACTGCCTTCGTCCTTGCCATCGGAGACGACGATCAGCCGCTTGCTGCCGTCGCCCTGCGCCTTCAGGGCTGCCAGCCCGCCGGCGATGGCGTCGTACATGAGCGTGCTGCCAGCTGGCGAGGCGTCGATGACCAGGCGCTGGATGGCCGCCTCCACCTGCGCCGGGTCGCTGGTGAAGTCAAGCAGATGCGTCGTTCGGGTCGCAAACGCGATGATCGCCACCTGGTACGGCAGGTGGCCCTCGCGCCTCTCGACCAGCGCCTGCCGAAGCCCGACCTTCAGCCCTTCGAGCGCCATGGGGCCGATCGACCCGCTGCGGTCCAGGCACACCATCAGCCATGCAGGCGCGGCCGGCGTGTCCGCGGGCGTGACGGCGCTGGCCCGAACCGGCGCGGCGTTGTCGAGCTGCAGAATCAGGTCGGACGGCTGGGGCACGCCGGCCGCCTGCAGCGCCACCGTCACCACGACGCTGCCGCGGTCGGCCTGGCGGGCCGACAGCACCTCGAACTCGGCAGCGTGCCCGGCAAAGGCAACAAGGCCGCCCACCGTCGTCAGCCACGCGTTAAACAGGAGTCGGGGCATGATGTCCTTTCGGCGGGCCGGTGCCGGTTCGGCGCAGTCCGTGGAACACGTTGAACGATCCGCACGCCAAAGCGCGGCCTGCGCAAGGCCGGCGGGGTCTGATGGCGGTTCGTATTCGGCGGGCGCCGAATCAAGCAGGAACTGCGAGCAGTCTACGCATGCAGGGGCGTGGCTTGAATCCCCATAGTTTGGGATAACCAATGGCGCTTTCGCCTACAGGCTCTGCCCCTCGTCCACGTGGCAGGTGCTGCGCTTCGTGCCGTCGCGCAGCGCGCGCAGGCTCTTGATCGCGCCCGTGCGTTCGTCGAACTCCGCCACCAGCAGGTCGAGTACCGCCTTTTGGTGTGGTGCTCCACCGGCAAGGATGCCGAGCCGCAGGCCGCAGGCCAGGCGCTCGAGCAGATCGCCACGCTGTACAAGGTCGAAGAGCAGATCCGGGAACGCAAGCTCAACGCAGAGGCCAAGCGACTGCACCGGTTGATGCACAGCAAATCGCTGGTGGACAAGTTCTTCGACTGGGTCGACAAGCAGTTCGAGCAACTGGGCTTGCTGCCGAGCAACCCGTTGACGAAGGCGCTGGCCTACGTGCACGATCGTCGTGCGGGTCTGAGCGTTTTTCTCGAAGACCCCGCGGTGGCCATCGACACGAACCACATCGAGCGTGCCCTGCGCCCGATACCCACAAGCCGGAAGAACTGGCTTTTTTGTTGGACCGAAGTCGGCGCCAAGCACACGGGCATCGTGCAAAGCCTGATCGCCACCTGCCGCTTGCAGGGTATCGACCCGTACACGTATCTCATCGACGTGCTGCA
>Ga0105045_10000225_pt1 | contig 37229 bp, 33 predicted proteins | sample MAT02_FD_78089 | JGI IMG/M metagenome (GOLD analysis project Ga0105045, IMG submission 78089) | Freshwater microbial communities from Lake Fryxell liftoff mats and glacier meltwater in Antarctica - MAT-02 (megahit assembly) | ecosystem: Environmental > Aquatic > Freshwater > Ice > Liftoff...
AGATGCTAAGGCCAAGCTTGCCAAGCGGTGTGTCGACCACTGCCAGCTGATCTCCGCCATCATAAGCAGCGGATTCGCGCCATTTTTCCCCCGTTGGCAAATCCACGTCGAACATGTGCACCTTGTCATAACGTGCAGCGAGCGCGCCGTCAGGTGTAAAGACCAGACTGCGGTTGGCCCGTCGGTGCCCATCGGTGCCGGATCCGTCAGCGCTGGCGAAGGGCGCGGAGCCCGCGTGGAGCCATAATCCCTCGGCGGCGGCGATGGCGGCCAGTTGCGCTGGCCAGAAGGAGGCGGCCTCGGCCTTGATATGCGCCGCAGAGCGGTCACGGTCCCGGTCCAGCAGGATCGCCATTTCCGGCAGGAACAGCATCGCGGCACCGCCTGCGCGCGCACTGGCCGCAGCAGCGGCGATCTGGTCCAGATTGGCATCAGGGTCGATGTCACTGGTCATTTGGGCAAGCGCGATAGGGATACAGGTCATGCCGTATCTGAATAGCAAAGTGCTGGCCGACGACAAGAATCTTTGTATCGTGTGTCCGCGTTCATTGGCGAGCAAGGTTGAAAAGGTTTATGGGGATCCAATGATGACATTATTTACCTGGCGCCCGGCGCGCTGGCTCGCCCCGGTTTTGGCTTTGGCACTTCTGGCTCCGGCCCCGGGCCATGTGCGCGAACGGGCGTCTGATGCCGCGTCAGCTGTCCCGGGCGATGACTGGCTTTATGCCGGTAGCGATATACCGCGTGACGCCGGCTGGACTTTCGGTACGTTGCCCAACGGGCTGCGTTTTGCTGTGCGCGAAAGCGGCGTTCCGCCGGGGCAAGTGGCCATCCGGGTGCGAATGGACGTTGGCTCGCTTCACGAAGGTGAAGATGAGCGCGGCTTTGCCCATTTGCTCGAACATCTGGCCTTTCGGGGATCGGTGCATGTCCCCGACGGCGAAGCTCGCCGTATTTGGCAGCGGTTTGGCGTGACTTTCGGCAGTGACAGCAATGCCCAGACAACGCCGACCGAAACAGTGTATCAACTCGACCTGCCAAGCGCGACCGCCGATACGCTGGACGAGGGACTGAAACTGCTCGCCGGAATGGTGCGCGAGCCGCGCATCATCAATGCGTCGGTCGATGCCGAACGCGCGGTGGTGCTCGCCGAACTGCGCGAGGCCGACGGCCCGCGGAAACGCATCAGCGACGGCGTTAACGCGCATATTTTTGCTGGTCAGCGTCTGGCCGGACGTTCACCGATTGGCACACCGGAAAGCCTGCTGGCGGCGCGCGCCGACCGGGTGGCCGATTTTCATCGCCGCTTCTATCGCCCGGACCGCGCCGTTGTGGTCATTGTTGGCGATGGCAACCCGGTCGGATTTGCTGCGCTGATCAAGCGCCACTTTGGCGACTGGCGCGGGAAGGGTAAGGCCGGACAATTGCCGCCACTGGGCGATCCTGATCCGGGCCAGCCCGTGACCATTGTCATCAGCGAACCGGCGCAGGCGCGCTCGCTCAACCTTGCCAAAATCCGCCCATGGCGGCACCAGACCGATACGATTGCGTACACCCGCCTGCTCTACCTGGACTTTCTCGCCACGGCGCTGGTGAACCGCCGTCTCGAACGTGCCGCGCGTTCGGGGGGCACTTATCTGGTGGCAAGCGCGCAACAGGAAGTCGTCAGCCGTTCCGCCGATGTGACCATGGTGCAAATCGTGCCCGCGGGAGACAATTGGCAAGCCGCGCTGAACGAGGTGCGATCCGTAATCGCCGACGCCGTCACCAATCCGCCCAGTCAGGCTGATATTGACCGTGAAGCCAACGAAATCTCCAGTTTCCTGCAAAAGGAACTGGACAATGAACGCAATGAACCCGGCGCCCGGCTGGCCGACGACATGGTCCGCGCGGTGGACATTGGCGAAACGGTGACCAGCCCAGCGGCGCAGGTCAGCATGTTTGCGGCCATTCATGCCTCAGCAACGCCCGCCGTGATGCTAGAGACCAGTCGCAAGCTGTTCAGCGGTTCGGTCGAGCGATTGGTGATGGTTGCCCCTGCAACCGCTGCGGGGGACGAAGCTGAACTTGCCGCTGCGCTTTCCGCCCCGGTGATCCCGCGCGCGCGCTCAGCCGACGAACAGGCCATAACCATGGCCGATCTGCCGCCGCTTCCACCTGCTGGAACGGTCAGCGAGGTAACGGCGGTTCCGGGGCTTAACGCGCGCCGTTTTGTGTTGGGTAACGGGGTCGTTGCGATTGTTTCGGACAATATGGTCGAGCCCGATAAGGTGCGGCTTAACGTCCGCTTTGGCCACGGTGCGCGCGGGATTTCACCCGATGCACCCAGTTTGCTGTGGACGGGTGACTATGCGTTGGCGGCGAGCGGGATCGGAGCGCTGGGCCAGAATCAACTCGACGCATTGACCAACGGGCGTCAGCTTGGGTTGGCTTTTGCGGTCGAGGACAATAGTTTTGAATGGCGTGCGGAAACACGCCCAACCGACCTTGCCGACCAGCTGCGCTTGATTGCTGCAAAACTGTCCAGTCCGGGTTGGGACCCGGCGCCGGTCGAACGGCTTAAACTTGGTTTGCTGACCGGTTATGATCAACCGGAAACGACGCCCAATGGGCTGATCGAACGCGATCTGGCTGGCTGGCTGCGCGACGATGACCAGCGGTTTCGCACGCCGACACGCAATGACATCGCGGCCCTGACTCCGGCTGCTTTCCGCGCCTTTTGGGAACCTCTGCTGAAATCGGGACCGATTGAGGTGCAGATTTTCGGTGATTTGCGAAGCGTCGATATTGGCACTTTGCTGGCTGGGACGCTGGGTTCGCTGTCGCCTGTGTCTGCAGAGCCCTTGGCAGCGGGTCGCGACCTGCGTTTTCCCGCTGCGACGACAACGCCGCGCACCGTTTTTCACAAGGGCGACGCCGGACAAGCCGCAGCATTGCTCGCGTGGCCAACAGGCGGTGGTTTTACCGATATCCGGACATCGCGTCAGCTTGATGTGCTCGCTGCTATCTTCAACGACCGGTTGTTTGAACGGCTGCGGGCACAGGATGGCGCAAGTTATGGCCCAATCGTGTCCAGCGAATGGCCCACGGGTTTTGAAGGCGGCGGATACGTGTTGGTCGGCAGTTTGTTGGCCCCCAAGGATGTGGCGCGTTTTCACGCCATCGCCGCAGACATCGTGCGCGAACTGGCCGGGCAGCCGGTCAGCGCCGATGAACTTGCCCGCGCCGCCGGGCCACTGCGCGAACAGATTGGCCGCGCGCTGACGGGCAATCTTTACTGGATGTATCTGCTCGAAGGTGCTTCGCGTGATCCCCGTGTGGTACCCGCGGCGCTGACCATCGAACAGGATACCGCCAATGTGGCGCCAGAGGATATTCAGGCCCTGGCACAGCGTTTCCTAAAAGAGGATCGCCGCTGGTCGCTGGTTATCCTGCCAAAGGGGCGGGAGGCCGCTTCAATCGTCACGCACACGCCGTAGGTTGCGAAAGCGTGGCTCAACATCCAGTTCTCCCTTGGTCATGATTTCGCGGCGCATCCTGTCGCGCACTTCGTGGATGGAAGCGATAACTGGCCCCATCGCAACGCCAAGGTCGATGAGCAGGGCTTCAGCGAGCTGTAGCGAGCTTTCAAGCGTTTCTGGAACCGCGTCCGTGGCCCCTGCACGATAAAGCGCGGCGGCATGATCGGCATCGCGTGCACGGACGATGATGGGCAGGTGCGGATATCGACCACGCAGCGTGCGGGTCAGCGCCAGTTGCTGCACAGGATCATCCATCGTCATCACCACAGCATGGGCGGCGCCCAGGTCAAGCCGTTCGATCACGCCCGAACGGCTGACATCGGCAAAGCGGATGTCAAAGCCATGCCGCCGGGCCGCGGTGACCGTGTCGATATCGGCATCGACCGCCAAATACGGGCGGTCATGCGTTTGGAGCAATTCCGCCACGGTTTCGCCCACCCGGCCAAAACCGACAATGAGCGTGCGGCCTGCAATATCCTCATCCCCATCCTTTGGCGCGCCGGCCAGTTCAATCCGTCGCGCTACATCATGCCCGATGCGCGCCAGTAGCGGGGTGATCGTCAGCCCGATGGCAGTAACAATTTGCCAGAACTCGCCCGTGGCCTGATCGACCAGTCCTGCCGCCAGCGCGGCTGTCAGCACAATCAGCGTGGTTTCGGATGGACTGGCCATCAACAGCCCGACCTCGGCCGCAGTCGCGCGCCGCGCGCCGGCCATCCGCAGAAAGCCGCCCGTAACCAGCACCTTGACCAGCAGGACTCCAGCGACCGCCAGGATCAGCTGGGGCCACATGGCGGCAATTTTGGTCAGGTTCAGGCTCATGCCAACGCTGATCAGAAAGACGCCCAGGGCGAGGCCCTTGAACGGGTCGATAATCGCCTCAACTTCGGCATGATAGTCGGTTTCAGCGATCATCAATCCGGCCAGCAATGCACCGAAAATCGGCGACAGGCCGACCAACGCCGTCGCCATTGCAGCCACGATCACGACAAGCAGGCTGGCGGCGAGGAAAATTTCTGAACTTTTGGCGCGCGCGGCCTGTGCGAACATCGGCGGTAACAGCCAGCGCCCTGCAGCGGCCAGCACGGCGACTACTATGGCGCCCTGCCACAGCGTTGTGATCAGCAGGTCGGCGCTACCACCGCCGCTTTGCGGGGCCAGCGCGCCAAGCAGAAAGATGATCGGCACAATCGCCAGATCCTCGAACAACAGCATTGCAAAGGCTGCGCGCCCGACCGCGCTTCGGGTGCCAGTGATTTTCAGCACCAGCGCGGTCGATGACAGCGCGAGCGCCAGGCCAAGCCCCACCGCCGGTCCCCAGCCGTATCCACCAACCAGATACAGCAGCAAGGCCAGCATCGCGCCGGCGCCGAGCAACTGGCTCGCGCCGACCCCGAACACCAACCGCCGCATGGACCAGACCCGGCGAAACGACAGTTCCAGCCCGATGGAAAACAGCAGCAGGATGATGCCCAGTTCGGCAAAGGGGGCGATGGCCGCCGGGTCATTAATCGTAAATGGTTCAAGCCACGACTGGTTGGCACTCAGCGCGCCTAGTGCGGCGGGACCAACCAGTATGCCGACCAGAATAAAGCCAATGACCGGGCTGATCCGGAACCGTGCAAAGGCCGGAATGACAATTCCGGCGGCCCCCAGCACGACCAGCGTGTTGGCAAGCCCGGTGCTGGTGTAATCAATCGCCATGCGCCGGTTATGGCGCATGCTGTCAGGAAAGACAGGGGTAAGTTAGGGCGCGTGCCTATGCGCAAGGACGATGCCTTGTGTCCGGGTTATCGTCCCCGGAAATCACTAACGCCCGGCTGCTACTTCCAGTTTTCCATCGCGGTTTCCAGATTCTCGCGGATGGCCTCAAAAAACATCTCGGTGGTCATCCAACTCTGGTCCGGGCCGATCAAAAGTGCCAGATCCTTGGTCATATTGCCTTCCTCGACGGTCTGGATGCAGATGCGTTCCAGTGTTTCGGCAAAGCGGGTGACATCGGGCGTGTCGTCAAATTTACCCCGGAACTTGAGCCCGCCAGTCCAAGCGAAAATCGATGCAATCGGGTTGGTCGAGGTCGCCTTGCCTGCCTCATGCATGCGAAAGTGACGCGTGACGGTGCCGTGCGCTGCTTCGGCCTCGACCGTCTTGCCATCCGGCGTCATCAGGATGCTGGTCATCAGGCCGAGCGAGCCAAAGCCTTGGGCAACCTGATCCGACTGGACATCGCCGTCATAATTCTTGCAGGCCCACACAAACTTGCCGCTCCACTTCAGCGCACTGGCGACCATATCATCGATCAGGCGATGTTCGTAAATGATGCCCGCGGTTTTGAAATCCGCCGCAAACTCGGCCTCGAATACCTCCTGAAAGATATCCTTGAAGCGCCCGTCATAGGCCTTCAGGATGGTGTTCTTGGTCGACAGATACACCGGCCATTTCCGTCCGAGGCCATAATTCAGCGATGCGCGGGCAAAATCGCGGATCGAATCGTCAAGATTGTACATACCCATGGCGACGCCCGACGAAGGGAACTGGAACACCTCTTCATCGATCACCGTGCCGTCATCACCCTCGAACAGCATGCGCAGCTTGCCGGGGCCGGGGACGCGGAAATCCGTCGCTTTATACTGGTCACCAAAGGCATGGCGGCCGACGACGATGGGGTCGGTCCAGCCAGGAATCAGGCGCGGAACATTCTTGATGACGATGGGTTCGCGGAACACCACGCCGCCCAATATGTTGCGGATGGTCCCATTGGGCGATTTCCACATCGATTTCAGACCAAATTCTTCAACCCGCTGTTCATCGGGGGTGATGGTCGCGCATTTTACGCCAACGCCATATTTCTGGATGGCCCGCGCCGATTCTACTGTAATTTTGTCATTGGTCTCGTCGCGTTTTTCGATACCAAGGTCATAATAATGCAGGTCGATATCAAGATAGGGCAGGATCAGCTTTTCGCGAATCCATTGCCAGATGATGCGCGTCATTTCGTCGCCATCGAGTTCAACAACCGGGTTTTTGACCTTAATCTTGCCCATGATCCGCCTTTTCCTGTGGGGAGTGTGTTGGTGCGCGCCTTAGGCAAAGCGGCAAGGCGGGTCAATCCGCGCGGGTCCACATGCGGCCAGCAAAAATGCCAGCTTTTCGGCGAGCGTCATTGCCACGGGGCCACCGCCACTCTAGATAGCACCTTATGTCGCAAACTCCGTACAGCAATCGCTCCGGTGGCGGGATCAAATGGCAATGGCCATCGGTCCATCCCGAAGGACGCAAATTCACCCTGATCGCCGCCTTCATTTGTGCCGTCTTCGCGCTGCTAGCGTGGGAGACGGTGGCGTGGCCGATGGTCGGCGTTACTTTATGGGTCGCTGCCTTTTTCCGGGATCCGGTGCGGATAACGCCGACCGATCCCAATTTGGTAATTGCGCCCGCCGATGGTCTGATTACGCAGATTGCCGAAGTGACGCCGCCGCCGCAAATTGCAGGGATTGGCGGGTTGGGGGATGCCCCGGTGACGCGGGTATCGATTTTTATGAGCGTATTCGATGTGCACATCAACCGCACGCCGATTGCCGGGGTGGTGCGCCAGCTGGTCTATATTCCGGGCAAGTTCGTCAACGCCGATCTGGATAAGGCGAGCGAAGACAACGAACGCCAGCATTTCGTCGTCGAACGCGCCGATGGCGTACGCATAGGTTTTACCCAGATTGCTGGTTTGATCGCGCGGCGGATCATGCCCTTTGTCAAGGTCGGCGATGAAGTTGGTATTGGCCAACGCGTTGGCCTGATCCGTTTTGGCAGCCGCGTCGATGTGTTCCTGCCGGCCGGTACTGTGCCCAGCGTGCTGCTGGGGCAGCGCACCTTGGCTGGCGAAACCATCATCGCCCGCCTGGGTGATACGACAGAGCGTGACGGCGTTGGGCAATAATTTTCCGGACCCTGAAAACCATGATGGGGACGACGCACGTCCGCTGCGCCGGGTCCGCGGTATTCCGCTGCGCGCTATCCCGGCCAACGTCATCACTGCACTCGCTCTTTCTTGCGGCCTGACTGGTGTGTTGTTTGCCATTGCCGCTTCGCAAAGCGGTCAGATAATTGATTGGAAATATGCGGTCGGCGCGATTGTTGTCGCCGGTGTGCTCGACGGCATGGACGGCCGTGTGGCCCGGATGATGAACGGGCAAAGCCGGTTCGGTGCCGAACTGGACTCGCTGTCCGATGTGATCGCCTTTGGCGTTTCTCCTGCCCTGATCCTTTATTTATGGGCGATCAGCGACGGACGCCAATGGGGCTGGATTTTTGCACTTTGCTTTGTGGTATCTGCTGCCTTGCGGCTGGCCCGGTTCAACGCCGCGATCGACCTGGAGGATCAGCCGCACAAATCGGCGGGATTCCTGACTGGCGTTCCGGCACCGGCCGGGGCGGGGCTGGTTTTCCTGCCGATGTATCTTTGGTTTGTGACCGGGAACGATGTGTTTCGGCAACCCTTGCCGGTCGGCATCTGGCTGGGCATTGTGGGCCTGCTGATGATTTCCAATCTGGCAACCTTCAGCTGGGGCCGGGTGCGGGTGCGTCGGACAATGCGGCTGGAGCTTATTTTGCTGGCCGCGCTCGCCGGGTCAGCATTGTTCTTTACCCCGTGGCACCTGCTTACCCTGATCTGCTTTGTCTATGTGGCGATGCTGCCGGTCAGTATCGCCAGCTTTGCAAAGATCAGGCGGCAGCGCGCAGCGGGCTGACCGGGGCGGCGCCGCGCAACTGGCGGCCCTGCCCAGCCCGGATCCGTCCGACCGTGACGCGCGCTGCATGCGGACTTGTCCCTGGACCATGTTCAGCAGCGTCATAAGCACCGTGACCGGCCAGCGCAGAGCGAATCGCAGCCCGATTACCAACAATCATTCCGACGATAACCAAAATGGCAAAGGCGGCGCCGAGGGTGAACAAAAGCGAGATGGCAAAGGTCAGCATTGTCATTTTCCTTAAGCATAGCGGCGACGATTTAACGCTGTTCCGCCGGAAACTGTTCCATGTTCATGATATGTTCCATATTCTGATGCCGTTGTCAAGGCTGTTTTCAAATCTTCTCCGTGCTGTTTTCTGGTGACGCCGCGACGTTTTGTGCTGGCGGGTGCTTGCCTTTCCCGCGATGTACCGCTAACGGCCCAGCCATTCCTCATGGGAAGCAACATAAACCGGTGCCGGGCGGAAACGCGCGGTTCACGCTTCCCAGCGGACCAACCGGAAGGAGAACTACTATGGCGGCACCTGTCGTCACGATGCAGCAATTGATCGAGGCTGGCGCCCATTTCGGCCACCAGACCCACCGCTGGAACCCGCGCATGAAACCGTATATTTTCGGTGCGCGCAACGGCATTCACATTCTTGACCTGTCGCAGAGCGTGCCCTTGTTTGCACGCGCGCTGGAGTTCGTGTCATCGACGGCGGCCGGCGGCGGCAAGGTACTGTTCGTCGGCACCAAGCGTCAGGCACAGGGTCCGATCGCGGACGCCGCCCGTGCTTCGGGTCAGCATTTCGTCAACCACCGCTGGTTGGGCGGCATGCTGACCAATTGGAAGACGATTTCGAACAGCATCAAGCGCCTCAAGACACTTGAGGAGCAGTTGTCGGGCGAAGTATCGGGGTTGACCAAGAAGGAAATCCTGAACCGCACGCGCGAACGCGACAAGCTTGAAATGTCGCTGGGCGGTATCCGCGACATGGGCGGCATTCCCGACGTGATGTTCGTTATCGACGCGAACAAGGAAGAGCTGGCGATCAAGGAAGCCAATGTTCTTGGCATTCCCGTTGTTGCGATCCTGGATTCGAACGTCTCGCCCGATGGCATCGCCTTTCCGGTTCCGGCCAATGATGACGCCGCGCGCGCCATCCGCCTGTACTGTGACGCCATTGCCACCGCCGCCACACGTGGCGGTCAGCAGGCCCGCGCCGACCGTGGTGAAGATCTGGGTGCGATGGTTGAACCCGTCGCCGAACCGGCTCTTGCCGAAGCCGCGCCCGCAGCCGAGGTCGAAGCCCCTGTCACGATGGCTGAAGCGGCCGACGCGGCTCCGGCCGTTGATGACGCAACGCCCAGCGCCGAAGCTGCCGAAAAGCAGGCTGACGCCTGATTGTCATGCGCGGCGGCCATGCGCGGCCCGCACCCCCCTGAATTCGGATGACCGAACAGGGCAGACGATGAAACCCAACACTGCCCCGCCAGCCTGTGACCTCGCAGGCTGGCGGTGGCCATAGAAAAAGGACGATTATCATGGCTGAGATCACGGCCGCTCTCGTCAAGGAACTCCGCGACCGCACGCTTGCGGGCATGATGGATTGCAAAAAGGCGCTGGCCGAAAACAACGGCGATATCGAAGCGTCAATCGACTGGCTGCGCTCAAAGGGCCTGGCCGCCGCCGCGAAAAAGGCAAGCCGCGTTGCCGCCGAAGGACTGGTCGGCGTTGCCACTGATGGCACCAAGGGTGCAGTTGTGGAAATCAACAGCGAAACCGACTTTGTCGCGAAGAATGATCAGTTTCAGGATTTCGTGCGCAGCGTCACTGAAATCGCGCTGACGCACAGCATCACGAATATCGACGAACTGGGGGCTGCCGCCTATCCCACGGGCGGCACGGTTACCGACATGCTGACCCACAATGTTGCGACGATCGGTGAGAACCAGACGCTGCGCCGGGCTGCGATGCTCAGCGTTAGCTCGGGTGTTGTCAGCGGTTATGTCCACAATGCGGTAAAGCCCGGCATGGGCAAGATTGGCGTGCTGATCGCGCTCGAATCGTCGGCTGGTGCCGAAGTGCTCGAACCACTGGCAAAACAGCTGGCGATGCACGTCGCCGCCGCCAACCCACTTGCGCTGAACGGCGATGATCTTGATCCCGATATGGTCGCCCGCGAACGCGCGATTGCCGAAGATAAAGCGGCACAGTCGGGCAAGCCTGCCGACATCGTTGCCAAGATGGTCGACGGATCGATGGCCAAGTTCCGCAAGGAAAATGCTCTGCTGTCGCAATTGTTCGTGATGGACGGCAAGACGGCGGTCGCCGAAGTTGTTGCCGCTGCAGGCAAGGATGTTGGCGCGGCGATCACACTGAAAGCTTTTGTCCGCTTTCAGTTGGGCGAGGGCATCGAAAAAGCGGAAAGTGATTTCGCCGCCGAAGTCGCCGCTGCTGCGGGCCTCTGATCCCGAATGCGCGCTGCCGGACCTGCGGTTCGGCAGTCGCTTGGCAACGGCGTGTCCCTTGACTAGGGTACACGCCGTTTCCTTATCCCCATGAAAGATGGCCTGTCCCCATGGCGCTACCCCCCCTTAAACGGATCCTGCTGAAACTGTCTGGCGAGGCACTGATGGGCGACACGCCGTTCGGTATCGATCCCGACACCGTTGCGCGCATGGCGGCAGAGGTCCAGGCGGCGAAGAACAGCGGCCTTGAAATCTGTCTGGTCATCGGTGGCGGCAATATTTTTCGCGGCATGGCGGGCGCGGCCAAGGGTATGGACCGGGCGCAGGCCGATTACATGGGGATGCTGGCGACCGTGATGAACGCGCTGGCGATGCAGAATGCGCTTGAGCAGCTTGGCGTCCAGACCCGCGTCCAGTCCGCCATTGAAATGGACAAGGTGTGCGAGCCCGTGATCCGCCGCCGCGCCGAACGTCATCTGGAAAAGGGGCGGGTGGTGATTTTTGCCGCCGGTGTGGGCGCGCCATATTTCACGACCGATTCGGGCGCAGCGCTGCGCGCCGCCGAGATGAAGTGCGACGCCCTGCTGAAGGGCACCAGTGTCGATGGCGTGTACGATTGCGATCCCAAACAAAACCCGAACGCCGTGCGGTACGACAGTCTGTCGTTCCACCGCGTGCTCGCAGACAACCTTAAAGTCATGGACGCCAGCGCGGTTGCGCTGTGCCGTGACAATGCCATCCCGATCGTCGTGTTCAACATTCGCGAACGCGGTAATCTGGCCAAGGTGCTGGCCGGCGAGGGTGTCGCCACCATCGTCACCGACGCCTGATCAACATAATAAACAAGGGATAGAGCCATGGCCAAATTCGATAAAGCCGACCTGGAACGGCGCATGACCGGAGCGGTTGAATCGCTGCGGCATGACCTGTCAGGTTTGCGCACCGGTCGCGCCAATTCCGCGCTGCTCGATCCCGTGAACGTCGAGGTTTATGGCAGCCACATGCCGCTGAACCAGATTGCGTCGGTCAGCGCGCCCGAACCGCGCATGCTGACGGTACAGGTGTGGGACAAAGCCAATGTTGGCCCCGCTGAAAAAGCGATCCGCTCGGCAGGACTGGGCCTTAACCCGATCACCGATGGCCAGACGTTGCGCCTGCCGATTCCGGAAATGACGCAGGAGCGCCGCAAGGAGCTGTCCAAGCTGGCCGGTCAATATGCTGAAAAAGCGCGCGTTGCCGTCCGCAATGTCCGCCGCGATGGCATGGACAATTTGAAACAGGACGAAAATAAAAAGGAAATCAGCGAGGATGAGCGCAAGCGGTTCGAAACCGAGGTGCAAAAGCTGACCGACGCGATGATCGCCGATATCGACACCACGGCGAGCGCGAAGGAAAAGGAAATTCTGGGTTAGTGGTTCACCCCACCACCCCCCGTCATGTCGCCATCATCATGGACGGCAATGGCCGCTGGGCGAAAAAGCGTCACTTGCCGCGCGTTGCCGGGCACCGTGCCGGGGTCGAGGCGGTGCGGCGCACCGTGCGCGCAGCCGGCGATCTGGGGCTGGAGGCGTTGACGCTGTACGCCTTTTCCAGCGAGAATTGGAAACGGCCAGAGGACGAGGTCAGCGACCTGATGAGTATGATGAAGCGTTTCATCCTGTCCGATCTTGAAGATTTCGCGGCTGCCGGCGTGCGGCTGCACATCATTGGCGACTGGCGCGCGATGGCCCCCGATGTGGTTGAATTGGTCGAGCGCGCAATTGAACGCACGTCGTTGAACAGCGGCACGACGCTGGCCGTGGCGCTGAACTATGGCGCGCAGGATGAACTGGTCCGCGCGGCACAGGCCGCCGCTGCCGAGGGCGCCGTCAACGCCGAAGCCATCGAACGCCATCTCGACACCGCGGGATTGCCGCCGCTCGACCTGTTGATCCGGACGTCAGGTGAAGTGCGGCTGTCGAACTTTCTGCTGTGGCAATCGGCCTATGCCGAAATGCTGTTTACCGATACGCTGTGGCCGGATTTCGGTGCAGCGGACCTTGCGGCGGCCGTCGCCGAATTTGCGCGCCGCGAACGGCGGTATGGGGGATTATGAGCGTCGAACCAGTGACCAAGCGGAAATCCGACCTGTTGCCGCGCGTCGTGTCGGCTGTTGTGCTTGTCGGCATTGCGGCGGCAGAGCTGTGGTTCGGTGGCTGGGCATTTGCACTTTTGCTGGCGCTAGGCGGCGGGCTGGTGCTGTGGGAATGGGTTGCCCTGGTCCGCAAGATGGCGCTACGGGCGCCGCTGCGTGCGATGTTGATGGCCTTTGGCCCGCTCGCTATCGCTGGCGCGATCGGCGGGCTGTGGGTCATCCGCGAAGAACTTGGTTTCACCGCAGCGCTGTGGGTGTTCGCGATGGTGTGGGCGACCGATATTGGCGCCTATTTCGCTGGACGCGCCTTTGGTGGGGCGCGGCTGGCCCCGAAAATAAGCCCATCGAAAACATGGTCAGGCCTGATCGGCGGGATGATTGCCGCGCTGGTCGTCGGCGCAACGCTGGGCGACCGTGCCGGGATTGAAGGCGTGCCGCTGTGGATTGGTGCGCCCATCGGCGTGCTCGCCCAGCTTGGCGACCTTTGCCAAAGCTGGATGAAGCGGCAGGCGGGGGTCAAGGATTCGGGACGGATCATCCCGGGGCACGGCGGCGTATTTGACCGGGTTGACGGGCTGCTGCCGGTAGCGATCCTGCTCGGCGTGCTGGCCTTTGTCGGCCAATTGACGGTGGCCGGATGATATGATCCGGCGTCTGGCCATTTTTGGGGCGACGGGATCGGTCGGGCAATCGACGCTCGATCTGGTCCGCCGCAGCCGTGCCGACTGGCAGATCAGCGCGCTGACCGCGAACAGCGATGTCGAGGCGCTGGCGGCACTGGCGCGCGAGTTTCAGCCCGAATTGGCGGTGATTGCCGATCCGGCGGGCTATCATGGGCTGGCCAGCGCTCTTGATGGCACGGGTATTGCGGTTGCGGCAGGCGCGGACGCACTGGTCGAGGCGGCACAGTGCCCCGCCGATCTGGTTATGGCCGCTATTGTTGGTTGCGCGGGACTGGCACCGACGATGGCGGCGCTGGCGACGGGGACCAATGTCGCGCTGGCCAACAAGGAAGCCTTGGTGTCGGCGGGCGCGCTGATGACGGCGGCGGCCCATGCGTCGGGCGCCCATATCCTGCCCGTCGATTCCGAACATAACGCGATTTTTCAGTGTCTGACCGGGGCAAGCTATGATCAGGTCGCGTCTATCACGCTGACGGCCAGTGGCGGGCCATTCCGGACGATGAGCGCCGCCGAAATGGCGCGGGTCACCCCGGCCCAAGCGGTCGCGCATCCCAACTGGTCGATGGGGGCCAAGATCAGCGTCGATTCGGCAACGATGATGAACAAGGGCCTTGAACTGATTGAGGCGCATTATTTGTTCCCCGTCGGACTCGACCGTATCCGCATACTGGTGCACCCGCAGTCGGTGGTCCACTCGCTGGTGGAGTTTATCGACCATTCAACGCTGGCGCAGCTGGGCGCGCCCGATATGCGCATCCCGATTGCCAGCGCACTTGCCTGGCCCGCCCGGATGGCGACGCCGTGCGCGCCGCTTGATCTGGCCTGCATCGGGCGGCTCGATTTTGAGGCGCCGGACGAGGTGCGCTTCCCGGCGACCGCGCTGTGCCGCGCCGCGATTGCGGAGGGCGGCGGACGGCCCGCTCAGCTTAATGCGGCGAACGAGATTGCGGTGGCGGCATTTTTGGCGGGGCGCATTTCCTTTCCCGCCATCGTCGATATCGTACGCGCGGTGATGGACGCGGAAGCACCACCAGTGCCAGCGTCGCTTCACGACATATTCACTATCGATGCGTCAACACGCGCTGCCGCAGCTCAGCGGGTGGAGAGTTTGGAACATGCTTGAACAACCCGGCGCCCTGTTGACTCTGCTGGCATTCCTTGCGGTTATCGGCCCGTTGGTGACTGTCCATGAGCTGGGACATTATTGGGTCGCGCGCTGGTGCGGGGTCCATAGCGAAACTTTCTCCATCGGTTTTGGCCGCAAGATTTTCGGGTGGCGTGACAAACGCGGAACCGAGTGGAAAGTTGGCTGGCTGCCGCTGGGCGGCTATGTCCAGTTTCTGGGTGACCGCGATGCCGTAAGCCAGCCGAGTGCGGACTGGGAAAGACTGCCCGAGGCGCAGCGCGACCGCAGCTTTCCGGGGCAAACGGTGTGGAAGCGCGCCGCCATTGTCGTGGCGGGGCCGGTTACCAATTTCCTGTTCGCCATCCTGATCTTCGCTGGTTTTGCAATGATCGCGGGGGTCAGTTCGACCCCGCCGACGGTGGGCCAAGTCATGCCAAACAGCGCCGCCGCCGCCGCCGATCTTCGTGCAGGCGACCGGATCGTCAGCATCGATGGGCGCGCCATGGCGACATTTCAGGATATTCCGATGTCGGTCGCCCACACCCTGGGCGAACCGGTCGCGCTGGTCGTTGAACGCGGGACCAGTCGGATCGACATCATCCTGTCACCCCGGCTGATTTCTGAAAAGGACCGCTTCGGCAATGATTTCCGGCGGGCCGTCATTGGGATTATGCCGGGGCAGCCCGTCTATGCGACCAAGGGGGCGTTCGCCGCACTGGGCTATGCCGCAGATGAAACCTGGGGCATTGTTCGTCAGACCGGCGAAGTGCTGGGTCAGCTTGTCACCGGCAACCGGTCGGTCAAGGATATGGGTGGCCCGCTTCAGATCGCACAGGTGTCGGGCCAGATGGCTTCGCTCGGGCCAGAGGCGCTGATCGCCTTTACCGCACTGATCTCCATCAATCTGGGGTTCATCAATCTGCTGCCACTGCCGATGCTTGATGGTGGCCACTTGCTTTTTTATGCTTATGAGGCGGCGCGCCGCAAACCGGCGTCGGTTCAGGTGCAAGAATGGGCCTTTCGTTTCGGCTTTGTGGCCATTGTGACGCTGATGATCGTCGTGACTTTCAACGATTTGGGCCGATTTGGGCTGTGGGACGGGATAGCGCGCTTGATTGGCTAGGCATAAACGGGCAGGGAGATGCCGTGTCGCGTACGGGGGAAAGCGCATTTCGCCGGGGCTGGGATAGAATTTTTTCGGGATGATAGGCGTGGCAGCAATGAATTTGTCGGCTCGGGTGCGGATCGCATCGGTGCTGTTGGCGGGAACCACGCTGGCCGGGATCGTCCCGACGGCGATGGCACAGGACGCCGCATCGGCGCTGGCAACACCGGCGGCGGAGAATGTGGTCCGTTCGATAACCGTACAGGGCAATCAGCGGCTGGAGGCGGATACCATCCGGTCCTACCTGCGCCTGCGTGTTGGGCAGCGCTATGATCGCGCAACGCTTGATCAGGCCCTGAAAGACCTTGCGGCAAAAGAGCTGTTCAAGGATTTCCAGATCACCGACAATGAGGGCGCACTGATCATTCAGGTGACCGAAAACCCGGTCATCAACCGCGTCATCCTTGAGGGCAACAAGCGGCTGAAGGAAGACAAGATCCGGCCCGAGATCAAACTGTCGCCGCGCCAGATTTTTACACGGTCCAAGGTTCGCGCCGACGTGGCCCGCATTATCGAACTGTACAAACGTCAGGGCCGCTTTGCCGCGACGGTTGAACCGAAGATGGTCCAGCTCGACCAGAACCGCGTCGATGTTGTGTTCGAAATCAACGAAGGTCCGAAATCCAAGGTTCGCCAGATCACCATCCTGGGCAATGAAGTTTTCAAGGATGGCGAGCTGAAGGAAGAAATGGCGACCAAGGAGCAGGGTCTGCTGACCATCCTGTCGTCAAACACCAGTTACGACCCCGACCGCATGGCGTATGACCAGCAAAAGCTGCGCCTGTTTTACCTGTCACAGGGCTATGCCGATTTCCGTGTCGTGTCTGCGGTGGCAGAGCTGACCAGCAACAAGCAGGATTTCATCATCACCTATGTGGTGGAGGAAGGCGAACGCTATAAATTCGCCGACGTCGAGGTGAAAAGCGAACTGCGCGATTTCCAGCCTGAAACGCTGGTGGCCTTGCTGCCAATGAAAAAGGGCGATTGGTACAACGCCAAACTGGTTGAAGACACGGTCGAATCGCTGACCGAAACGGCTGGCCTGTTCGGATATGCCTTTGCCGACATTAATCCGGAATTTCGGCGCGATGCGGAAACGCGTGAGATGTCGATTACCTTCAACATTGCCGAAACACCGCGCACCTATGTTGAACGGATCGACGTCAACGGCAACACGCTGACGCAGGACAAGGTTATTCGCCGCGAATTTCGTCTGAACGAGGGGGACGCGTTCAACAGTTTTGGCGTTAAGCGCACTGAAAACCGCATCAACTCCTTGGGCTATTTTCAGGAAAACCTTGAAATTGAGCGCAAAGAGGGCAGCGCCCCCGATCGCATCGTTCTGGAAACCAATGTCGAGGAAAAACCGACGGGCGAATTGTCGCTCTCAGCTGGTTTCTCGTCAATCGAGAATTTCATATTGCAAGCCTCCGTCCGCCAGCGCAACTTCCGCGGCAAGGGCCAGCAGCTGTCGGCATCGGTCAATTATTCCAGCTATTCAAAATCGCTCGAACTGGGGTTCACCGAACCCTATTTGTTTGACCGCAACATCTCGATTGGCGGGTCGGTCTATCGCCGCGATCTCAACAGCTTCAACTTCGTCGGCAACCGCCGTGAAACGACGTTTGCCCAGGTTACCACTGGCTTTCAGGTCAACGTCGGCGTCCCGCTAACAGAGTTTTTGTCGGCGTTTGGGCGTTACAGTCTGAACTATGATGACGTGTCGCTCGACGAAAGCATTTATTTCTTTGGCGGCCAGTGCGATCCGCTGATCGCTGGACGCTATCTGTGCGATGCGATTGGCAAGCGGACGACGTCTTTGCTGGGCCTGACCGTCGCCTATGATGATCGTGACAACCGCATCCGTCCTACGCGCGGTCAGTCGGTATCGCTGTCGACAGATTTTGCCGGTCTTGGCGGCAGTGTGAAATATGCGCGCGCACGCCTCGCAGCGAGCAAGCATTTCCGCCTGCCGGCCGGGTTCATCATGACAACTGCGTTCGAAGGCGGCTATATCCAGCCGTTCGGCAATGCGCCGTCGCTGGGCAGCGATAAGATCCGCCTGACCGATCGCTTTTTCCTTGGTGAACCACAGATTCGTGGTTTCGACATTCGCGGCGTGGGTCCGCGCGTGGTGCGTTTTGGCCAGGTCGATCTCACCAACCCGCTGGTTCCGGTGCTGAATACCGATCAGCGCCAATCGGTTGACGATGCGCTTGGCGGCCGCGCTTATTATCAGGGCCGGGTTGAAATTGACGTTCCGCTGGGATCGGGCGCGAAAGAACTTGGTTTGCGACCTTCGATTTTCTTGGATGTCGGGTCGGTGTTCAAGGTGAAAGCGCCGGCGCTGACCACGCTCGCCAATTTCCGCGACCCTGCCGACGGGCGCACCAAGTTCCTCTGCCGCAACGCAACGACGGGCCTCACACAGTTCGGAACACAGGAGATCAGGACGCCGACGGGCGGCGTTCCGACCCCGTCGGGCGACTATAACCAGTGTCCAACCGGCTTTTCGCCGCTTGCCCCATTTGAAGAACGCTTCTTTGGTGACACCTGGAAGCCGCGTCTGTCCATCGGCGCTGGGGTTAACTGGAACTCGCCGTTCGGCCCGTTCCGCATCGATTTCGCTTACGCTCTCCTCAAAGAAGAGGGCGATGATACCAAGAAATTCTCATTCAACGTAGGAACCCAATTCTGATGAAAAAATTGCTTGCCGCGACGGCGCTTGCCGCTGCCACCCTTTCTGTTTCGCCGATGCTTGCCGCCCCCGCGGCAGCGCAGTCCAAGGCCGGAATCGCCGTTGCCGACGTCCGCGTTGCAGCCGCGAAATCAAATGCCTTCACCGTCGCCATGCAACAGATCGAAACGACGTATAAAGCGCAGATCGATGCGCGCGACAACCGCGCCCAGACGCTTCAGGCCGAACTGAACTTGCTGGTTGCAAAATATAACGAGGAAGCGCGCAAACCGACCCCGAACCAGGCCGCAGTGCAGGCCGCTGGCAAGGCAGTGCAGGACAAGCGCACCGCCGCCAACACCGAAGTTGGTCAGATGTCGCAGCAGGTCGATCTGGCTGTCTCTTATGTCGAGGATCAGATCAGCGTCCGCATGAACGAGGCCATCCGCGCAGCAATGAAGCGGTTTAAGGTTGATTTGCTGATCAACCCCGATGCGGTGCTGGCACGCGAAACCAATGTCGACATTACCGATGCGGTTGTGGCTGACCTGAACGCCATCCTGCCCAACGTCACAATTGTGCCGCCTGCTGGTTATCAGCCGGGCCAACTGGTTCAGACGAAAAATCAGGAAATGGTCAACGCGGCCCGCGCCGCTGCGGGGCAGCCTGCGGTTGCGCCCGCCGTTATTCCGCCTGCGACACGCCCGCAGACGCGTTAAGGCTGGGCCGACGATGAGCGAGCAGGGGGAAGCCGCAGCGGGATCGCTGGGTCCGATGGATATCCGCCGGATCATGATGGCTATTCCGCACCGCTACCCCCTGCTGCTCGTCGACCGCGTGGTCAGTTTGATCCCCGATAGGTCGATTCACGCGGTCAAGGCCGTGACGATGAACGAGGAATTTTTTCAGGGCCATTTCCCGGGCCGACCGATCATGCCCGGCGTGCTGATTATCGAGGCGATGGCCCAGGCCGCCGCCGTGCTCGCGGTCGAATCTCTGGGCCTCGCCGATTCGGGCAAGCTAGTCTATTTCTTGGCAATCGACGGCGCGAAGTTCCGCAAACCCGTTGAGCCTGGTTGCCTGCTCGATTTGCATGTTGAGATTGTTCAGAACAAGCGGACGATCTGCAAATTCGCGGGGCGCGCGCTGCTCAATGGCGCGGTGGCGGCGGAATGCCAGTTCACTGCGATGATCGCCGATCCACCAGCTTCATAATTGTCATCGCCACCAGCGCTCGCAATGATGATCCCCGTTAGGACAACTACAACAGTTGCAATCTCTCTCGTCGCTCATTAAGGGCCGCTCTTCCGCCATTTTGGCACGGACTCGTGCAGCTGGTCGGTAACCAGCGGCCAAGGAGCTAAAACACCATGAAACAGGGCATTCACCCCGCTTATCACATGATCAAGGTCCAGATGACGAACGGCGACGTTTATGAAACGCGTTCGACCTGGGGCAAAGAGGGCGATACACTCGCGCTTGAAATCGATCCGACCGCGCATCCGGCCTGGACCGGCGGCACGGGACGTCTGCTCGACGCGGGCGGCCAGGTGGCGAAGTTCAACAAGCGTTTTGGCGGCCTGTCGCTCAAGCGTTAAGGTTCACGCCTTACCCCAACACCTTTGAAAGCGCGCTTTGCCACCCGGCAAGGCGCGTTTTTCGCATGTCGTCTGCCAGCGCGGGGGTAAAGCGGGTTGCGGTGCCGCGCATCGCTGATGCAGCTTCGGCCAGCGACGGGTATAGCCCCGCGCCCGTTGCCGCCAGCATCGCTGCGCCCAGCGCGGTGCTTTCAACGAAATCCGGCCGCTCGACCGGTATGTTCAACATATCGGCCAAATCCTGGGCCATCCAGTTGTTTGCCGCCATGCCGCCATCAATACGCAGTTCGGCCCAATCAACGCCGTCTGCCGCAAAGGCGCGTTTCAGGTCATGCGCCTGATAGGCCTGCGCTTCCAGGGCCGCGCGTGCGACCTGCGCCTTAGTCGACGCAAAGGACAAGCCAGACAGCGCGGCCAGGGCATCGGGCCGCCAGTGCGGCGCGCCCAAACCGGCGAGTGCGGGCACCAGATAGACCCCGCCATTGTCGGTCACCGACCGGGCCAGCCCTTCGCTCTCTGCCGCGCTGGCGAGCAGGCCCAGCCCGTCGCGCAACCATTTAATCAGGCTGCCCGCAACAAACACTGACCCTTCGAGCGCATAGTGGCGCGTGTCGCCATCCTGCACCAGCACGGTCGCCAGCAGACGGTTGGTGCTGTATGGGCGGATGGTGCCGCTCGCTGTCAGGATAAACGCGCCGGTTCCAAACGTCGCCTTGGTCTGGCCGGGGGTCAGGCAGGCCTGGCCGATCGTTGCGGCCTGCTGGTCCCCCGCCATCCCGGTGATCGGGATCGCGCCGCCCAGCAGCGCTGGGTCGGTGTGGCCGATCCTGGTGGTGCAGCCGACAATCTGGGGCAAAATCGCGCGCGGCACTTTTAACAGGTCGCATAACCCTTCGTCCCAGCCGCCCGCGCCGTTGATATCCATCAGCAAGGTGCGCGACGCGTTGGTGGCATCGGTAACATGCACCCCGCCCGTCAGGCGAAAGACGAGGTAGCTTTCGATTGTTCCCACGGCGAGACGTTCGCCAGCATCTTTCAACTGTGGCCAGTGTTCAAGCGCCCAACCGATCTTGCTCCCCGAAAAATAGGGGTCAAGGAGCAAGCCGGTTTTGGCCTGCACGGCGTCCTCATGTCCAGCGGCTTTCAGGTCTGCGCAATCGTCGGCGGTGCGCCGGTCCTGCCACACTATCGCCGGGGCGAGGGGCTCTCCGGTCGTCCGATCCCAAAACACAATGGTTTCGCGCTGGTTCGTTATGCCGATGCACGCGATGCGGTCTGCGCCACCCGCCTGGGCAATCATGTCGCGCGTGCAGGCCAGCGTTGCCTCCCAGATTTCGGCGGCGTCATGTTCGACCAGCCCCGGCCCGGGATAATGCTGACGAAATTCGCGCTGTGCGCTGCCCATCGGCGTGCCCGCCGCGCTGAACAGTATCGCGCGGGTTGATGTTGTGCCTTCGTCGATAACGATGATGTGGTCTGTCACGAACGTGTCTTCCTCCCCGTGTGCCCTGAGCTTGTCGAAGGGCTTTGCTTTCTGCCGAACTTAGCGGGAAGAACGGCCCTTCGACAAGCGCAGGGCAGGCGGGACATCAAGAAGTTTGGGCAAATGCCACTTCCGCTTGCCAAATTGCTGCGCTTATGCCATATATATTGCAACGCAGCATTGGTGGCATAAAAGGCCGCCCATCGCACCGGCAGCGTGACCATGGGCCACAGGGCCCGTAAATGGGCCGGATGTTTGCGTTTCCCTTTTCGAAGGCTTCCCATTCACGCGGGTTGATTTCACCCCCGCGGACCTGTCGGGCGTGGCGTTTTGCCATGCCGCCGGGCGAGCCATTTTATGAGTTTACACATGACTGATTTTACCAATTTCGGCCTGACCGACGCGCTGATGCGCGCGCTCGCCGCCAAAGACTACTCAACCCCCACCCCGATCCAGCTTCAGGCAATCCCGATCCTGATGAAGGGCCATGACCTGTGCGGCATCGCGCAGACCGGCACGGGCAAAACTGCCGCCTTTTCGCTGCCGTCGCTGCATAAGCTGATCACCAATCCCAAACCGCGCCCGCTGAAGGGTTGCCGCATGCTGGTGCTGTCGCCGACGCGCGAACTTGCCGCACAGATCGCGCAAAGCTGCCGCGACTATGGCCGCTTTGCCCAGATTTCGGTCGACACCGTGTTCGGCGGGGTGCCGGTCAATCGTCAGATCAACAAGCTGGCCGGCGGCCTCGACATTCTGGTCGCAACGCCGGGCCGTTTGCTCGACCTGATCGACCAACGTGCCCTGACGCTCAAAGACGTCGAGATTTTCGTGCTCGACGAGGCTGACCAGATGTTGGACATGGGCTTTATCCACAGCCTGAAGCGCGTCGCCAAACTGCTCCCACCGCAGCGCCAGAATCTGTTCTTCTCGGCCACTATGCCCAAGGAAATTCGTGGTCTCGCAGCCCAGTTCCTGAACGATCCGGTCGAAGTGTCGGTAACGCCGCAGGCAACTACGGTGGAAAAAATTCGCCAGTTCGCCACTTTTGTTCAGCAAAAGGAAAAACAGGCGCTGCTTCACCACGTTGTCCAGACGCAGGAGATTGACCGCGCGCTGATCTTTACGCGCACCAAGCACGGCGCCGACCGCGTCGTCCGCCACCTGATGGGGGCGGGGATCAAGGCCGCTGCCATTCATGGTAACAAGAGCCAGGGCCAGCGGACGGCGGCGCTTCAGGCGTTCCGCGCTGGCGACACGCGGCTGTTGGTTGCGACCGATATTGCCGCGCGCGGCATTGACGTGTCGGGGATCAGCCATGTTATCAATTTCGAACTGCCCAATGTGGCCGAACAATATGTCCACCGCATTGGCCGCACGGCGCGTGCCGGGGCCGAGGGTATGGCGATCAGCTTCGTCGCCGACGATGAGCGGCCCTATCTGAAAGCCATCGAGCGGGTGACGCGCAGCAAGGCCGAAGCGATGCCCTTGCCGCCCGGCTTTGTTGAACTTGTCCGCAATCTGCCCGCACCCGCTGCGCCCCCGAAGGATACCGGATCAAAGGGGCGCAGCCCGTCGCGCCAGCGTGACGATGCGCACCATGCCAATCGGTCGCAGCGTAGCGACGGCAACCGCCAGCCGCGCCGTGACGACCGCCCACAGCGGAGCGACGTGCGTCCGCCCCGCAGCGATGCGCGTCCGCCGCGCGGCGAGTTTACTGCGCCGCAAACTGGCTGGACTCCGCCCGTTGGGGAAGGTGCGGCCCGCGCCGACAGCGGCCAGCGCCGCCCCGCGCATATTCAGCGCGATGGTCCCCGTGAAGGGCGCCCCAGTGCACCGCGTGGGCCCCGCCCAGAGGGTCAACGACCAGAGGGGCAACGCCCAGAGGGTCAACGTCCGCAGGGTCAACGGCCACAGGCTCAGCGGCCACAGGGCCAGCGCGACAATCGCCCCGGCGGTGGAGCGCGGCCACAGGGTGGCGGCGGTCGTCCTGCGGGCAACCGCAGCTTTGGCGGGCGTTGACGCTGTAAACTGTCACACGTCTTGCCAGCCGGAAGGACGAAGTAATACCACAGGTTGGCATAAGGACTAGTAAAACGCGGCGTGTTGCTGCTTATTGCCACAGGTTAGGGGCAGCAACATGGCCGACGAAGAGCAGCTTACCATCGACGACAATGATTTCGTGACCACGCCGCCGCCGCGGCGCTGGTGGCGAAAAAAACGCCTGATGTGGCCACTTGGCCTGCTGTTGCTGCTGGCGGTGGTATTTATGGCGCTGCGGACACCCGACACCCAACGTGACGCGATGATCGCCAAACATGGCGCAAAGAATGGCGCGACCTTGTTCGCACGCGGCCCTGCGGGTCAGTCGATCCATTATCGCGACCAGGGGTGCCGGACATGCCCGGCGATGCTGTTGCTGCATGGCGCCAACTCCAGTCTCCATACGTGGGAACCGCTGGTGGCGCAGCTGGGCGCGGAATACCGCATTGTTACGCTCGACCTGCCCGGCCATGGCCTGACGGGCGGCACACCGGACGATGACTATAGTGCGGCAGGCATGATGGCCGCCATCGATGTCGTCGCGGCGCAGCTTGATCTGGAACGCTTTATCATCGGCGGAAATTCGATGGGCGGCGGGATCAGCTGGCGTTATGCGCTAGCGCAGCCGGCTCGGGTTGAGGCACTGGTGCTGCTCAACGCCGCCGGGATGCCGCCGCGCGCCGGGGAACAGCCGCCGTCATCGAACATTGGTTTTAGGATCATGCAGTATAGCGCCGGGCGCTGGCTGGCGGGACAGATCACGCCGCGCAGCCTGGTCAAAAGCTCGCTTCAACAGTCGGTCAGCAATCAGGCCGTTGTGACCGATGCCGCGGTTGATCGTTACTGGGAATTGCTCCGCTTTCCCGGCAACCGTCAGGCCACGGCCATGCGCGCGGCACAGCCGCGCGATATGCGCATGGCCGAGCGGGTCGGCGAGATCAGCGTGCCGACACTGATAGTGTTCGGGGCCGAAGACCGTATCATTAACCCGAGCGCGGCGCAGACTTTCGGCGAACGGATCAAGGGATCAAAAATTGTGCTGTTGCCCGGCATCGGCCATTTGCCGATGGAGGAAGCGCCGCAGGCAACGGCGGCGGCGATCCGGGCGTTCCTCAGCCCAGCCAAGCCGTTGTAACGATTGTATCCATGGCCTGTTATTCGCCATTCCAGCCTGTGGGCGGATAACGAAGGGATCGTTTTCTGGTTCGTTGTGACCCGGATTCGAACTCTCTAGCTTTCACTGTCCAGAAACGCGGCGATGACTGGCCCGATTTTTTCAGCCTGACGGAATGCGAACAAATGCGCGCCGTTGACAGCCTCCAGCTGTGCGCCGGGAATCAGGCGGGCGAGCCACTGCGGATAGGCGAGGGGGACGACCATGTCGCCAGTACCCCCCAGAACAAGTGTAGGGGTTTTGAGCTGCGGCAGTGCGCTGACCACGGACCAGCCGCTCGCCGCCAGCATTTGCGCGCCGACGCCAATCACGCTGGTGCCGGTAAGACGCAGACCGCTGGTTAGCACATCGGCGTCGAGCATGGTGGCGACGCCCAGCCCCGGCGCGGGCATTAGCGGCGATGTCGCGATCAAAACCAGGCGTCCGACGCGGGCAGGGAAATCAAGTGCGATTTGTTGCGCCACCGCGCCGCCCCAGCTGAACCCCATCAGGTCAAACTGATCATGGCCCAGCTGCGTCATGGCGTCGGCAACGGCGGTGGCAGCATCGGCGATGCTATAGGGCCAAAGCCGGTCCGGCGCGCCGCCCACGCCCGGCATATCCAGGGTCAGGCAGGTGCGCCCCGTAATCCGGCCCAGCAACTTGCCGGCAAGGCGGCTGTCGGCAGCGATGCCGTTGAGGAAGAGCAGCGGACGCGCCGTGCTGTTGGCGTTGCCGTTGCGCCAAATTGATGCGCGCAGATCAAAGCCGCGCGCGCGCACAGTCGTGCTCTCACTGGGGACGCATTGGTCCGCAGCGCTATTGCTCAGAAAGGCAGCGGAGGTTTGGGTCAGGCCGTTTCGCCGCGCGGATCAAGCGCGCCACTGGCCTCGGCCAGCGCAAGCATCTGTTCCAGCCGGATGCAGTCAAAAATCTTGGCACCCGCCAGAAACACGGATCCGGTGCACGCCAGCACCAACAGCATGCCGCCCGTGCCGGGATATTGGTCGATATAAGCCATCCCCCGCGCCATCGCGCCGACAGCGAGGGCATAAATAATCAGGCACGCCTCAAACCGCGTTTTGATGACAAACAGGCGACCAATTTTTTTCAGCATGGCAGACTACTCACAAAGCCATGCCAGCGGGGGGAATCCGCGATTCCCGGAAGCTGCCGGATGGTTAAATGCAAGTTAATCCCACAGCGCGTAAAAGATCAAAGCAATTTACCAAGTTTCAGCACATCAAGCAGCGCCGCGCGCGCTTTTCGTACATCGGCGGCGAGCGTTGCCGAGGCCAGGTCGGCCGGCGCAATCGCCTCGGGCCACTGCGCGGCCACAATTTTCGCCACTGAATCGATCAGCGCATTGCTAGCCATGAAGCGCGGATCGACGGTCGCCGGGTCGGCCACGACGCGCAGCCGCAGGCACGCCGGGCCGCCGCCATTGGCCATCGACTGGCGCACATCGACAGGGATCAGCCGCCGGATCGGACCATTGCCCGCGATCATTGTTTCCAGCCATGACCAGACGGCAGGAGTGTCTTTGGCCTCGGTTGGCAGGATCAGACCCATGCCTGCATCAGCGGGCAACGTCACCAACTGCGCGTTAAACAGATAGCTTTTGATCGCATCCGCCATAGTTATGGCTTTTGTGGGCACCTCGACAATTTCGCACCAGGGCGCGGCGGCGCGGATCGCGGCGTGCGCACGCCCACGGTCTTCAAACGCTGCTTCGTGCGTGAACAGGACGTGCCCGTTGGCGACCGCGACGACATCATTGTGGAACGCACCGGCGGCAATCGCGGTTCGGGACTGTTCGATGAACAATGTGCGGGCGGGGTCCAAATGATGGGCACGGGCGATGGCCTTTGATGCCTCGATATGCTGGCGCGAGGGAAAAGGGCCGCCGCTGACCCCGTAAACAAAGATTTCAATGCCTGCCTCGCCGTGCGCCGGGGTCAGCCGCATATGGTTGGCCGCGCCCTCGTCGCCGAACGGCGCAGCGACGGGCGGATGCACGGCAAAGGCATCGTGTGCGAACGCCAGACGCAGCTGGGCCAATGTCCCCGGCCATTCATGGCTGCGGTGCGGCATCGTCACCAGATTGGCGACGGTCAGGTGGCATTTTCCGTCTGCCGTGTCAGGCGCGGGCGAGACGGTCGCGGCATTGGCGGCCCACATCGACGATGCTGACCATGCCTGCGCGCGCAAATGCGGCTCGGCGCTGGCTTCGTCGGTCGCAAGCGTGGCGAGCCACGGGCCGTCGGGGCGCGCCAGCGGCATGAACCAGCCCTGCGGCAGGCCCAATGCGATATTGGCGCGCATCTTTTCCAGGCCCTGCAATGCCGCGGCGCGTGGCTGTGACACGTCGCCCGCATTGTTGGCCGATGCAATATTGCCATGGGACAGACCGGCATAATTGTGGGTGGGGCCGATAATGCCGTCAAAGTTGATTTCGGTCAGCATGGGTTTCGCTCGCTATCGCACGACATGGGTGATGCTGACGCCGGGTTCGACACCCAGCAATTCTGCCGTCGCCCGGTCGATGGTCACACCGTCGCCATGGGGCGCAATTCGGCCATAAGCAGCGCGAAAATCGGCCAGCCGCCCGGTCGCGATCAACTGCGATTCGGCGGCATCCGGATCTTTGAGGTCATCGTTCACTGCGGTGATTACCGCATCCACCGCATTGCGGATGCTGGCAATCTGGTCCGTCCGCGCCGTCATCGTCGGGCCGCCGTCAAAGATGTCGACATATTTTTCCCACGCAAAGCCTTCGTTTTCCAGCATCCGCATTGCGGCGCGGCCGCTGGGGTGGGGGATGCCGATCACACTGCGCGCGGCTTCGGACAGCATGGTGATGTAAACCGGATGTTTGGGCATCAGGTCGGCGATGAACTGGTTGCCATGTTTGGCGTTAAATTCGTCGGCATCCTGAAAGCTCATGCCGAAAAACTTGCCCGCAACTCCGTCCCAAAAAGGTGATCCGCCCGCCTCGTCGATCACGCCGCGCAGTTCGGCCAGCGTGCAGTCGGCGAAGCGCGCGCGGTGATTGCGGATGAACAGATACCGGCTCCGCGCGATCAGCAGCCCTAGCCCGCCCGCCCGCTCGCCGGGGTGCAGGAACAGGCCGCCAACTTCGCTCGCGCCCTCAAGATCGGTCGACAGGTTCAGCATTTCGGCACGGAATGTCCGGTCAAGCTCGACGCTATGCTGGGTCAGCATCCCCATGCGATAGGAATAAAATGGCCATTTTTGACCTACTTGACCGAAAATCTGGCACGTCCCGCGAACTTCGCCAGTTGCGCGATTCTCAAGCACGAACACAAACAGATCGGGCGCAAGGGTATCATCCGCGCGCGCGAAGGCCTGCGCTGATGTCGCCAGTTTGGCCGCAAGTGATGGCTTATCCGGCGGCAGGTTGGTGAACCCGCCCCCCGTCCGCTTGGCCATTTCATACAGCGATTGCAGATCGGCCTCGCCCGCCGACCTAATGATAAAACTCACACCGTCCCCCGTTCCGCCAACCGCAGCAGCGTCAGCGCCGACAGCGCCGCGCGTTCGCCCAGGCTGTCCACAATCAGAAATTCGTCGGACGAATGGATCGCGCCGCCGCGCGGCCCCATGGTGTCAACGACAGGCACCCCGCAGGCCGCGATATTATTGCCATCACACACGCCCCCGGTCGCCCGCCAGCCGATTGCCAGACCCAGCGCCGCGCCGCAATCCCTGACCAGCGTAAATAGCCGCTCGGCCTTGGCATCGATCGGCTTGGGCGGTCGGTTGAACCCGCCGTGCAAATGCGTGTGGACATCATGATCGCGCTCAATGGCGGCGATGGCGGCGCGCAGGCTTGCTTCGGCAGCCAGCATGGCTTCGGGGGTGGACGGGCGCAGGTTGACGCGCAGGATCGCGTGATCGGGCACCACATTGTTCGGCCCGCCGCCGTCGATTCGCGCCGGATTGACCTTCAACGTGTCTGATTTCAAGGCATTGAGCCGCAATGCAAGGTCGGCGGCAGCAAGCAGCGCATTGCGCCCATCTTCCGGATTGCGACCCGCGTGCGCACTGCGTCCATGGATCAGTACAGAAAAATTACCACTGCCCGGCCGCGCACCAGCCAAAGTGCCGTCGGGCAGTGCGGGTTCATAGGTGAGTGCGGCGGTTTTCCCGTGCGCGAGCTTGGCAATCAGCGCGGCAGAGGCATGACTGCCGGTTTCCTCATCCGAATTGATGAGCACGTCATAGCCAATGCGGTCGCGCAGCGGTGAGGCCTCAAGCGCGGTCAATGCCGCCAGCATGACGGAAATTCCGGCCTTCATGTCCGCTGTTCCGGGACCGTTCAGCACCCCTGCCTCTCGCCAGGTTAGCGCCTGAAACGGATGATCGGCGGCAAACACCGTGTCCATGTGCCCGGTCAGCAGCAGTTGGACCGGCGCATCCGGTCGGACCGACAGATGCAGGTGCGAACCGCGCTCGACACGCTCGACCGTCCCATCGGCGCGGACATGATCGACCGGATCGGGCGCAACCAGCCGCACGTCGCCGGGCAGCGCCGCAAAGCCATCGGCCAGCATTCCCGCCACAATTTTCAGCCCAGCAAGATTGCCCGTCCCGCTGTTCACTGCCGCCCAGCGTTCGACCTGCGTCAGCATGGGGGCAGCGGCGGCAGTTTCGAGCGCGGCGTGATCGGTAATGTTTAGCGTGGTCATTGCAAAGGCTATAGCTGCGCCTTCATTGCTTGTGCACCCCCATTGCCAACCGACGCCGAACGCGCCATATCGCGACCACCCTTCCTCCCCCGGAAACAGCAAACCTGTTCAAGCTAAAGGGTGTTATCATGAGCCATTATGTTGACCGTGCCGGTTTGTCCGTCGATGCGCGCCTTGCCGATTTTGTCGAGGGCGCGGCGCTGCCGGGCACAGATATAGCGGGTGCCGCCTTCTGGTCTGGCTTTGCAGGCATTATCACCGGCTTCACGCCGGAAAATCATGCCCTGCTCGCCAAGCGCGAGGCTTTGCAGGCACAGATTGACGCTTGGCACAAAGCGCATGCCGGACAGCCGCATGATGCTGCCGCTTATCAAGCGTTTCTGACCGAAATCGGCTATCTGGTCACCGAACCCGCACCCTTTCAAATTGGCACCGCCAATGTTGATCCAGAGATTGCGACGATGGCCGGGCCGCAGCTGGTCGTGCCCGCGCTTAACGCACGTTTTGCCCTGAATGCGGCCAATGCGCGCTGGGGCAGCCTGTATGATGCCCTGTATGGCACTGACGCGCTCGCTGCTCCGCCGGCACGCCCCGGCGGTTATGACGAAGTGCGCGGTGCGGCGGTAATCGGGCGGGCCAAGGCGTTTCTGGACGAAGCCGTACCCCTGGCGTCGGGCAAGTGGGCGGATTGGCCGGGTGGTCAGTTGACGCTTGCCGTTCCATCGCAATGGGCGGGGAGCAAGCCGGGCGGTATCCTGTTGCTGCACCACGGCCTGCATATTGAACTGGTGATTGATCCAACCAGCGCGATTGGCAAATCCGATCCGGCGGGCATCGCCGATGTCATCCTTGAATCCGCGCTGACGACGATCATCGATCTGGAGGATAGCGTCGCTGCGGTTGATGGTGCGGACAAGGTGCTGGGGTACAGCAACTGGCTGGGCCTGATGCGCGGCGATCTGTCGGACAGTTTTGCCAAGGGCGGCGCGACCGTGACGCGCACGATGGAGCCAGATCGCGGGTGGACTGCGCCTGATGGCAAAAGCTTTACTATTCCGGGACGCAGCGTGATGTTCGTGCGCAACGTCGGCCATCTCATGACGACGCCAATGGTGCGCCTGCCCGATGGCAGCGAAGCGCCCGAAGGGCTGTGCGATGCAGTGTTCACCAGCCTGTGCGCGGTGCACGACCTGAAACGGCTCGGCACCCTGCAAAACAGCCGTGCTGGCAGCATCTATATCGTCAAACCCAAACAGCATGGGCCGGCGGAGTGCGGCTTTACCAACCGGCTGTTCGACGCGGTTGAGGATATGCTCGGCCTGCCGCGCCACACGGTGAAGGTTGGCGTGATGGACGAGGAACGGCGCACCAGTGCCAATCTGGCCGCGTGCATCAATGCCGTGCGCGACCGCATTGTGTTCATCAACACCGGCTTTCTCGACCGCACCGGCGACGAGATTCACACATCGATGCACGCAGGCGCGATGGTCCCCAAAGGCGAGATGAAGGCGAGCCGTTGGATTGCCAGCTATGAGGATCGCAACGTTCGCATCGGCCTGGCCTGCGGGCTGTCAGGACGGGCGCAGATCGGCAAGGGCATGTGGGCGATGCCCGACCTGATGGCCGCGATGATCGAGCAGAAAATTGCCCATCCGCTGAGCGGTGCGAATACCGCCTGGGTGCCATCACCAACCGCCGCGACGTTGCACGCAATGCATTATCATGCTGTCGATGTATTCGCGCGCCAGCGCGCAATCGCGGATGAAACCGTGCCGTTGCTCAGCCATCTGCTCACCATCCCCGTTGCCGGGGCGCGCAACTGGGACGCCGCCGAAGTCGCGCGCGAGCTGGACAATAATTGTCAGGGCATTTTGGGGTATGTGGTGCGCTGGGTCGATCAAGGGGTGGGTTGTTCCAAGGTGCCCGACATCAATGATGTGGGCCTGATGGAGGACCGCGCGACGCTGCGTATTGCCTCACAGGCGCTCGCCAACTGGCTACTGCACGGGGTCTGTACGACGGCACAGGTCGATGCCGCGCTGACCCGGATGGCGGACAAGGTCGATGCACAGAACGCGGGCGACGCGGCCTATCGCAAGCTCACGCCGGACAGCCCAGCGTTTCAGGCCGCCTGCGATTTGATCTTCAAGGGCGCGGCGCAACCGTCGGGCTATACCGAACCCCTGCTGCACGCCTGGCGGGCGCGGGTAAAGGCGAGGTAAGCTTGCGCTTGCGGTGATGCCTGATACGCTGAAGGCGGATCCTATCCTTGGCAGGGGAGGCGCGAGATGGCGACAGCATTTAGTTTTGGACAAATCGCCTTTGTGAAAGCGCTGACCGAAGCGCTGTTTCACGGCGCGGATATGGTCATTTCGTCCGATCAGGTCGCCGAAAATTTCTGTGATCTGTTTGCCAAGGTCGGCGGCACCAAACGCGACGAAATCGCCCTGTCGCTGTTGGCGACAGAGGTGGTGCTGGGCGGCCCGCTGTTTACGCTGGACGATGTGGCGGGGCGGGCTGCAACGCTGGATGACCGGCTACGCGATACCAGTTTTGATCTGTTCCAGGATATGGCCCGGCTGCGCGGGGTTATTTACGCCTGCTATTATGGCCATTGGCAGGCGGGGGACCAGGACGCCAACGCCGCCAACCCGGTGCACCGGCAAATCGGTTTTACGCTGCCCAAGTTTCGGGTGCGCGATGGCGGTGAATTGCCCATAACGCCGGTGACCGGCCGCGAAATTGACCCGGCGCATATTCTGGCCCCTGCGGATATTGCAACCGAATATGATGTCATCGTGATCGGGTCTGGCGCGGGCGGCGGGGTCGCCGCATACAATATCGCGGCACAGGGCTATCGCGTGCTGGTTGTTGAGGCTGGACCCTTTTATCCCTCGCCCGCGATCAACCATCATGAGCTTGATATGGTGGCACAGCTGTACAAACATGGCGCGCTGCAAACATCGACGAACCGCGATTTTGTGGTGTTTCAGGGGCGCTGCGTTGGCGGGTCGTCAACGATCAACAACGGCATATGCCTGCGCGTGAACGAGGCTGGGCGCACCCATCCCGACGCCCCCGATGTGCTTGCCAAATGGGCCAGCATCGGCGCGCCGGTCGACACCGCCGCCTTTCATGCCTGCTATGATAGTGTGCAGGCGCGGCTGGGCATTGCCCCCATCGAGGCGCGTAGTGGCCGCCATAACGGCCCCCACTTGATCGGGGGGTGGCAGGCCTATGCTGCGGGGTCGCCCAATCCGCGCGACACGCGCGCGATTGCCGACTGGTTTTCCAAGAATTTCGGGCCGCCGAATACGCCCAATGCCTGTGCCTATTGCGGCTATTGCAACACCGGCTGCGGCTATGGGCGGCGGCTCGGGATTGCGCAAACCTACCTGCCCGATGCGTGCCGTGATTTCGGGACACGGATATTGCCCGATACCAAGGCCGCCCAGATCCACTGGCAGGTCGCCGCCGATGGCCGGCGCGAAGCCGAAGCGGTGGAACTGGTGCTCCCCGATGGCAGCCGGACCAAGGTTCGCGCGCGCGTCGGCGTGGTCGTCGCGGCGGGCACTATCGCGTCGAGCAAGCTGCTCAGTCGCAGCGGCATCGCCGGTACGGGCTATCAAGTGTCGCTCAACGTGGCCTCGCCCGTGGTCGCGCTGATGCCCGATGGCGTCGGCGGCAATGCGTGGGACGAGGACCAGATGGCCAGCTATGTCGACTGCGGCGATTTCCTGCTTGAAAGCCATTTTCAACCGCCGATGTCGATGGCCTCGCTCATGCCGGGCTGGTTCGGCGATCATGCCGCGCGGATGAAGAATTTCGGCCGCGTCCATTCGGCGGGCATCCTGTTTCCCGCTGACCGGCGCGGGCGGGTAAAGGATGGCAAGCTTGATTTCCGTCTTGACGTTACCGACGATCTGCCGGTGCTGCGCGATGCCATGGCCACGCTGACCAAAGTGCATTTCGCTGCCGGGGCCATCGAATGCTATCCAGCGTTGGCCAAGGGGCAGGTGGTTCGGCCGGGCATGGACATTGATTCGTTCTTTACGGCTGCGATCCGCGAACAGGATGATGTCACCCTGTCGAGCAGCCACCCGCATGGGGGCAATGCGATTAACGAAGATCCCGCGCTTGGCATTGTTGATCCCGAATGCCGCGTGCATGGCACTGCCAACGTCCTAGTCACCGATGCCAGCGTCTTTCCCAGCTGCATCCGGGTCAATGCACAGTGGACGACCATGGCCATGGCCCAATATGCGACCGGGCGCGGCAATCCCTTTCAATGATCGGTATCCCGTTATAAACGCTGCCCCCATGTTTCAGGTCGCCGCCCTTTATCAATTCGCCGCCTTTGATGACCCCGCAGCACTGCGCGCGCCATTGCGCGATCTATGTTTGGCACAGGGCATTTGCGGCACCCTATTGCTCGCGCGTGAAGGTGTTAACGGCACCATCGCGGGCAGCGCCGATGGCATCGCCGCCGTGATCGCCCACATCCGCACGCTCCCCGGCTGCGCCGATCTGGATGTCAAATACAGCAGCGCTGCAGACCAGCCATTCCAGCGGATGAAGGTGCGGCTGAAGCAAGAAATCGTCACGCTGAAAGTCGCGGGCATCGATCCTTCGCGCGACGTTGGCGCCTATGTCGAACCAGCGGACTGGAATGCGGTGGTCGATGATCCTGGCACCGTCGTCATCGACACCCGCAACGCTTTTGAGGTTGGTTATGGCAGCTTTGTCGGGGCGGTTGATCCCGGCACGCACAGCTTTGGTGATTTCCCTGACTGGTGGCGCGCCAATGCCGATCACTTCGCAGGCAAGCGTATCGCGATGTTCTGCACCGGCGGTATTAGGTGTGAAAAATCGACTGCTTTCCTCCGCGCCGAAGGGATCAAGGATGTGGTCCACCTGAAGGGCGGCATCCTCAGCTATCTCGAAAAAATACCGGCGGATGAAAGCCGGTGGCACGGCAGCTGTTTCGTCTTCGACGAACGGGTCAGCGTCGGGCATGGCTTGGTTGAGGTGGGGGATAAGCCCTAACCCGTCACCCGCGCCGTGCCATATTCCACCCACGCCATCGGGCGCGGCGATTTGGGCATGAAGCCTTCACCCAGTTTCTCCACAGCAAATCCCGCACCCGCATAGGCACTGCTGATCGGGCGGGTCAGGTGACAATTGCCGCCGATGCGTTTCCATACCGGTTCGATCCGCCGCTGCCATGTGGCCACGCCAACATCCGGCGCGGCGCCATGTTCCAGGAACAGCGCGGTGCCGCCGGGTTTCAGCACACGGCGAATCTCGCGCAGCACGGCGGCCTGTTCCTGCACCGAACACAGGGTAAAGGTCGTCACCACGGTATCGAACGTGCCATCGGCATAGGGCATCGCTTCCCCCACCCCGCCCTGAATATCCGCCGCTATCCCGCGCGCCGCCGCCGCTGCCCGCGTCATTTCGAGCAACTTCGGTGAAGGATCGATACCGCTCAGCCGCGTGATTCGCGCCGGATCATAAAATTCCATGTTGATTCCGCCGCCGCACCCCAGCTCCAGCACATCGCCGTGCGCCAGCGGCACGACCTTGCTGCGCACCTTCATGATCTGCCCCTGTGAACAGGCGCATTTGATCAGGCGCGGCACAATATGACGATCCCACCAGCCAGACATAATCGCTCTCCCTCTTGGCCAGGATGATGGCAGTTGCTAGCGCAGATGGCGAGAGCACAGACTCGCCGCATTTCGAAATCAGCTAGGACACTCATGCCAACCACTCACACCACCCGCTGCCTGATCATTGGATCGGGGCCTGCGGGCTATTCCGCCGCCATCTATGCCGCGCGCGCGGGCATGGCACCGATTGTGGTGCAGGGCATTCAGCCTGGCGGCCAGTTGACCATCACCACCGACGTCGAAAATTACCCGGGCTTTCGCAGTGTCGTGCAAGGCCCCTGGTTGATGGAGGAAATGCAGGCGCAGGCGGAGCATGTCGGCACGCAAGTGATCTGGGACACCATTGTCGATGTCGACCTGACACAGCGGCCGTTCCGTGCGACGGGGGACGGCGGCGATGTCTATGTTGGCGACACGCTGATCATCGCGACCGGGGCGCAGGCGAAATGGCTGGGCGCCCCCGGTGAGCAGGAACTGAGCGGCAAGGGCGTATCGGCATGCGCCACCTGTGACGGGTTTTTCTTTCGCGGCAAAAAGGTCGTCGTGATCGGCGGCGGCAATACTGCCGTCGAAGAAGCGCTCTATCTGACCAATCACAGCGACAATGTGACGCTGATCCACCGCCGCGATACGCTGCGTTGTGAAAAAATCCTGGCGGACCGCCTGTTCGCCAATCCCAAAATCTCAGTAATGTGGAACAAGCGGGTTGATCGTTTTGTGGGGGGTGAAGGCGCAGCGGGTCTGATTGGTGTTGATCTGATCGACACTGTAACCGGCACGGCAAGCCATGAACCAACCGACGGTGCGTTTGTGGCCATTGGTCATAAGCCATCGACCGAACTGTTCGTGGGCAAACTGCCGATGGACGACGGCGGCTATCTGCAAGTCGAACTTGGCAGCGCGCGCACCGTAATCCCGGGCGTGTTTGCTGCTGGGGATGTGGCCGATCATATTTACCGTCAGGCAGTGACCGCAGCGGGCATGGGCTGTATGGGGGCGCTCGATGCCGAACGTTTCCTGGGCGATGCTGCGTTTCGCGCGGGATAAACCTACACCGCCTGCGAAAAATGACCCCCATTGCGCCAGGTGGCGTAATGGGGGCCGATTTGTCCGACGGCCGGGTCGCAATGCCCGCCGGACAGCATTTCACGCAATTCATTCAGGCAAAACGTGCCTGCCAAACGAATCACATGACTTACATACCAATGTTATGTATCATTACCTGGGTACGGGTCAAGTCTCGGATTGTTAGTCGTATCAAGTCGGAACAACCGACATAATCAGGAGAGAGCGCATGGCACGGCGAAGTGCAGCGGATGCCGCAAACACGCGTGCCGAAATCATCGTCGCTGGGCGCCGACAATTTGCGGCCAAAGGCTATGCCGGTTCCGCCGCGCGCGACATTGCGGCAGCTGCGGGCGTAACTGTCGGCGCGCTGTTCCATCATTTCGGTTCAAAGGCCGGTTTGTTTCGGACTGTTTTCGAAGAACTGGTCGGGGAACTCAATGATGCATCGCTTGCGGCATTTCAGGCCGCCCCCCGGGGCGATCCTCTTGCTGCGATTGTTTGTAGCATGACCGTTGCACTGGGCTTTGCAAAAAAAGCCGATTTCCACCGCGTTGTTACGGTTGACGGCCCCGTTGTGCTCGGCGCCGACGAATGGCGTGCGGTCGATTCGCGCATGGGGCTGCAAACGGTTGCTGGCGGCGTCCGAGTTCTTAAAGCCACCGGTGTCATCGAAAATTTGCCGACCAATCCGCTGGCGGTTTTGCTGCTTGGTGCGATGAACAACGCCGGATTTGCGCTCGCCCGATCCGAAGAAGGCGTCGATGTGGAAAACGTCACCGCAGTGTTTCGCCGTTTGGTCGAGGGGCTGGCACCGCGCGATTCGACTATCCGTGATGGTCAAGCGATGGATTGCCCCGCCACCACCGACAATCACGGTGGGGCAAGCTGACGGCATCACGCTTTACGATATCCCCCGCAGCACCGCCAACAGTTCCGCCACCAGCCAATCGGCGTCGTCGCCAGCAAAACTGTGGCTGTTGCTGCCGTGCGCGATGA
>Ga0105045_10000226_pt1 | contig 37145 bp, 33 predicted proteins | sample MAT02_FD_78089 | JGI IMG/M metagenome (GOLD analysis project Ga0105045, IMG submission 78089) | Freshwater microbial communities from Lake Fryxell liftoff mats and glacier meltwater in Antarctica - MAT-02 (megahit assembly) | ecosystem: Environmental > Aquatic > Freshwater > Ice > Liftoff...
AATATCCCAAACGGTGATTTATTGCGATGTATGGCTAAACCAAATATATCATGATGTGGAACAAATTTATCCATTTTTCGGCACGGGTTGCGATGTATGGCTATTTTGGAAAACCCGAGTTGGTGGCGAGGCGGGCGAGATCGATGCCTCGCGATGGCCCACGACACGCGACCGTACGATCGTGGAAGGTTTGAGGTCGATGTGATAATCTGTGCGAGATCGAAAAAAATTGGTGATGTGAGTCCCCGAGGTGAGGTGAACCTTGACTCGCGAGATACGCTTGTTGTGCGAGTATGCAAGTTTAGGCATCCTCATCGCTGGTGATGCGCTTTTTGCGCGGTGCGGCCGGAGCAGGCGAGCTACGCTTGGCGCCGCCCAAGATGACGCGACAATCGCTGTCCTCGTCGATGTCTTCGGCATCGCTGTCTTCGTCGCTGTCATCTTCGTCCGAGTCTTCTCCAAGGGCGTTGGTGTCGTCAAAGTCGGCCGACGATGACTCTGCAAAGCTCGAGTCGTCTTCCGAGCTATCAGAGCCCTCGCTGCTGCTCGAGTCGCTGCCGCGGCGGGCGCCGTTGCCGCGGCGGGCGCCGTTGCACGACATGACGGTGCTGATCTCCAGGCGTGGGTCAAAGTTGCCGATAGCTGTCGAATAGGGGCCAGCCCAGCGGGTCTTCATCACACCGCGCAGTGACACCAACGCCTGGATTGTCTCTTGGTCGGATGGCAACACGCGCCCTCCGCGCGACACCAGGTCGTTCAACTCTTGCAGCGATGTCACCTGCCCGACCCAGAAGCCCTCGGTGCCGCACATCATCACGATCGCGCTATCGTCGATCGCGTGCGGGGCCTCCAGGCTCGAGTCCGAGGCGTCTTGATCGTCTTGCGAGCCGCTGCTGCTGCTGCTGCTGCTGGTGTTGCTCTCGTCGGACGCGTCGTCGCAGTGATGATCGTTGCAAATCTTGAGCGTCTGCGTGTGGCATGGTTGCGATGCCGGAGGCAAAGTGATCGGCAAAGCCGGCGGACTTGCGGGAGTGGGGCTGGGGCTGGACATCGCGAGAGGCAGAGCGCAGGAGGGTGGCAGGAGAGAAGTTCTGATGCCAAAATTTCCAAACCGACTCGCATTTTAAGCCAAATTCTGGAGCGTCTAGCCCTGAAAATTATTTAAAGCCGCTCCGGGAACGATTGAAACCAATGGATGGCTACGGGAGCGACACCAATGCAAGCATGATCTACGGCGTGGGGTTTCTGCTAGTCTGTGTGATCTTTGCGCTCGCATGTCATCTGTGCTGTGATCGGTCTGAGGGCCAGGCTGCATGGTTCGATGCGCGGCAGAGCGACGTAGAGATGGCGGGCATCGATCCGGAAGAGTCGGCCGCGCTCGCTGCCAACTGGTGACCAATTCCGCTGTGAGCTTGGCCCGCGATGCATGCCAAGCTGAGCGCTGCGATCGATCGGCGCGCTGCGATCTGCCGGCACGACTGCAACTGTGTCCAGAACAAGCCTGCAAAATACGGCATAGCCTCTGCCGAGATCCTGCTGAAATTGCTGGAAGATCACGAGCTTGCATTCACGGTGGGCGTTGGACCAGGTGGGCAGTTCATATTCGGAATTGGCAATGTCGACGTGTGGCAATGTGCCGTCGAGCCCGAGTACTACGAGAGTCGCCGGCTGCTAGGCATTTGCGATAGCGACGATGACGACGAGGCCCCAGAGACCTTTGGCAGCGTGTGGCAAATCATCTGGGGCCAGTATTGCGAGGGACGTGCATTCGCGGGGTTACCCCAGGGCAGTAGCGAGTTTATCGCGCTGGTAAAATCAAACATGTAGACAGATCAGGTTGGCCGGCAGGACATAAATTGCGAGAAATATCGAAATTCGGATCAAATTTTCAACACACTCAGCCCTCACATGGCCGACAAATTCGGGCCCGACTGGTTCGACGAGCCAGCTGCGCCAGAGCGCAAAGTTACTCCCCTCACTGACATTTCCTTGATTTGCTGGGCGTGCTATCGGGCTACGCGTGCACATTGCGATGCAAAGCAAATGCGTCGCGATCCTCTCTACCCGCTCCCCTACATTGTGCATCCTCTGCGAGTGGCGATGTTGGTCGGCGCCTGCGGTGGCTCCGCAGTCGCTGTGGCGGCCGCGCTGCTGCACGACGTTCTCGAAGACACGCCCACCGTGCCGCTCGGCTGGCCGACCGAAGTCACTGCCCTGGTGATGAGCCTCGCCCACAAGCACGGCCAGACCAAGCTTGAGGCGATCGAGCAGCTTGCCTCTGCGCCGGAGGAGGCCCTCTTGATCAAGCTTGCCGACCGCTACGACAACTCCAGTGCCGAGGCCAACGGCGCCGTGTATTTCCAACGCCCCGATGTGATGGAGTCGACCGAGAGACTACTGCAGATTGTGGTCGAGCGAAAGCTGGAGCTGGGCAAGTGTCGCTCGCTCTACGACGCTCTGGACATCAACCTCAAAATCTGCTCCCAGGCCAACGCTCGCGAAGCCTCTCCCGACGAGCCGGTGCGCCCATCGAGCAAGCGGGCCGGTAGCGGCAAGCATTAAAGCTTGTTTCGTATAAAACAATATAAATGCAGATTGGTGTATTCTCCAAACTCTCGGTTTTTGCATGAGGCTGTTCGTCGTGGTGCTGGCGATCGTTGGCGCTGCGATGCTAGCGTGTGCCAGCCCAGTTTGCATCCACGGCCAGGCGCCGCTATCGCTGGGCGCGCAAGCTACTGGTCGTGACTGGTGCTCGGCGGGCGGTTGTGTGCTGGACTTTTCCTTCCAGTTTGACCCTGCTGCCGCCACCGGCCGGCTGTGGGCGCTCAATGCCTCGATTGGCTCGGGTCTGCAGGGCTCGGCGCGCACCCCACTTTCGCAGCTGTTCCCCAACATGAATGGGCTGGTGATGCAATGCCTGACCAGCGGCGACATTATTTTCACCACGCCCATCGGCCTCAACAACGAGCGCCTGCGCTTCATCTGGTCCTACAATGGCATCAGCTCATTCACGTGCGACTCGACATTCAGTGATCTCGATCTCACCGAAGACTACAAGCGCTTCCAGGCCCTGCTGTCGTACAGCGGCGGCCTGGCCACCTTTGATGCGACGCTCCTCTCGCTGTCCAAGAACCAGTCGCTGGGCGCCCTCTCGACCAATCCCAGCGGAGGCTGCTTTGGCACGGGCACCGTCACGAACGGCGGCCACCCACCGGGCGAATGCACCATCAGCGATTGCCGCTATCCTGCAGCTGTGTGGGTGAGCAAGCTCAAGAAAAATCCATCCTGGGCTGCCATCTCTGGCAAGAGCTTTTGCGGCATTGACTACGCTACCATCATGAAGAAGCCGTCCAACTATTTTGTCAAGCAGATGCAAAAGGGTTGGCTGGCCGAGGCCCGCCAGCTCATCGCGTGCCAGCTCAACGCCGCCCGCAGCGGCTGCGCTCCGCCCACCGAGCTGGCGTTTGTGGCCGAGAGCCTGGACTACTTTAACAACCCGCTCAATTGCGCACAGGGCCAGGGTGACGGTGACCGGTATGCGGCGTTGGCAGCCTGGAACGACCAGCTTGTCACCTGCAAGGCCGTCAACGACCCCGTTGCAGCCAATGGCGGCGGCAATGCCGGCACAGAAGCAATCAACACCAAAAAGGACTCGGACATTTATTTCTGGTCCATGATTGGTCTGGGCATTGCCCTGATCGCGGTGTGTTGCTGTTTCTTGTGCGTCATGTGGGTGCTGCGCTACCAGCTCATCGTCTATGCCAACACATTTATGGCCAAGTACCAGTTTGGGCGCGACGCCGGTCGACATCGCGGCATGGGCTACGAGTACGATGCAGCAAGCGGCCTGCGCTCACCGGCCGGCGATGCATACTTTGGGCAGCAAGCGGGCGTGCCCAAGATGTCGCCCGACCCGTTTGGAAACGAGATTGGCGAGCAAGCTCCGCATCTCATCAGTGCCGAACTGCAAGCTGCAAAGCAAAGCCACGGAATTCAAGAGCGACCTCCGGGCCATTACGTTGGCACAGGCGCGCCTCCCTCCGAGATCCAGGCCCACCGAACAGCCACTGCATTCTGGAACCCGTAAAATGTTTACTCTGCAGCTACGCTCGTGTCCCACTCGGTCTGTTCGATCAAATGCACGTCGATCGTCTGGCCCTCGCCGCGAATGTCAAACTGCGCGAGGATGTGGGGCGACTCTGCGTCGCGGCGCTGTGCAAGCGTGTCGCCGCGCCAAACCAAGTGGATCCGCGTGCTGGCCGCGCAGCGAAACAACATTCGCACCGCCGCCTCCAGCATGTCGAATGTGTGCGCAGAGCTCAGATGGATGTGTGCGGTGCGTGGTCGCCTCGGAGCTCGCTTGCCCACCAATCGTAGCGTGACGTGCGCCAATCGTCGCGGCGGATATGTTTTGCGGTGCGATCGCACTGCGGCCGCCATTTGTCTCATCACTTGGACCCGTGGCCAGCAGTTATATATCTGTGCAAAAATCATTTTTAAACTGATACTATACCCAGAGTTTGCGCAATGTGTGATTCAATGGCCGTAGACGCTGTCGTGCGGCGCAGGGCCAAGCGTGGCGCGCGCAGCGACGATGGGCCGCTCGAAGAACCAACGGCCGCGCGCGCCGGTGAGATTTGCGAGTGGTGCCGCCAGCCCGGATCGGAGCGGCCCTCGTTTTGCGGCCTCGCTGCAATCCGCCAGGACGTGTTTACGCACGTGTCGGAAATGACGCTGAGGCACTACACGTGTGCTTACTCGGCGTGCGTGACCTGCGTCCAAGGCACTCGCACCGATCTCATTGACAAGTTCTACGCCCACTTTGAGCACCAGGCGAAAATTGCAGACGTGTTTGAATCATTTTACTTTGTGCAACCCTGCCCGGACGCCAACCAAGAGGACGGCCCCGGCGAATAAACAACCAATTTTAATTATCCCACGGGTTGGCGCGAAGCGGAGGAGTTGAAGAAAACGGTCCGGTCGGCACGACGGGAATTTGCTGCGTCGAAAATGACGCAGTTCCGCGCATAGAGCCTCCCGGAGCAGGCGCGGGGCTGTCTGATGTGTGACCCTTTGGCAACGAGTGATGCTCACTGGGCTGGACGCCGGACGCTTGGCGCGCAGAAGCAAACGTTGTGACTTGGTGGTGTTGCTGAGCAGCTTGCATGGTCTGCTGTTGTTGCAGTTCGTGCACGCGACGTGACTCGTCCATTTGCTTGACTGCCTTCTCAACGACCGAGGCGATGAGTTCCTTGCCCATCACTGCAAATTGATCGCGGATGCCCTCTGGGTACGGGTATTCGGGGTTGGTCTTTTCCATGTAGGCCAGGAACACAGTCTCGAACACGGTGCATGCCGCAATGATGGCGCTATCTTTCTTAATGCCGGCGCGAATGTTCTCTGTGGCCTGCAGTGCCATCTCTTCGGCCATCGCGCGCATGTGATCGTTCTCTTCGCAACGCCAGCGCGCGGGAGTCGCTGCTTGTTGCGGGGGCGGCGCGGCCTGGTGTGCTGGCGGGGGCGGGTGCGCCAATGATTGGTACTGCTCGCCCATGTGCTGTGGCGCTCGCTGCTGGGGCGAATGCACAGAGCGGCTCTGCATCTCGTGGCCAGGCTGCACTTGCATGCACCAGCTGGCCCCCATTCTCGATTCACACATTTGCGCACGTGACTCTTAAATATTTTGACGCACTGCTCTGTTGCTTTGGACCGGATTGTTTAATTGGGCAGCTCAGCAGTGATCGGAGAACAGCACCGTGGCAATGATGTTGTTCCCGAACAGCGGCGTCTCTTCGGTCTGTGCGCAAAACCTGTGCAGATCGGCGTTGGTGCACACCATGCGGCCGGCAGGCAGCGGCTCGCGCTTGAGAGCGGAAAAGTCCGTGACCAAGTCGGCCTGCTCGTCGTCGGGCAGTGAGATGATGTACGCACCCATCAGCTTGCACAGTGCCCGCGCTTGTTGCTGATCGGCGCTGCCCGTGACTTCGGTGTCGTAGCACTCGGACGGGTGGGCGGGCGTGCGCGGCTGGCGTTTGAGGCTCAAGATGTAGGCCAGCAACTTTTTATCCAAGCTTTTGGTCGGCACTTCGAATCGCTGGTAGCTGCCCTCGTCGTTGATCTCGATGATCTCCAGGTGTGGCTCTTTGTCGCGCATTGTGCTCAACTGCTCCAGCACAACGCTGGTCATGGCGGCGGCGTAACCGATCTTGCCCAGAGGCGCTGCGGTGATGTCGGCTTTGTCGGCAGTCCGCTTGGGCATGGGGACGCAAAGACAAAGAAATCTGGGCTCTTGAAATTTTGGAATGTCCATATTTTCAAATCCCACCAACTCACAATTTCCCGAACATATGCAGCAGGAAGTCGCGGAATCCAAGTTCGACAAGTCGCTCAAAGCATCTCGCGCCAAGATGGCCCAGGAGCACCCAGACCAAGAGCTGGATGCGATGTATAGCTCACTCTTGACGGTGATAGAAATGCTCAAACAAATTCCGGTGCCTTTGCTGGACGTGCGGATCGACGACGGTCGGTATTTCGTCCGATTTATCATCCTTCGGGATTGGGTCGGGGCGGTCCACCAACACGAAGAGTCCATTTACACTTGGCACGCAGACGGGCCGTTTCACGGAAAATCGTGTTCGACTTTCAGTCGGGACAGAGTAAATTGCATGCGAGAGAATATGATCGCAATCATTGCCGAGCTGCCTCACATTACTACCATGTCTCTGAATCCGCGCAATGGGCTCGCGATCTATACCAATGAGCATGGATGGGTCATAGGAGGATCGGGTTGAACGGCTGCACGAGCTCGCCTAAATATACAATAAAGCAGCTCATATAAAAGTGATTTCTGCGCGGGTCATTTATTTTTCGGACGCTTCAGGCCTTTCGCAATAATGCATTGGCTGCCGTTTGCACTGGCTGTGCTCATTGCGTCGGTCCTAGCCGTGCCAAATAGCTGCCGCGACTCGGCCAGCTGCTGCCAGATCTTTGACTTTGAGTCTGATCTGTGGGCTGGCGTGGATTTTGCGCAGTTCTCTGGCTCTACGATCTACGCATCGCAGGGCATCCGCGTCTCGTCGTCGGGCATCCTGGGCATTTTCAACGCCAGCAACAGACTCATGCCGCTGCAGTCACCGAGCGAGGGCCACGTGCTTGGTGTGTTCTCCGACTACCCCACCACTCTGGCACGCGGAGCCAGCGAACAGCTGTGGCAATTCAATCACCAGCCAGCCTGCGTGGCGAGCATTTCGACACTGCGCACCGTAGCCCTGGACACGCGCGAATCGCTCAACATCACGCTGGCTCGGCGAGCTGTGCCCGGCAACGTCAGCACGCCGCTTGTCACCGTTCAGAGCACGCAGGTCACCTGGAAACTGACCGACCGCGATCAGGCCAACACCTTCGAATACCAGCTGGGAGGCATCGAGGCCATCATCATCGACGGCAAGGGCTACGGCTATGTGGCGCTTTCTCGCCTCGAGGTGTGCTTTTCTGCGCCTCGCGATGCCTGCGGTGTCTGCGGTGGCAATGGCGACGGATGCAATGATGAGGGTTCGCCTTGCGACACGGGCCTCGCGGGCCACTGCGCGGCCGGAACGCTAGATGCCGAGCTGATGTGCGTGCCAAATCTGGCCGGCGCAGTCGAGCTTTGCAACGGCATCGACGATAATTGCAATGGCCTGATCGACGAGGGAGACTGGGGCGTGCTCACTTGCGGCGTGGGCGCGTGCCAGCGCAGTTTCTCCAAATGCATCGATGGCGTGCCGAACACTCGCTGCGTGCCGCTCGATCCCACGCCCGAGGTGTGCAACGGCATCGACGACGACTGCAATGGCATCATCGATGATGGCACCGTGTGCTCGGCAACCCCATCGCCAACGCCCAGCAGCCAGCCCAGCCTCTCTCCCAGCACGACGGCCAGCGCAACTCCTTCACCCAGCCCCGCATCGGCCAGCGCCACGCCCAGCGCCACGCCTCTGCCCCGTGCCGATCTGACTTACATTGTTCCTCTGCTGACATGCGCGAGGCAGCTGAATAACATTGGCCTCTACCAGGCCGTCTTTGGCTGGGCCTACAACGGCCAGGCCGGCGACGTGACGATCCCTGCAGCCATGGACTCAAACTGGCTCGGCTCGAACATTTTGACACGCGCTGCGCTCGAGCAGAACCAGCCCACGTCGTTCCGCGTGAACACTGCAGTCAGCAATGCTTTTGAGGTTACTTTTTCCGACGGCGAGGAGATCCACTGGACGCTGGAATCGCCCATGCCCAACTTCACTTTGACCACACGCCAGGTGGCCATTGCCAATCGCGCCAGCCCGCCCTGCCCCAGCTCGGGCGGTCGCACAGCCACGCTCGAGCCAATCACTCCATTCTCGAGCCAATGCGTGCAGCAGACTAACGGAGCCCAGTGCGTTGCTGTGTTTGGCTACTACAATCCCAATCCCCAGACAGTCCAGCTCGACATCGGCGAGGCTAGCAACGAGTTTTTTGCAGCACACGCCACCACGCAGCTGCCCGATCGCCGGCAACCGCGAATCTTCCCGCCCGGCTGGGTGCACAAGACGGTCAGCGTGGCGTTCGACTGCTCCATGAATCTCTGGAGCTTGGAGTGGGCCGTTACCGTGCTGGGCACAACAAAGAAAGCGCTGGTCGACCAGTCAAACGTTTGTTAGCAATTAAATTTATTCATTTTCCATAATGATGACACCCAGATCTGTATCGCCGTTCGGGGGCTCAACACTGCAGCACAAAGAGCCAAACCGCAAGAGTGATCAGAACGTCTCTGTAGATAGTAGGGTTCAGATCGTCGCGACGCATGCGAGCCAATGCAAAAAAAAATGGTACAGTTTTGACAGTCCCGGTCTTGTGTAGCTTTATAATGGATTTTTTCTTGTTTATTTTCCGGCTCTGGCAGCAGTGATCTCGGTGACGACGCGCGCGTAGGTCGCTTGCCCCAGCTGGCTTTGTCTCTGAATGTCGCGATTGTACAGGCTAAGATCCCACTCGTCGTCGGTGGGGAGGATCTTGAACGCGCGCCCGCACAAGTAGTCGATGCTGTGGCCTTGGAGCGCTTTTTCCGCTACGTCGGAATCCCAGCTGGGCCCACAGCCCTGGAAAGATGCCGCGACAATCTGCGCATTCCAGAGCTGGTGCAGCAGCTGCAGCTTCTCCGCGTTGGTCCATCCGATGACGGAAACGATATCGGAATTATTCATCGGCAGAGATTGTGGGGCAAACGGTTGGAGAAAAGTGAATATGCCCAGAAATTGTTGGCTTTTAAGCATGGGCACAATCGCATTCAGGGATGAAATTGTTCCGGAAATTAGCTGATTTAAGGCATTGCCATAAATTTCGAAACTCAAGACCATTTTCGCAATCCTTCGGCCCACCACATACGGCCACGCCTGCAGAGCCCGCCCGCGACAAGCGCGCATTTTCTCGCCGGGCTGGGTGCACGAGACCGTCAGCGTGTCGTTTGATTGCTCGATGAATCTCTGGAGCCTTGAGTGGGCAGTTACCGTGCTGGGGACGACCAAGAAAGCTCTTGTTGATCAGTCTAATGTATGTTGAGCAATAAATTTATGTATCATTCGCGAAAACGCCCGTGGTACGGCTTCTCGCCTCAAAATGAGAGCCATTCATGAACGTTGATTTCATAGGGATCAAGCCGGGAATCGCTCTGCAAAAGGCGGATCGTGTGGTCAAGGTTTTCGTCTCGAGCCACGGTGATAATAATCCGTGGTCGATTTGAAAATATGCACCTCATTTTGATCGAATTTTGCTTCTAGAGCAGCAACTGTATCGCTAGGATCACCACCTTCGGTCGCAGTGACAATAATATGAGGCCTCTCAAGCGAATCATCATAGTATGTCGAAATACGCTCCGTAATTTTTTTCTCGAGCGCAAACTCCTTCAATTGATCAATGAGTGTCATGTGCTCGGATGGTTGTATCTCGGAAGGTGAGAGGGTCAGGATTGGCTGGAACAAGCGTCGAAACCTCTGGAGTACTTGTACTTCAGACATAGAAAACGCATCACGAATCTCAGCAGCGGCTTCCAGGAACATACGAATGCGTGTAATAGAAGAGGGAAAAGTGCAGTTTGATTTGGTGATATATAAAATATTGAACAGGAGAGGAGAGGATTTCACTTTGGCCGCAGCACTGAGATGATGGCAATTCCAGCTACGGCTCCTTTTCATGTCATTCAGTTGTTCAATAAGATGGACAAAGTGATCGACTTCAACTTCGAGGCTACAGGCTAAAAACAGCACGAATGAGAAATAAGCGAGAATAATGACCAAATTGAACACAGTAATATTTCGTGCATCTTACGACTGTCGGTCCCACAAAAAGTTGGCGACGTGAGCGGAATTGGGCCACCAGAGATACCCTCTGCCATTTCGTCTGGATAGAGTAGAGTCATTGACCATACAGATACAATTCCATTTATAAATAATAACCAAGAGCTTACCGTAGCTGTCTTCAACCCTTTTCTTTCTTGGTGGAGTCTTGAAACTTGCAGTGCGGTCTGAACGGAAAAAAGCGAATTAAAAAGCGTGAGAGGCGTGTCGGCGAGGGTGCCAGCGCCGGTGAAAACTGGGACGACTCTGTAACACGAACTTATGTACCGAAGCGAGACAAACCTGACGATGTCGGCAAAGTGCGAGGGGACTCTGTGTCACGAGTCTGTGTGCTTGCCAATGCGAGCGACGATGACGAAATCCCAGGTGACGGCTCAAGAAGGCCTACGAGATCGTGTGGATCGCCGAGCGTCGAGCCGCGCATGCCAAGCATCGCCAGCACCGCGCGCGAAGAGCGTCCCGCCCCCAAGCCCGAGCCAGTCATTGCGGCCGCCCCTGCAGTGATCGAGTGCTACATGGCGCCGGCAGTTCGCCACGCTTACAAGACACACGTGGCCCCGAATGCGATGCAGTGCGCAAACACTGGGCGCGCTGCCACGCTGAAGCTGTCGGGCTCTGTGCCACCCAAGGCACGCCCCGCTGCAGACAAGCGGCAGCCAATCGAGGGCGTGTGGCAATGCAATCGCTGCGAGGCAATTCGCGACCCGCGCTTCAACCAGACGCTCGACTGCGCAGACTGCCAGGCAGTGTCGTCCATTGAGCGAGTGCGCTACTACAGTGGTTGACTAGAAAAGACGCCGAAAGCATGCAAATATTAAACCGTCGATTATTACAGCGTAGCTATCTTTAGAGTTACTCATTTGCCCATGGTCCACCTGGGCAACAAGCCGGCAATTCTCTTTGCCGTGCTGCTGGCGTTTGCCGCATTCGTCAGTGCTGAGGGCACCCACGTCGCCCGCATGCCCGTCGAGCAGGGAGCCACCGGCGATGTGGCTCTGGCCCAGTCCATCGTGTTTGTCATCCTGGGCGGCCTTGCCCTGGCTGCCGGCCTCATCATGCTGGGCTTTGACTTTGGCTACCCCCGCATTACTGACGGCGAGCACACAGAAGCCGAGATGCGCAAGGTGCAGCAACTCGAGGCCAATCAGCGCCGCCGCGTGCTTCTCCTTGTCATGGGCGCCTCATCCATGATGATTGCCTGCGGTGCGTTTGCTCTCTATGGCAAGATCAACACCACGGTGCGTCCGTCCTCAAGCGTCAAGGTCAATGCCGTTTACTTTGCTGCACACGGCGTTGCCTATGCCCTGTTTGGCGCCATCTTTGCCGAGTTCATGGGCCTCAAGACCAAGGCCGTGCTGATGCTCATGGGCGCGTTTGCCGGCATCTTTGCCATCTTTGGCGCTGCGCAGTACGCCGATTACGGCTACTGGCGCGGCTATGCGGTGGGCGTGGTTGTCATCTTGCAGGCTGGTGTGATGGTCGGCATTCTCGGCGGCTCGCGCCCCGGTGCCGTGGTCGTCTTTTCGGCCCGCGCCATTGCCCCGTGCATCTTTTTGGCAATCAGCTTCCTGTTGTGGAACATCTTCTTCATGGTGGGCTCGCTCAACGAGGATAGCAAGAATGCCACGCTGAACAGCCGCAGCGGCACCTACCTTGGCTTCCTGGGCGCCGACATCTCCATGTTCATCTCTGCGTGCTTCTGCCTCGGCCTGCTGTTCCCCACCATTCCCGGCCTCTACCCTCCGCTGCGCGACCCCATGACCATGGGCTACTTTTCGGATGTGCAGGGCATGCCTGCCGCCGAGATGCGGCGCCGCGAGGATGCCATGCCGCTGACCGGTGGCATGTCATTCAGCATGCAGGCTGGAGTTCGCACCGGAGTCCGCACCGGAGACCGCACCGGAGCCGTTTAAATGAGTAAAGACCTACACGCAGTTTGGGCTTGGTATTTGGTTTATTTTTTTTTGACAAAAATTACTCGCTGGCAGGCGCATCGGCCGGGCTCCGTGCCTTGGAGTCGTTCGAGTAGTACTCGGGCTTGCCGGATTGGTTGAGCACCGACTCATACTCGGCATCGGTGGAGAGCGGCATGCCAGCGGGGAAGGCCATCACGGCGGCAAATGCGGCCGACTCTTGCGGGAACACTGCAAACTTGCCGACATTCTTGATCTTTTCAGAGTGGCGCAGGGCATGCTTGTGGCGCTTGAGCAGGCCCTTGTGCAGCGCGCGCTTGATGTTGATGGTCGACATCTCGCCGGTGCCGTCCGTGTCGCTGCCCGAAGACGCGTCGCCCGACTCGACGTCCGAGCGAGGAGAGCGCTGTGCACGGTCGCGGTTGCGAGGCTCGGTCTCCGACTCAGAGTCAGAGCTCATCGCATCGTCGGGGTTGCGAGCTGCCCGGCGCTGAGACTCGCGCTTGCGGTGGTGCTCAGCCTTGCTGGCCGCACGGCGCTCGCGGCGCTGACGCCAGCTAGCGAGACGTTGCGTGTCTCGCGATTCCTGCACGCGGGAGAGCTCGATGCCGTCTTGGTCGTCGGGCGCAATGAGGCCAATCAGGCCGCGGGACCAGTCCTCGGGCACGTAGAGGCGGTCGCGGAAGCTCACCAGCGTCGACACGTCGCTCGCGTTGGTCTTGAGCGCATACTCGATCACTTCCAGGTAGTCGGCAATACTCTGCGTGGCCGGGTTGATGGTGCGCAGCGTCGCCGACTGGCCGTCGGCGCTGGGTACGGTCACCACAATGTAGCGCACCGAGTCGTGGTTGTCCAGCGTGTGCAGGACCACCATGAGGCGCTCGCGGCCGTCGGGCTGGGTCTTGCCCACCTCCAGGTGCATGCAGGCTGTGTCGGGGCGACATCCCTCCAGCGCCGCGCGCATGGGCGTCGCGCGCGTCAACTTGACCAAAGCCTGCAGGGCGGGCGGGAGACTGTCCACGCCATTGTCGAGTGCTGCAGTCTCAATCAGCTCGGCGCTGCGACGGTAATACTCGGTCTGAAAGTCGCCGCGCGGCACGTACAGCGAGCGCGGAAACGCCTCGGCCTGGTCGGCGGGGATCAGCGTCTTGGTCAGGTTGTTGGCCACGGCGAACGCAATCTCGCGGAAGTTGCTGGCCGTCAGGGGCGTGGGATGCTCAAAGGTCACCACGGCCGACGCGCCGACTGTGGGCAGCACGTACATCAGCGTGGCCTTCTTGCCACCACACGTGATGCTGGCGTCAAAAATGATCGGCACGCCCGCGCGCTCCTGGCTGAACTCGTTGGTGAGCAGCAGGTTGCCCAGGCCAAACACGGCGTCGTCGCGCTGCCCAATGGGCACGCGCAGGTTGTACAGGTTCGACAGCCAGTCTAACGAGTCGTCGGTCTCGTCCCACGGCACGGTGGCAGTGTCCAGCGCATCGCGAGCCACCCAGCCACGCTGGCTTGCAAATGCTGACAGCGCTGTGGCCGACATGTGCAAGCCAGCGTACGCGCCGTAGATGCCCTGCGCCTGCGTGTAGCCATGCTCCTTGCCAGCACGCGCCTGCTCGGTGGCGGTCTTGGGCTTGGCGCGGTCCGAGTAGTGCGCGGACGTGATGCGCAACTGCTTCATCAGCGCCTCCACCGCCACCATGTAGTCGTACTCGGGCAGAGTGAAGGTCAAGATGGCATAGCCCAGGGCCGACTCCTCGCGCGACTGGTCCGGCTCAAAGAGCAGCCCGTTGCCGCACTGCTCGACCAGCTGCGTGGCAAAAATAGCCTCGACATTCTGGCTCTCCAGGCGCTCGTCGACTTTTGCGTCCACCAGTGCCTCGAGGTCGTCGGTGTCCAGGCACAAGCCGTACGGCAGGCCGCTGGTGTGCGCCAGCAGCTGGAACACGGTGGGCAGGCGCTCTGGGAACACCATTTTCAGCGCCTCGAGCAGCACCACTGCACCAGACGCAGTCAGCAGCTCCGCCAGCAGCGTCGCGTCGTTCTTGATGCGATCGCGCACATCCTCGGCACTGGTCTGCGAGCTCCTGGCCAGGTGGTTGAGGTACGCGGCGGCAAACACCGTCTGCGTCACCTGCCCGATGGGGTGCAGGTGCGGCTTGTCGTCGCTCTGGTCGGCGGCCGGCGACGGGAACACACGCTTGCCGCGCGAGGTCACAATCATGGTGGGAGCGCGCGTGGTGCTCTGGAACGTGACATCCTTGACAATGATGATCATGTCGGCAATGCGCTCGGCGTTGAAGCGCACGCCGTTCGTGAGCGGGCGGTCCTCGTAGGTGTCGCGCGCGTTGGGGCGCATGCTCACCAGGCGGGGGCAAGCCTCCTCCAGCAGCTCAATGTGCACGCTCTTGATGTTGGCGTACACAGTCTGGTCGCGGCCGTTGGTGTAAAGCTCACCGCGCGTGCTCAGGAACGCGATGGGCAGCCCATTCTGGCAGGCGGCCACCTTTTGGGCGGCCGACGCCAGGGGCTGCTTGTTGCGGAAAGTGATGGCGCGAAGCTCGCGGGCCTTGGGCGCGGGCAGGTCTGCGTCGCCGGTCTTCAGCATGCCCATGTCAATGTCCTCCTGGCCGGCAATGCTCAGGCGATACTGGATGTTGTCGGCAGCGAGCGCAACACGCTTGTCGCCCTGCTGCTGGCCGCTGGTGGCGCGGTACAGCTTGAGCACGTGCTTGTTGCCCTGGCGGATCAGCTGCCCGTTGGTGGTCTCAAACACGACGCTGGTATTGCCGCTGGTCAGAGTGAGCTTGGCCGAGTGGCGCGGACCACTGGTCAGCAGGGCGGTGGCCGGCGCAATTTCGCTCTCGCGCATTTCCAGCGAGCTGTCGCGGTTCTCGCGATAGGCCTTCTGGAACGCCTCGGTGCGTGCCACACGAGCATCGGACAAGCGATACTCGCGCATGCGCTTGGAAATGTCTGCAGCACCAACGCTAGCCATTGTGATAGGGCGAGGGGCGATCGTGTTTGCAAAACCATCGCGGAACACGCTTAAATAAACTCCCCAACTTTGCTATGATGCTTTATTTTGTCTTATTTTACTTGTAAATGTCCAGGTTGTCACCCGCTCGGGCGTAGCCAGCAGCCCGCCCAATCAAACGGCCCGCCGCTTCACTGTGCAGCCGACCTGTGATTTCCAGGAACATTTTGAGCACTGACGTTCGCAAAGCCTCGAGCACATCGGGCACGTTCTGCACAAAGTTAGGCTCGGGCAGGGGCGAGGTGTTGGAGCCGTTCGCAGATCCGTATGGCAAGTAAACCGAGCCCAACTGTGCCGACAACACCTGCAGAGCAAGCTCCTGATCAGCGGAAGCGGTGAGGTCGGCAGAGCCAAACAGCCGTTCGCACAGCGTGTTCAGGTAGTCGTAGTTGTCTACGCCGCTTGTAGCCACAACCTCTCCGCGCGCGAGGAGCACCGCCAAAAAAGTGAGGCCAAACGACTGGGACATCTTGGCAATCTCCTTGCCCAGGTCAGACATCTCTCGCACCTCGTTCTCGAGCGGAACACCCAGGCGAATGCTGCCGGGGCCCATGAAGCTGTCCTTGCTGTAGTCCGGCGCGACTCCATTGACAATGGGGCCGAGGAAAGCGTTGACGCCAGTGGTGGCGCTGGAAATGTACTGCAGATACGGCTGCCACTCGATGAGGAGCGGGCTCATGTCGTCCTCATGGCCGGCGCAATCCTTGGTCATGGCCTTCATGCGCTTTGCAGTATCGGTGGCGCGCCTCGTGGGTTCGACTGAAGGCAGCTGGTAGGTGATGTGCATGCCCGGGGCAAACGTGTTCCAGCCCCAGTTCCGAATGCTCATCAAGCCGTGCACAATCACGCCAACGCGCTCCTCCTCCTGCGCAGGGTCTCCCAGAGTGATCTGGCTGCCGTCGGTCGTGACGCCGAGCAGGATGTGCTGGGCCTCAAAGGCAGCCTGCGTCAACGGTTTGTTGTTGCTGTCGGTCACGCGGCACGCGTTGAAGCTGGTGTACACGTGGCACTTTTCGTTGGCCAGCGAGCCAGCAACAGCGCGGGCCAGAGTCACGGCCTCGCGGTTGGCAAACACCGGAGCCCAGGCGTTGACGGCCATGAACTTGTTGGGCTTGTCCTCGGTGCTGGGCGGGCCCAGCGTTGTGTTCTTGTTCTTGTTCGAGTGGTAGAACGACTTGCGGACTTTCATCGCGGCGGTCGAGGGAAACGCGATCCACACGACCAGGTTCACTGGGTTCAGGTTGCGGCGTTCTCTGCCAGACAAGAACATCACGAAAGCGGTGCGTAAGACGTCAAAGTGCAAGGAATAACATAACGCTTGAAATGTTTGGTTTAATATCTGGACGGTCTTTCTATGGACAGGCTGGGTGATTTCGAGCCTACCAAAAGACTTGCAGGCCGTTGCCGGCGTCGGGCGAGCGGTGAATCTGGAGGGTGTCGAGTCCGTTGGCGGCGTCGAAGGCTTCGGCCAGCGTGGGGGCGATGCCATTGTCGTCGGGCAAGCCGGCCGCCCGTCGCCTGACGGCCGGGGTGCTGGTGCAGCCGCTGTTGAGAAGTCTCACCTCGCCCATGTAGATGACGGGCGCGCTCTCCACTGCGTCACCGTGACCGAGATAGCTGCGGCGCTCGATGCGATACGCGTTGCCTTGGAACGTGACGGGCACAAACAGCGGGGTCGCAGTCCAGTCTTTCTGGTCCCTCGAGGCCATGCCGTTGACTTGTGCGCCAATGTACACGCGCATGATGGCAAAGCCCAGCTTGGTGCCGTCGGTCACTTTGCCCCACAGATTCTTGACCAAGATCTGCTCTGTAACGCCAACCGAGTGGTGCAACTCGGCCTGGGCGCCACCGAACGGAGGTGCAGAGGCGCTGCCCGTGGCCGAGCTCAAGTCATGCGACGGCGCTGTGATGGCGCCCAGCAGCCTGAATTGGCAGAAAATGCCCCACGCCGTGGCATGCCGAGCCGCGTCCGCGTAGCCTGTCTTCAGAGACTCAATGCCAAGTGGGTGGTTGCCGTCTCGCGGCAGCATCAGCAAGTATTTGTTGAGCTCGGCTTCGCTCCACTTCTTGCCAGGAGCCATGGAAGGAATGTCCTTGACGCCAATTTGGCGCACCTCATCCATCACCGAGGCCACACGGATGGACAGCCCGGACTGCAGGTAGTAGTTGAGGCCGTGCGTGGGAAAGCAGTGATACTCGGCGCGCTGCACATTCTTCGAGACCAAGCAGCCACGAGCAATAAACAGCGCATCGCACTGCGACGTGCTGGCGTTGATCTCGCGCGAAATGGCCGTGTCCGAGATGGGGATCAGCGCAGGGAGCACAATGCTCGGGGCGTGCGGTGCCTCGCGATGCGTGGTGGCGCGATTGCTGTTGTACTGGATCGAGTCGACCGCCTGGACCTGGTTGATGGGGTTGTAGCCGCGCACGGTGTTCTGCTCCGGGGGCTGCACCAGCTGCGGGACCGAGCCGCGAAAGCTGAACGGCATGAATGGCGGCATGGGCATAAAGTTGGGGCCGGGGCCCGATGTGCCAGGAAGGACGGACATTTAGCTAGGGACGGTTGCAAAAGACACCTCAACGCTTTGCAATCGGTCTTAACGGCCACTTTAATATCTACACTGATGCACTCATTTCCTCTTGCCCGCCGACATGTCGCGCGGATGTGAGTACTGTTCCATGCCTCCGACCACGCCCGGTGCCCGCGTCAGATTGGTCTGCGCCACGCTACCGATGCCGCTCTTGCCGGTCACTGACCGCGCGTACATCATGTCAATGTACTTGCCAATGCGCAGCATCAGGTCCACGTTTGTGGTGTCTATGCCCTCCACCACGCGGCCATCGGGCTGGGTGGTCTCGGTCCACGTCTGCGTATCGTAGATGGAGAGCAGCATCTTTTCAAACATGATGATGCGCGTGTGCGTGCTCAGCTGCACGTCTGCCTTGTTGTGCTCGGGCGTAAAGTAGTGGTCGTAGATGTCTTGCACGTGCCACTCGGGAAATGGCAGCTCGCCTTCCTGCAGTCGCGAGTTCAGCTCGCCCAGGAATTCTCGCACGTAGTAGTTGTAGACATCCACGGCAACCTCTACCCAGCAGGCTGGTGGCACGCCACCAACAATCTCGGCAATCTCTTTGATGCGGTCGCTCGACACCGCATTGACGACAGAACCGCGCGCGTGGATGCAAGCAAAGCACTTGTACTCTTTGCCCGGCTCGCGAGGATAGAGGCGGCGCAATTTGGCAACGGCCGAGGCGAGCACCGCAACGGGCATCGGGGCCATAGGAACGCCGGCGGGAGGGTCGGCGCCGTCAACTCCGTAGTAGTGCTGGTCCTCTGCCCCATAGCCTGCGGCAACGCCCGCCTCGGCGTCCGGCATGGCGCCAGCGTCGACATCGTGCTCGGGTCGGGAAACCGGGATGAAGTCGGTGGCAGGCCCCGCGGCAATGGCGCGCGGCGGGTTCATGGCGGCCATGCGCGCTTGCGAAACGTCCAGGTGGTTAGCCGCCAGGGAGACTGGCCTCTTGGTGGAGACAGGTGCTCGTCGCACTGCAAGCGCAGCGGCTCTCTTTGCGGCCGGCTTCCTCCTCCTCGTGGTGGTCGCCTGCTTGGGCCGCGATTCCGAGCGACGATCCTCGCAATCGGACTCGGCCGAGGCCATCTCGTTGCCATTGTAGTCGAGCTGCCAGTAGTGCGCATCATCATCATCAGAAAAACCCGCGCCGCTGGTCGAGAAATGGCTCGCCGGTCGCCCTGCACCCACCACACCTGCCGTGCGCTTGGCCGTGTGCGGAAACTCGCGATCGTCGTCTGAATACATGGCGGAACGGCGGTATTTATTGTTCATTTGGGGCAAACACATTAATAAGGCCCTCTGACTATGGCAGAATCGCGCCGCCTGCCCGACATCGTTGCCGAGCTCGTCAAGTACATTGCCGCATCGATCTTGCGACCAATGTCGGCGTCGCCCTACGAGCGCGGGCGAATAATTGCCTGCTGTGGGCAAATTGCTACGGGCGACGCCGATACCAACGATTTTCACCATCTGGCCAAGGCACAAAAGTCCATCTGGCGATCGGTGTTCTCTGGTCATCGGTTCTTGTGCACCATGCATCATGTGCCGGGCGGGTCGGACCTGAAAAACGATCCAAATTCCACATTTGTGTTTGGCACGGTCATTTTCACCGCAATTGCCCGGCTCAACTACCAAATCGTGCGGGTGCTCGCGCGCGAAGAAAGCAACATGCTGTTGACCTCGTCGCGCGATATCTCTTATTGCATCCGGCACAACATCACGCCCACGGCCGAGGCTCTTGCCACGCCGGTGATGCGCTACTCGGTCTTCGAGCTGATCACGGCGCTGCGCATGGTTTGCGACGTCATGGTCATTGCCGAGTACAGCCAAGAGCTGATGGACTATGTCAAGCTGCTCGAGTTCCGGGCCAGCCAAATCATCTACACCAACGGCGGTGCCGAGATTTTCGACGCTGTGGATTATGTGCAAAAACTACCCCGCGGTGGATTCTGCTGCAACGAGAAGTTTGTCGTGCTGGTGTGGGCGACCATCTATGACATCCGGCGATTCGTGGTGGTGGCGCGCGGCCTGATGGGCAAAGACTCCAACGTCGACGCGCCCGTGGTAACTGGTGGAGAGGAATTTGATTATGCCAGCCTGAATGTCATTGTCGACGTTACCAAGCGGGCCTGTGCCAGTATGACAGCCATGGAATCGTCGTCTAGTGTCCTGCAGTGCCTGGTCAAGCTGAACTTGCGACCGGGCGATGCAATGCTCTACATGCTCGACAATCCTGGCGCTTCGAAAAGCGAAGACGGTATCGTATCAGACATGCTGGGCGATGCGCAATTTGCGACCATCGCGCGCAGGCTGGGCATCACTGCAGTGACGGGCGTGACGGAATTTCTCGATGTGGCCGGGGCAAACTTTTGCGAAGAGCCCCTCACGTTCGGCTTGTGCATGTTCGACCTACTGGACATGCGAACCCAAAACTCTGCTGGCTCGCGCTGGGGAACGCTGTATTCGTACCGCGCGCTCGACGTACGCGGCAATCCCAGCGCCGTCAAGAACCAATGCCGCGAGGTCCCGCTTGTTTGCCAGATTGGCATCGGGGGCAAGTGGCAGCTCATCTACATTGACAAGATATACACGTTCAACTCGTTCATGTTCAGCTTTCTCGCGTGGCTCAAACTGCTCAACCTGGAGCAGCGGCGGATGCATTCACTGCGAGGCGATTTCTATGTCGCCTACAACACCGACGCGTACCGCGACTGCATCGACGCAGTCCGGCGCTCTGGCATCGACGTGCCACCGCCCAACGCCCGCGAGCGACGCGCACAACAAAAGATGACGCCGGCACAGGTGACCGCGTTCATACGCAGCGGGTCGTGGTAGTCACAAATAAATTATCATTTTTCACGCAATTCCATGTCCGGTCCCGCTGCCACCGTTCAACCCGGCCGATGTGGGTTACAACTAAATACGCGGTTTTATTGGATCTCGGTACACGAGCGTAAAGTGGAGGTTCTCTGCCGACAGGAAGCCGTGCGAATTGCCCACTCGTCGCAAATCTGTGTCTTTGAGAAAGTCGGCGGGGCGTTGCAGTGACGTTGCCTCTAGGCCGCTGTCCAGGATGCCGAGGTACTTGAGCGTGGCGGCAACGAGCACTGCGCACGTGTACTCGGTTTTGCCGTCGGCCTGGTCGAGCTGGCGGCCGCCGGTGACGCTCCAGAAGGCATTGCGCACAAAATGCAGCGCATTGCTGCAGTAGCTGGAATCGCGCAGGTGGGTCTCAAAGAGGCGCATGCTCAGGTCCATCTCTATGCGATTCAGCGGCGGCATCACGTAAGAGCGGATCACGCACACCTGGATGTCGTCGTCGCCGCTGCCGTTCTCTTCGATGTAGCGCAGCAGCCGGTCGCGCAGATAGATCAGGCGCGGGCCGGACTTTGCCTCGCCGTGCAGCAGGCACCGTATGCCGTCCACATGGCCGGTACTTTCCCAGATGAACAGGTCAGACGTGCCGTCGTCATAGTGCCAGCGATGCACCACCCCAATGTGACTGTAGCTGCACCACGTGGCCAGGCGGATGAGCAAGCCCTTGGCACCAACGCCCTGAAACAGCACGACATCGCCGGTCTCCAGGGCGTCGTGGTTGTCGGCGAGGTTGCGCGCGCTCTCCGGGTTGCCGAGCACCGGAGGCAGTGCCTGTTGCGGAATGCCCACATCGTAGCCCAAGAAGGTGTCGAGCGGCATCGGCGGGTAGGTTTTATCAAATAGCGCTGCCATGCGCGCAGAGCGCCCTGGCAAAATCCCTGGGAACAAATTGCAAGCAATGGGTTTGAGCAACTTTAATAACAAACTCGCTTAAAAGGCGAAAACAGCGGGGGCATTTTCGGGTTGGCTCATCGTGTGCATGCCCTCGCCCACGCGAGCGCTTGTGCCGGCTTGCACGGACACGCTCAGGCCGAGGCCCATGCCAGAGTCGCCGCCCACGGCGCCGTAGGCGGTGGAGTCCTCGCGCGAGATGAATGAAAGCGGCATCATGTTGTTCTGGCCGTCAACATTGACAAAGTAGTGGATCAGGCCCAGCACCACCTGGTAGAACAGGAAGCCGGCGAGGAACACGTACAGCTTGATCTGCAGCTCGTTCTTGTGGTTGGGCGAGCCCGGGTACACGTGCCAGCCCTCCGGGCCGAGTGTCACCAGCAGGGCGTAGCAGAGGAAAGCAAGCATCAGAATAACGCCAGCCGCAAGCTGCAGGCCGCGAGGCACCAGGTTGCTCTGCAGCTCGTCCTCGGGCTCGGCCGTGTTCTTGCGCGCACGGCGCACAAAGATCATGCGGAAGACGATCAGCATCCAGAAGATGCCGTTGGCCACCAGCGACGTGTACAGCACTGCGGTCCACATGATGAGCGCGTCCTCGGTGTTGCCACCGATGCGGCTGGGCGTCAGAGCCATGAACAGCATCGACAGCGAGATGGGCGTGGCAAACCAGAAGGCCTTCCAGGCCACCTTGGCGTGCATCGAGATCGAGCTGGCAAAGTGGGAGGCGGCCAGCGGGATGGTGACTGCAGTGACGGCCCACATGCCAAAGGTGATGAAGAAACCGTCGTCGCGGTTCCACCACGTCTGTCCCAGGGCCATGGCGCCCGAAACGACGGCCGAGCCCACCAGGATGCCCAGGTAGATGTCGAGCTTCCGTCGCGCCGCCTTCTGGCGGAACGTGAACGAGGTGGCCAGCACAAAGACGGCCCACACGAGGTTAACGCCAAGCGTAACCCAAAACGGCCAACGGTCGAGACCCATCAAGTGAGGTAGCGGCCCAGGAAAGCAAGAGCCGAGCGGTTGTTTCCATTCCTTGACTCTTTCGCACATTAATATTTTACTCATTTCGCCTGCATGGGCAAAACCCTAAAATGATAAAAAATTATGAAGAAATTTTACTGCTCTGCCGGCGGCTTGGCACGCGCGGCCAGGTAGGCTCCGATCTTGTCGCCATGCTGCAGAACATCTCCAAGCCCCGATGCACGCGATCTTTGTGTTTGCGGTGGTCCTATGATCAGTTTAGTCGACCGGCAACCGCGTCATAATCTGCCACAGCCAAGTGGCTCCACAGCATCGACATCCCATCCCGGTGCTGCGTTCTCCCAGAACCAAGGTCGTCTGCTGGCTGGCACTGTTCGCAATCGTGGGGCTGTGGGGGCTACCAGTGAATAATGGGGCACGATTCGCTTTTAAATCCAAAAATCTTTATATTCCGCTGGTGGTTTCCGCGCGCTCTCAAGTCACCGGCGCGTTTCTGCGGCAAGGCGATCGGCAGCCGAGTGGTCTTGCTCGTCTTCTTTGATGACGATGCCGATATCGCGAATGCCTCCAGAGCTTTCGCACATGCAGTCGACCAGCCACCGCCAGCACCAGACGATCGGCGCAAAAAAGAAGCAAACACCAGGGTAGCGCGAACACCCGCACGGCAGCGGCAATCCGTTGAGTCGCGCTCGCTCATTTTCTGCAGACGTTGGCACATGGATCAGCGCCGACGACACCCTGCGATAACTCATGCCAGGTCACGTCAATTTGATTTGTGCAACGGTTTATTCTTCCGACTGCGGCTCGGCGATTTCTGCAGTTGAGTCGATGTACTCTCGCACATCTGCGATCAGTTGTGGCTCGACTTCAACCGACGACAAAAGATACACGGTGATGATGAACCGTTTATCGTCGTGTATGCGCACTGTCAAGCCAGCTTCGATCATCGAAGATTTTTTGCTATGCGCTGCTTGGTATTCGGTCGCAATAGCGTTCATGCGAAACAGAAAAAATGAACCTGCCCAAATTCTAAAAGAAAAAAAAACGTTTTACTGGAGCAGCGTGATCCGCACGGTGCCGCCAATGTGCAGGTCCGAGCCACGGCTCATCTCGCGGGCCTGGCTCTTGGCGTCCTCCTTGTTGTGCTGTGAAAGGCAAGTGGCGCCGTCGGTGTTGAGCAGCTTGAGAGAAATGTCGAGCTTGGACGCGTCGGTGCGCTTGTTCTGGAAAGCCTGCTTCTGGAACATGCCCTCGTCGAGCGCGTCGATGGCAGCGTTGATGGCGGCCAGCTGGACCATCATGCCGACCGAGCCGTCCTTGAAAGAGTGAGGCTTGGCGCTGGTGCCAAACTGCGCAGCGATGGGCTTGATCATCGTGGTGCCGTCGGGGTTCAGCACCGGCGTGGTCAAGCTCTTGTAGAGGCGCTTGTCGGGGTGAATGAAGGCCACGCCCTCCTCCTCGTTGATCTTCATGTCCGACACCATGTCCGACTTGTCCTTGAACTGGCCCCAGATCTTCAGCTGGTGCGGCGGCACGCTGTCCGCGGCCTGAGAGTCAATGGTCACGGGGTTGAGGCGGCTGGTCTGCGAAGGGATCAGGCGCGAGCCCAGCGACACGTGGTACGTCTTGCCGGCGCCGTTGCCTGCGCTGTGGTAGACAGCGCCGCCGATGCCGACAAACTCGGCGCCCACGAGTGCGGACAGGTCCGACCCCACCTCGTGCACGGTCACCTTCTCGACAATCATGCTCATGCCGGGCGCAATGGTCACGCCGACTGCAGCGGCAGCGCTCACCAGGTCCACAGTCATCAGCTTGCCGGCGGCAATGTCGGCCGGCGAGTAGTCGGCGCCCACCGAGAAGGGGATGTCGTAGGTACGGCTCTCCGAGAAAACAGCGCCAATGGCCTTGCGGACCGCCTCAGCATCGGGGCAGGCGGCAGCAGCGTTGGACATGCCAGCGCCGGTCGGCTTCATGCGCTCCGGGTAGGAGCTGCCAGCAGCGCCGCCATGAGCCTGCTTGTGGCCATGTGCAGTAGGCTGGTCCCAGGCGCTGAGGCCCTTGCCCCTGCCGGCAGCCTGGTGGTTGATGGCGTCATCGGCGTCTCGGTCCTGGGAAGTGCCGGCGGGGCCCGCAGCCATGCCGCTCTTGGTGGTGCTGTAAATGCCGGCCATGGTGGTGACGAGATCAGAGAAAGCTTTACAAAGGGCCCAGCGACAAACGTATTAATATTTTGCCGTTTTATTGCCGTTCACCCTGTTTAATCGAACCGATTGGAGCGATAATTGCCCGTGGCCAACAATGTGTTCTCGCGGTCGCGCAGTGTGTTCTGGCGCAGTTGCTCACCAAAACCTCCGCCGTCGCTACCGAATCCCAGAAATCCGTCAAACATCATGTACAGCGTGGCAAACTTTCGCAGCAGGAAGCTGCGCTCCATGTTGAGCCCGCGCAGTGCCTTGGTCATGTCGCCGTAGCGCGAGGCCGTGGACTGATTGATTTTGATGGTCAGGGCCACCAGCTGTGCAAAATCAACCCATACGCGGTCGTGCGTCATCAAGTCGATGTCGGTTACCCAGCTCTTGTTGCCGCACATCGGGCCGCGAATGAACTGCACTGACGTGTTCACTGCGCCGGTCAGAGTGTTGCCGAAATACAAGCTTCCAATGTTTTGCGGCGCCAGCACCGAATTGCGCCCGCCCTGTCCGCGACTGAGCAGCGCCTCGATTGCGCTGCGCTCGCTGAGGATTTCGCGAACCTGCGTCAAGAGCGGCTTTCCCGCTGCGGCTGCCGCGCTCCGCCGACTGTCGTCGCGTTTGGGTTCGTCGTAGATGACACGCCAAATGTCGAATTGTGTGGCCGAGGCGTTGTTCAGCATGAGGCGCAGCGCCATCGCCCACTTGTTTGCCACATCGTAAACGATGTTCCCGTTGGCATCGAGCGTCGCCAATCCCTTGGCAGTGCCGCGCCATTGCTCGGCAGCTTTCAGCTTTTCGCGCTCTCGCTCGAGCTCTCGGTCCTGCTCCTGTGCGGCAGTATCGCGCCCGGTCACCGGCGTGGTGTCGCGGGGCTTGAGCTCGTCGTCGGCAGCATCGCGAGTCAGTGTCATGTAGGCGCGCGGGCGCGAAGCTTGCAGTTGCTGGTCGTCGCCCAGGGCTGCCGCGGGCGAGCTGCCCGCCGAGGGAATACTCGCTCGCGTGATGGCTGCAGACGGTCGCAAGCTGGGGCTCTGGGCTGCGGCAGCCTTTGCAGTCTTTTCCTCGCGCTCGGCCTGCTCGCGAGCCTGCTTCTCTGCGGCAACTTGCGCACCGGTCGCCAGGAATCGCGTGTCGGACGTGTCGGCGCCGCGGTTTGCAGCAGCCGTCTCGGCGGTCTCGCGCTGTCGCAGCAACTGCATGAGGCCGATTTTGTCGGCGGCCGCAACCTCGGTGGTGTCGCGCAACGCTTCTTCCAGCTCTTTCTGGTAGTCGCGCGGCAGGTTGAGGCCAGGCGCTGCGCCGGCGTCGTTGGCCACCGCACTCTGGATGAGATTTTCGAGCGCAACGCCATCGATGGCGCCCTCGGACGACTTCCACAGGTCGACGCTGATGCCCGAGACTGAGCCAACCTGCATGGCAAAGCGGTAGATCTTGTTGCGACGAATCAGGTACTCGCGCAGCTGGTTCTCTTCCACCCAGGCCGCGCCAAAGGGCGCATCGGCAGGACGATAGCCCGGCTTGCCGTCCGAGCGAGGCACGTTGCGTCGCATTGCGGCAGTAAAGCCCGGCACAGGCAGAAAGCCCGTGCGATTGTCGTAGCCGGGCCGGGCAATATCGTGGACGCTGGCATCGATGCGCGCAGGCGGCAATGCAGCCTCACCGGGCGATGATCCGGCCAGGTCGAATGCCACGCGCTTCCTCGGGTCAGAGTCGCGCTCGAGATTTTCGAGGAGACGCAATTTCATCGATTCTGTGCTACACACGCAACGCACAGCATAATTAATAGACACAAACTTTACGGGTGGATCTCGTGCGGATCAACGACCACCACCAGCGTGGACGAGTCGGCGGGGTGGGTGAACACGTCGTGCACCGCGATCGAGGCGGAATCGACGGACCACACGGTGATGTGCGACGGGTTCATCAGCACACTGCCGATGGGCTGCGTGGGCGCGCTGGCCTTGGACACGGCGATACCATACTCTTCGGTGGGAGCGTTGTTGGTCTTGAAGCTGGAGAGGGGCGCAACCAGCAGGTCCTGGCCCTTGCGCACAAACATGACGCTGTTGGCAATGGGCTGCAGGGCAGAGAGATCGTGGCGCTGCATCTTGGCCAAGGCGTTGTCCTCGTCGACCGACACGATCACAGTCTTGCCACCGCTCAGTTTGACCGAGTACTCGGTCTCCGGATGCACAATGACGCGGGTGGAGCGATCGCCCACCGACATTTTGTAGGAACCGGCACGCAGCTCGCACAGCTCGGTGCCAATGGCGTAGGCCATGTTCGCAGTGCTGGTGAATGTCACCGGCACCGACAACTCGCTGCGCACCAGAGCCGCGCGCGCATTCTTGAGCAGGCCGGGAATGGAACGAACGCGCAGGCGGAACTTGGTCTGCTTGTCGCCCGCGGTGCGGATGGTGATCGAGTACAAGCCGTCCTTGCCAAACGACTGTTCGATGGTCTTGATCGCACCGGCAGTCGCATTGTCGCCGGGCGGGCCAGCGTAAAAGCGGAACGTGTACTTGGGGCCCAGCGGCAGCTCGCGCGTCGCCGAAGAGCCGAAAATAATGCCGGTGCCGATGAACTTCTCCTGGCCACCGTCGCGCGCCACAGTCACGTAGAGCGACGCGACGCGCTTTTTCTCGCCCACGTAGGCCAAGTTGGTGATACGCACGCGCACATAGCCTGCAGGGGTGATAATGGTTTTGCCGACAATTGTGGGCGACCAGTCATCGCGATCTTCGGCAAACTGCTGTTGCTGCGGGGCAGGCTGGGCAGCGGCCGCGGCCGCGGAAGCGGGGCGGCTGGACTGCCCAAGAGGCATGTCGTCCTCGTCGTCGCTCATCCCCATCTCTTCCTGCTCGGCCACAACGCGAGCGGCAATTGGGTACTTGTCCCTGGCCGCGGGCATGGGGTAGGGCGTGAACGTCACATCGCCGACGGGCTTGGCGGCAAGAGGTTGCGTGGCAGTGGGCTTTAGCCAGCCGTCGTCGTCGTCGACAATGGGCGCAGGGGCTGTGGCGGGTTGCGAGGGCCGAGAATAATTCTTGGCCTTGTTGAACTCTTTGTCCTTCTTGTCCTTCTTGTCCTTCTTGTCCTTCTTGTTTTTCTTTTCCTTCTTGTGGTTGTTCATCTCGGTGGGGCAGCGGTCCGACATGTGGTAGCCAATTTCCAGCTCGCTGGCGGTGGGAGCGATGGGGGCGTTCATGCGCTGGCTGCCTTGCGAAGCGGGCTCGCGAGGGGGCATCTTGCTGCGACGGCCGCCGCCCGAGCGACTCTCGCGAGAGGTGGTCCAGCGGCCGGTGGAAGTGCGACCGCCCATCTTGGCCTCGATGGGCGCCTCTTCGCCAATGTTAAAGATGCCACGACCACGACGGCCGCCGCCGATCGAGATGAGCGGGCGCGGGCGACGGAAGCCGCCAACAACCACGGAAGGCGCATACGGGTGCCGATACACCACGGGCTGCGGTGCCGCCACAACAGTCTGGCCGTAGTACGGAGCGTATCCTGTTGCGTAGCCCGACGAGTACGGGTAGTAGCCACCAGCATAGTAGCGAGCGCCAATGTCCTGCGCAGGCTTGGCCTCGGCGCCAAACGAGAGCAGCGGGCGCGGAGGTGGCACGGCGTAAAGCAAAGGGCCTGGCGGGTACACAATAGGCTGGCCGTAGATGTCGTACTCGTCGGGGAACAGGTCAAAGTCAACAAAGATGCCATTGCGCCAGCCCCAGCCGCGGTGCGAGCGGCCGCCGTAGAAGCGGGGACCGTGCTTCCAGCGACGGCCACGGCCGCCTTTGTGACCACGACCACCGCCGTGGCGCCCGTCGATGGTGACCTGCAGCTCGCGACCGACGTTGCTGTAGTGCTCGAGTGCAGTCCACGCCTCGGAGCGCTCGAGGTTGGCACAATACGAACGCTGCAGGGTGCTGTTGGCGCGAGCCGTCTTGACAATGGCCGGGTCAAGCGCGGTCACGGTGCGAGCGAGATCCTTGCCGATCAGGCCGGCAATGTGCGCAACCGGCACCGCGGGCGTGGTGTACCAGCAATCGGCCTCGGCCACCAGCAAGTCGCGAGCACGCTGGATCAGGCCCATGGCAGTGACGCCGGGCGCGACGGCACTCTCGGCAAGGCGGCCGCAGATGCGCTCCTTGAAGCTCTTCTCGCTGCTGTCGCGAGCCGAGCCCACTGCACTGGAGATCTTCTTCTGCATGTTGGCCTGTGCAGTCTGCTCGCGGGCGAGGCGCATGCGCGTGGTCTCGGGCGAGGCGGGCAGAGTCGAGTGGTGCTTGTGCACAGACATCTTCTTGTCTCGCTGATAGGAGAGGCGCACCGCGTTGCTCGAATCGGCATTCTTGGCCGCGTGGCGGAGATCGTTGGTGTTGGAAAGGCGGCGACCTGTGCCTTGGGCGCGCGCCGAAACCAGCACCACACCGCAATCCTTGATGCCCTCGGCGATGGCGATCTCGCTGCACAGACGCTCGAGCGCGTGCGGATCCTCCAGGGCCACGAAGAACTGGCGCTCGCGGAACGCGCCCGAGACCTCGGAGCGGACCAGCGCCGTAAACTCGTCAACACTCCGGTTGCCCGCAAGCTCCGCGCCGATCGTCTGGTAGACGTAGGAAAGAGCCATAGGGAAGGCGCACTAGTCACTATTTAGAATTGCACGCATATGCCAAATATAAATATCTCACCCATTTGAAAAAAGCCGCCAGAATTTTATTGCCCGCGGCCCGTTGCCAATGCACATAGACACTGCGCATTTTGACCGGGATCTGCTGCCGCTGCCGCCCGTCTTTGAGAAGTTCCCGGCGCTGGGCGACACTGAGCGATCGCGCAAAACCGAGGCTCGCAACAAGGCCCGCAATATTTCCGCCGACCCCAGCGACCATCGCCAATTGCGCTGCTCCATCAACAGCAACCTGACGCTCTATCCAAATCGCGTGATCCTCACCTACTCGAACAGCGAGCGTGGTATGGTGTACTACCTTTTTGACACGCCGGCCAGCGCAATCCACCACGTGTGCAACATCGAGGCGCATCCGCGCTTCTTTTACATGGTCGAGCCCGATCGGCCTGTGCGCGTCTACTTTGATCTGGAGCGACCGCGGCTGGGCATGAGCGACGCCGAGTTTTTCCGGCTGGCCCGGCGCGTTGCCGTCTACTTTTCCGCCTACATCCGCGCAATCCACGCTGGCGCACACTGCAACGACGATGCCGCTGGGCAGTGGCACTTTTACAACGCGTCGACTGCGGACAAGCTCTCGGTGCATGTCCACGGCGCCATGACCTTTTTGTGCGTCAAGGAGTTGCGCCGCGTGGTGGAGGCATTCAATGAGCTGTTGCGCTGGATGGCCGAGAATGATTTTGCGCAAGCTTGCACGCTATTCTTTCCCGACCAAAAGACCGGGCGCTCCAAATGCATCGTCGACCCGGGCGTCTATTCGGACGGGCGCGCATTTCGCCTGCCCTTCAACAGCAAATGGGCCGCCGGCTCCAATCCGCTCATGCCGGTGATGTGCGAGCGCGAGATGAGCAATGCCGGGCACGTAGCTGCCGCATTCGTCCACCCAAACAAACTGATACACCCGGACCACTGCGCCGAGAACATGGTGCCACCCTGCCCAGACAACTTTCGTAATAGGGCATTTAATTTTCTTACGAGCTCTGTGCAATGGCCGGTGCCCGACTGCGCGGCGCTGGACCGGGCGATGCACGATTTTGCGTTGGTTTGCCATCCAGAGCTGATCAAGCTCAACCTGCCAGTGCAAGCTCAGGAGTGGACTTTTGGCGGCGAGGATGACTACTCACCCATACTGGTCGCCACACCCGACCTGGTCGGCGTGCACCCGCCCCCGAAAGCTTCTCCTGCAACACCTGCAGAGATGGGAAAGACATCAGTCAAGCGCAGCCAGTGGCTGGCCGCGATGGTCACCGTGCTTCAATGCCCCGACGCCTCGGTGGCTCAGCAACGCATGAAATCTATCGCTTCTTCATCATTTGTCTTGTCGATCGGGACGCCCTCGTGGAAACAGCGAATGAGTGTGGTTCACGCGCACACCCCCATCTCTTGGACCGGCTCCACTGATGCCGAAAGCGTACCGTGCGATCCTGCCGCCGAGATTGCCTTCGGGTGGCTCTATTTGCGATTGCTTTTCTCTGATGGGTATCTCTCCGATGCCGACGAAAAGATAGCTGCGCAACAAAATAAGGTCCTTGCGCCACCCAGCAACTTTTTCGAACGCGTTGCTTACGAAGAAGAGTTGCGAAAGGCAGGGCCGAGCGCGGCGGCGGCGGCCATCGATGCCGGGGCATTGCGAGCCGTGGTGCCCTGGAATGTGGCAGTGTGGCAGTCCGACGTCGATGAGAACGGCACCGAGGGCAATTGCATCGATCAAGCACTGCACAACCCCATCGCGTTGGACATCCGCGAGACAATGGAAAAATACGAGCTCTTCAGGAAATTGCCTGGAAATGTGCTATTCACGCCGAGTCAACTGGTCACGCTGGACAAAATTGCGCGTCTCTCCGAGCATGACCCCCTTTCGGCGGCAGTGCCGCAATTCGAGCCGGCCCTGAGCGCGGCGTTCGGCGAGTACTGCATGTGGTAGCGGCGTTCTCAATGCGGAATGGAAATCTTGTGGGGATCGAAACGGTGTCAGGCGCAATAACATAAAATTGGCAGCTTCTAAATGCCGCGTGGATCTTCAGAGGGGCGCGATCGGGTGTCCAGATTTTCTCAAACCTGCGCCCACGCGTAGAGTTAAATATGCGCCGCGGCATCATCCCGAGACCCGTCGAACCGGAGCCGGACGCCGACGATGCCAGTTCCGCGTCGATGGGCGAGGCACCGAGCAGTCCGGCGCCCGGGCAGAAGCGCGCCACCGAGTCCGACGAAGCTGACGACATTGGCGACAGACTCGAAGAAATGCACATGTCCGCGGCAACGAGCGGCAGTGGCAGCGGGACCGGACCGGCCTCGCCCGCAGCGGCAGTGCCCTTGACGCCCGGCTCGCGGGACATGACGCCCATTCAGTCGAGAAAAATGCGCCTGAAGACCAGCAGCTGCAGCATGCTGCCCACGCCGGACCTGGTGTTCTCGCCGCCCGCGGGCCCGTTCAGCGCCGAGTCGACGCCGCTGCGCCCAGGCTCTGCGAGTCCGTCGATGGCAATGGCCGGTAGCATGCCCGACTGCCAACTCATTAGCCGGATGATGGAGGCACGCACGGCTGGTCCCACCATTTCGATCAAGGAGCGCGAGCGACGCGAGACGTTCCTCGGCCTGATGGACAGCTGCCACTGGACAGTGCTGGAGAAATTCTGCGACGTCGAGTGGATGCGCAAGTTTCGCGCCACCACCCAAGATCCGGTCATTGCGCGCGACGAGGTGTACGGCATGAAAGACGTCTTTGCCCTGCTTGAGAACGAGATCTGCAAGCCGCTGGTGGCGCCCGAGCTCGCGCAGTGCGCGCTGCCCAATTTGGCTATTGTGTCCAAGCCCGGCCAAGGCACACGCACCGCCATCCGCTCCATTGCCAGCGGTGCCGGCACCACGGATGGGCCCATGTTCAACGTGATCACGCATCGCTTCCTGCACCAGTCGGAGTCGCGCCAGGACTACGGCTTCTTTCACGATATCTATCGCATCGCCAACGAAAATGCGCCGTGCGTGGTAGTCATCCATCGCATGTCGCAGCGCGCTGGCATGCTGGCGGGGGAAGCGTTCTCTCGCCTCTACGAGAGCCTGTTTCGTGCACAAGAGGTGCGCAGCGACGCGACGCGCACGCCGTCGGTCTGGACTGTCATTGTGGACGCTGAGCCGCCCGGAAAGGTCCTGCCACAGTTCGACTGCGGCATTGTCGCCACGCCGATCAACATCGAACCTCTGGTCAAAGAGGACCTCGTGCACTACACCATGTCGCGAATTGCGCTCAGACTGCGCCACTCGCTGCATGACGAAGACACAATCCAGGACCTGCTGGCATACTACCGCCCGCTGGCCGCGGCCATGCTGCTGGCAAATGTTGCCGAGTTCACGCTGCCCATGCGCGACATCAAGACGTATGTCGATCGGCTGTTCGAGGTGGTCCAGACGCGTCGCAGCATTCCAGACCTGCGACAGGACAGAATGTTTGGGACTGCCAGCGCCGAGGCGTTCCCGAACGACGGCGACTTTCAATCGGCTCTCGCGTCGTTCCGAACCGCAAAGATGGGCCACAAGGCATCGTCCGCCGAACGCGATCGCCAAGACAAGGAGGAACAAAAGTTGCGAAAGGAAGAACAGTACCTGGCAATCTTGGCCCAATCTCAGACGTCGGCAGGTCACGCTCCCGCCACTGCGTCGAATCATCAACGCCGCCAACCGCGCGGCTGAGTACTTGGAGCCGCGCCGTCCAGCAGGCTCTCTCCCGTGTAAAACAATAAAATAAAACAAAACGAAACGGACTGGGGTACTCACCTCGGCATTTCCACTCCAGGCAGTGACGATTCGCGCATTGGCCGTGGCCTTGTGGGTGATGCGGATGCGATAGGCCGACGCTTCGATGGTGAACTCGCTCGCGCGGGCATGATTCACTGCGAGGATCTTGGCCATGTCGAGGATGAGGCAGGCCTGCTTGAGGACGCGACTGAAGAGCGCAATCTCGACGCCGGGCCGGTTGAAGAGCGTGTTGACCACGACCATGCCGCACGCGGTGGACTTGCCCTCCTTGCGACCAGTGAGCGTGCCTGCAATACCCTTGTAGCCACGGCGCCAGCCGTTGCGACGCTGGATGGCAATAGAGTTCTCTGCCCACTCGCCGACGTAGATGCCAGGCCCCTGCAGCTCGATGTTTGCCGAAATCACGGTGCGCTGAAAGTCGGTGGGCATCGGCACAAAGTCATCAATGTCATTCATCATCGCGCGCACAATTTGGTCGCCGCCGCTGAGCCGAGCGCACAGCTTCTTGGCAATCGGGTTGCTCATGGCCTGGCCGGGCGTGCACACCATCGGGATGTTCTCGTGGAGGGTATTTTCGCGCTCGAACCATGCTCTGGCTTTGCTAAAGGTTGCCAGAATGGACACAAGTGTTTCTTGCTCGGCAAATATGGGCATGGCGCACAAGGACTCTGCATTCTTTGAGCGCTCTCGTTCGCGCTTATCCAAGGCCGCTGCGAGGCGTTGTGCAAAAAATGCGGCTGCGCGATTGGTGGCGTGCACCACAGTCGCCATGTTTGCAATTGCAACCGAAATCGCATTTAATAAAGTCACATGTTCCAAATTTCCCATTCGATGATCTTCTCTGGCAACTGCCAGTCGTTCGCGCGCGTCCTGCAGTTCTCGGACTCGATGTAGTCCGAGTAGGGGTTGAGGTCGTTGATGAGGTCGTCCACGATCTTCACGATGCCCGGGCGCTGGCGGGCTATGCGCCGCGAGGCGTCTTGCCTTGCATCTCGGTTGCCGCGGTTCTGTGGCCCGACTACTGCCAGCAGCGACTGCAAAATGCGCTGCACGCTGATCAGCTTGTCCACAAATGCGCGAAACGACTCGCTAACCTGGCCAAAGTTCTTCTCGGACCGAGCGGCCGCCTTGGTGGGCCGCCGGGCAATAAATTCCACCCACTCGCGCGGCGGCAGGCAAAGATTCATCGTCACCGTAATAAAGCGCCAATCGAATGCCATGGTGACTCTGCGCATCCATTGGTCCATCTTATCCGGCGGATAGTTGGTGTCGGCGCTGAGATCGCCAAACAAGTCTCGTGCCTCCAGGGCATGGCACACGCGGTAGGCCAGATAGATACCAAAGCGTCGCATGTCGCCCGTGCGCGATCGCCGATGCTGGTCGGCCAGGACTTGAATCCTCGCATTGGTCTCGCAGCCCGGCCGCAAGCCCATCGTCTCCATGCTCAACTTGCTGTCGAACATGCTGCGCGATAGATCGATAATGACCGGCACGTGCCCGTTGATCTCCTTCAGCTGGGGCTTGAGCTTGTCAAAGCGCACTCGCGCGGTCCCATTGATTATCTGGCCGACCCTAGCGGGTAGCCAAAAGGCCGCAAACTCGGGCGGAAAGCGGTCGAGCCAGCGCATCACAATGTTGTGCGGCTGAAAGTCCCGGTGCCTAAAGCCAGATAGCTTTTGCAGCACCCACTGCTGATGCACAATGAAAAGGGTCTGCGCACGAAATATCGGCCAGTTGCTAGTGTTCATCAGAGAGTCCGGATGATTCGGATAGTCGAATTGGCTGAAAAATGTATATTTGCCGGCATTCTCTTGCTGCAAGAGCAAGTAGGTGTGCGACGTCAGCTTCCCACTGCGCATGGCAGCGGCAATGCGCTCGGCCTTGTGGTTGACGTAGCAAGCTTCAGTGCCGCCCTCGTTGCGCGGCAGGTGTTGCCCGCGACTCTTTAGCCAATTCTCCTCGATCTTTGTCCGCACGGCCGGATCGGCCACATGTTCCATAATTTCAAGGACGCGAGGCGGGCGACCACCGAGCAATTTGCTCAGCTCTGTGGCGATGGCGCGGGAAATGCAATTGGACACGCCACGGCAGGCAGCCTCGCCGTCCCAGATGGTCCAGTTTTGCAGGTTGGCAATGTATGGCAACGCGCGCAAGCGGGCGATCGTTCCGTTGATGATTTCTACGCAACCGGCGTCGCGCTGATGTGCCTCCAGCACCTCGCAGATCTTGCGCAGTTTGAGCCCCGTGAGCAGCACAAAGCCGTCGATCCCGCCGCCGATGAATTTCGATCCGCTAAAGACAGTCGTCCGCGACCCAGCCGCCGAGAGTGTGACATGCCGTTGGCTGGGAACCTCGCCGCCCATCGCAAGGATCACAACATCGCGGATGTCCGGCGGCGTGGCCTGGGTGCAGAAATCCTGGACGATCTTGGTGCGTTTGTCGACGACCTCGGCGCGCACCGCAGAAACGCCATTCGTTGCCATGGCAAGGAGGGTGGGGCGCTGGCCTCTTAAAAAGCTGGTCACCGCCAAAAATGAGTCCTTATATAAATCCGCAAGATTAGAAGCGATCAACCCCTGTGCACCACAAAATGCACACCGAGCGGTCGGGCTATGCGATCTCATCGTTTCTGGCCGGGCTGCTCTCGCTGCTCGTAATGCTTTTGGAGATCTCCACAATTGGCGACACCCGCAATTTGCTCAGGGTTCAGGTGTACTTTTCGTGGTTGATCCCGTTCGCGCTCGTGCTCGTGGCCGATCAGAACCCGTACGGCTTGCACAACATCCATGTGTCTCTGGCCTGGCACACTCGCGCGCGGGTTCTTGGCGCCCTGGGAGGCATGGTACAGTCGGTGGCATTTGCCATCTGGGCCATGGTGATCTGGGCAGAGAAAGGCTCGGCCGTGCAACCGTTCTTCCCCATAGTCATTAGCATCTTGGCGCTGCAGACATTGGTCCTGCTGGCGATTGCCTGGGCGCTGGCCACGGTAGACAAGACGAGGCACGAGTAAACCGGGCCATTTAGAAAGGGGAGGCCCGAAAATTTCAGCACCATTTTCACGAGCCCCCTCGCATGTCCACATGCTCCACCGTCAATGATGCTGCAAGCAGCGCCGGCAACCGCGCTGTATCTACTCGCACCGAAAACAAGCGCACACTCGACACCGAGGCCGCGCCACTGGCGCCCGTCCTGGGCGTGGCTCAGCTGAACGTTGCCGTGCTGCGCAAACTCGAGCCGCCGCTGCACAGCATTGCCGAGTGGCAGTCGCAGCCCAATAACCTGTACGTGGGCCGCGCCGTGCACTATGTGGGCGTGGCCGCCTCCAAGTGGGCCAATCTGTTCACCATTGCCAAGTGCGGCAGCCGCGACCGCGTGGTCGAGCGCTACGAGCAACACGTGCGCCAGGGCCCGCTGTGGCACTGCCTGCACGAGCTGGCCGGCCAGCGGCTCGGCTGCTGGTGCCACACTCGCGCCAGTTCCGCCACGGCCAAGGTGATGTTCTGCCACGCCGATGTGTTGCTCAAGCTGTTCAACGAGCGATATGCGCTGTGCCCTCCCGTAAACGCCACCCAGTGACCCCATCGAAAACGCCCGGCCAGATCGGAATAGAATCCCCAAAATTTCTGTGCGCGACAGTGGATTTGGCGTCCTCCGGTTCACGCGCGGCATTCCTTACATCGAGCGCCACGACCGCGAAAATGCCCTCAGACTCTCCAGGACCACATCGCCGCCTCGCACCGGACACCGCAATGCATCGATCTCGCCTGCCCCGCCGCCAACTCGGTTTTTCCAAAATAGCCATACATCGCAACCCGTGCCGAAAAATGGATAAATTTGTTCCACATCATGATATATTTGGTTTAGCCATACATCGCAATAAGTCACC
>Ga0105045_10000228_pt1 | contig 37049 bp, 33 predicted proteins | sample MAT02_FD_78089 | JGI IMG/M metagenome (GOLD analysis project Ga0105045, IMG submission 78089) | Freshwater microbial communities from Lake Fryxell liftoff mats and glacier meltwater in Antarctica - MAT-02 (megahit assembly) | ecosystem: Environmental > Aquatic > Freshwater > Ice > Liftoff...
GAATTCACGGGGGTCGGGTACTTTAGAAAATTGTTTGTGGATGATGGAAATTAGGCCTGGTGCGCTGAGGTCTTTTCTGAATGTAGTCATGTTAGGTAGTCTTTACTTGCAGTTAGATTTCACCTAGAGTTTACGCAATCAAATTTTAATGTGCTCGAGAAAAATGATCAGCGGGAATCGCTGCTGGTCACGACACGCGGGCTTTTCAAATGAGTTCGTGCTCTTTGTCTTTTCTAAATTTTTTTAAAAATAATCTTAGTAGGACACGTATAAAAATTCAATCGTTAATTTTTTCATGTGGCTCCGTATTATCTACGGTGATTATTTAATGAGGGTGCTGAGTAATATAAAGGTGTTTTTGGTTTTAATGCCAAGAATTTTAACAAACTAATTTTAAAATAAATTTAACAAAGGAAATGAGATGGGATTAAATATATTATCCGCGCTAACCAAACGATTTATGCCTCGACCAGAAGATGTGCTAAAAGCAGCGGGGGCCCAAGTGGCAGATGCGGCAAAACTAGCTTTTGTGCAACAAGTTACTGGTTCTGAAACCTCAGGCACAACGGATGCAGGCCCTGTTACAAGAAAGTACAGCGGGAAGGAGATGATTGCTTCAGCAGCTCTTGGCGGTCTTGTAATAGGCATCGCAGCGGCGGTCAAAAATGTATTCTGTGCAAGAACTGGACCGCCTCCCGCGGAACAAATCGAAGCAAGCACCCGGAGAAATAGGGAAACTAGCAGGGACTTAGGAGTAGGAGGTCGAGCAATAGAACTTTTAATCGCTGATATAGCGAAATTAGAAGGTATAATTGCCGAACGTGATAGAACAATTTTGGAGTTAAATTCAGCAGCGGAAAGTGCGCTTGCCCAAGCGCATGCTGCGCAAAGTAGGGTTGGTAATTATGACTCGCTTGTTAGAGATAGAATAACAAAAGTAGAAGCATTAGAAAAAGAAATAGTAGGACTAAAACAACAAATAGCAGAATTACGGGTTGAAATTGACACGAGAAATGGTAGAAACAGTCCTGGGGGTCAATAGATGGCATTGAATCCAATTGAGCTATTGATACCTTATAGAGCTGCATGGTATTGGCGCTGTTTGCCTAATCCTTGTATTCAGTGCTGTTCTTTAGGCAAAAGAAAAATAGCCGATGCAAGCGTTGCTTGCTTGTCTATTTCAGGAACAATATCTATAGTGGCGACTATAAGTTGCGCCGCTTTGACTCAGTCCAATCCCTTAGCCTACGTGCTAATAGGAGCAGGGGCGTTTGTTGGTACAGTTAATTATTGCGCTGCCGGTTATTTATATTTGAGTCGGCCCCCGGTCATCACTAGAGAAGATCAGGAAGCGGCTCGAAATTTACTCGATCAATATGATGCTTCGGTTAGCGACATAGGATCGCTGGCGAGCGACATAGCCACTACGGCTGCGGCTGCTAGTGAGCAAACTGAAGGGTTGATCGCTGTTGCAGTCGAAAATACAGGTTCATCAAATGCGGTTGCTGCAGATTTGCGTGCGCGAACATGCATGGTTGCACTACGTGGGTCTGTGCAAGACGCTACGCTCAAGGCTCTGGCGGCAGCGATAGGAGCTCCTGTTAGCGTGCCAAAGCAAGAAGATGCTGGGCTCCCGCAAATTAGCTTATAGACCTGACGAATCTTTGAAGTGCGGCGATTTATCGGCGCACTTCTTATCGATCCATGCTTGTCAGCACTTGCAGTATCCTTTTATTCTTCCTTGAAATCCCGACGACATTCAGCCAAAATCATCTCACTAAATTGGGTGAGTGCTGTTACGTTTATAAGTCTATTTTTTCGAGCTTTTAATAAGACGGTGAACTTGTCCCAGTAGATAAAACGAAATCCGTTGTCTCAATAGCGTGAAAACTAGGTTTATCCGAATTAATTCTAAGGGCAAGAGTTCGGTTTTTTTCGCTTATAAATTCACGCAGCGATTTGAGGCTCCCTTTTCTACCCGCTTTTACTTCAACAGGTACGCCTTGGTTTTCATGTTGAATAACATAGTCTGTTTCGGCTGTACCTCTTTTTTTTCTCGTTGCCAATAGTAAAGAGCAGGAGGGTGTAGGAGGAGCTATTGTACGAAGGATTTGTCCTGCTATCTATTCGACCATTCCTCTATTATTAATCACAGAGATTTCAGATACTGAAGCTAACCGGTGTCGTGAGAGACCGAGCTCTGCGCAGCATAATCCACAGTCCAACATGATGACTTTTAAAAACTTTTCGTTTATTTCTGCTTCCAGGGGTAAGCTATTAGCAGCAGTCGCCGTCATACGGTGGCATATCGTTGCTTTAGAAAGTACATCTAAAGCTTCCTTTAATGGAGCAGAGCTTAATTCTGAATTGACATGACTATAGACAAGTTTTTCACCGAGCTGCTGTGGAATAGCGTTTATCAATTCTTCTAAGCGTTCAACCGAAAGTCTCCCTTTATATTTTACAAAATCACCGCGATAAGTGGCTAAAAGGTCAAAGTGAATCTGGTTGAGTTTGCTCGAATTATTTTCGGTTTTCCGCGATAAAACTGCCGCAGGCATGCCCCCAACTATTAAGTATTCTTTAATTAGTTTTATCAATTGAAGACGGATTGCATCGGGAATATCAAAATCCCATGTATAATTTTGCATGTAGGCATGAAGTTCGTGGTTTCCGAGAGCATTTAAAAACTCCTCAAAAGACAGAGGCTCTAGGTAAAGATAGCCTATTCTACCGACCGGCATGCTAAATTTATGTTCAGCTAAAGCAAAATCAGGTAAAGAGCCAGCAGCAACCACTGGTAACTCCGGCACATCTTCTGCAAACCAACGTGATTTCCCTGTTAACTGTGGAGCTACTTAGATCTCATCTAGGAAAATAGATTTAGATTGTTCGATTTTTTTTCCAGTCAAAGCCCAATATTTCGAAGAATTTCGCCAGGATTATTCGAAGCAAAGAGGGTCCGGAGATTAGGTCGTTTTTCAAAATTAAGCCCAATGAGTTGTCGCTCTTGCGATTCAGCCAAATCTCGAATAATCCAAGTTTTTCCAACTTGACGAGCCCCTCGGATAACTCAAGGCTTTTGTCTTAGAATTCAACCGTTCTACTAAAAACTGGGTGCGATCTCTTTTCATGCGATCTCTTTTCATGCGATCTCCTCCTAAATCAGACTTTTTGTTTAATTAAGTCTAGAAAAGAGGGGGATAGATTTAATCAACTCTCTCCATTTATTAGAATAGCCTAAAAAACCTCCATTGTCATTGGAGGTTGGGGCAAAAATGCCTAATGACACACTGTATGATCGACGGTAGTTAGGATGAGGGTAATATCACCAAAAGAACATAAACATCTTTAATGAGGCCTTACATGCAATTCAATTCTACTTATCGTTCCGTTACAAACGCAGCACAAGTAGTGGCATGCGGGGTCCCATCAACTGTTAGTGCGACAGTGAACGTCATATCGTCAAGTTATATCGGCGGAAATATTTCGGTGCTATTCATAAATGCTGTTCCGGCTGTTAAAAAATTGGGACCAATTATTATTTCAAAGAAGAGTGTTATAGTTCTTTTTTTTGTAGCTTCATGCGCAGCACTTATTGCTAAAACTGTTTACGAATATAGAAATGCCGATGAAAATGCTAAAGCAGCTTATGTTGTTGCTTGTGAAGCTACTGATTTTGCCGATCATTTGGTGGCTTCTGCGGACGGTGATTCTATTCGTGCGCTTACGCCTTTTTTGATTGATGCCTCTGATGCTCGTGCTTCCTATGCATGTACTAAATCTGGCCTTGCTCGTACAACACCTCTAAAGGTATTCGAAAAAGCTAAAGTGGTTGCCCCATCCGCCGTTGTTGCTGCTGCAGTTTCTGCTGTAGCTGCTCTTTTTGTTGCAGCTTTTGTCCTGATGCAATTTCTTAGTATCTTGATATAAATCATGACTCAAGTTGCTAGCCGCGATTTTTTAAATTTGCTCTTTGCAAATTTAAAAAATCGCGGCTGGCAAGCAATAGTGAGTGACCAGCATTCGACGAACCCTCTAGCGCGTAAAAATAAAATTTGGAAGGGGATGTAAGAGACACTCGAGGTGAAACCTCATCGCATTAATTAACTTTTCGTGCTTAAAAACGCGTTTTCATAAATAAGGTTTCCGGCAGCGTTGTAAATAATTTTCCAAGCATAATTGCCGAATTGGAAAGAGACGGGGACATCATGAAGCGATGTAATAGATGTGCATAGGTAAACGATTTTTTGTATTTAGCGACCCATGCTTTTCGGAACCCCTGGTAATTGCCCTTCATGACGTATTCTGCCGCCATATAACCCGATGTGATCGCAAGCGACAGCCCTAAACCTGAGGCTGGAGGCACCGTTCCGGCTGCATCCCCGATAAAATATGTGTTAGGCCATGCGGGTGTTTGTTTGATCCCAAACTGCGGAACCTTGCTCATCATCCATTCATCATAAACACGATCGCCCTTTTGCAAGCGCTCCTGTAGTTGTGGGACCTCTTCAAACAGTTTTTGAAGAAGTTGATCTTTATTATCATCGCTAATGGGCATCAAGCATGTGAAATTTGCACAGCCATTTTCTATTGGAGAAAGACCTCCGTAGCCGCCAGAAAAAGAATAGAGCTCTAAAGTGTTTTGTATGTCGATGCCTTTAAAGTGGGCTTTGAGACCAACATAACGAAAAAGAGGGGGAGTTGCAAAAAGGCGCCCTGAGCTCATGATGAGATCTGTGTGAGGAAGCGTTTCCCCGTTTTCTAAAACGACATCATATTCTCTAATCTCTTTAACTTTCGTTTTTGTTATAACTGTGGCTCCCATTTTTTCTGCGCGTTCAACAAGACGCACATCGAAGTCAAAACGAGATTGGCTTCTTGCTGCAACGGGTAGGGAAAAAGATAAGGCGCGGTTTTTGGTGATAAACGACATGCGATCAATTTTTTCGACAGGTTCTAAATCCCAATTATTCAAAATAGGCAAACACCCGGGAGAAAAAAATTCACCGCAAATTTTATGAGAAGGATAGTCTCCAGCTTCGATTAAAGTGGCAGAAACTCCCAAGTCGGCCAGACGATTAAGCGCGCTTAATCCTGCCACCCCACCACCTACGATGATAATTTTTTTCATGTTGCATCCAGTGTTAAAATCCAGCGAAAGGGCCAATGCCAGACAAGATCTCCCTGAACTTTTAGCGCATGGAGATACCTGTCCCAATCTTGACGTTTAAAAGCTCTTTTGATGGAAAGAAGGCCATCATGAGTGATTAAACGATTTCTAAAGAGAAGGGGAGCCGTCACTGAAAATCCGAGCCAAGCCAAAGGGTGCCTGTGAAGATCGTTGACAATGACTTTGTGTTTGGCAACACGCAAAGATTCTTTCAGGAAATGGATTAAATCGTCATCAGATAAGTGGTGACAGACAAGTGTAGAAATCACAACGTCATAGCTTTTAGAAGGCACATCCGAAAGATTACAATAGTCAAAAGACACATTCGAATACGTATTATGCTTCTTGGCAAGTGTGACAGCATCATGGGAAATTTCAATCCCTTTTACGACGGCTTCTTTGTAAACGCTCCCAAGTTTTTGTGTAAAGCCGCCTCCTCCACAGCCTACATCAAGGATGGATTGAGGCGTAAATGAAAGTTTTTGCAGTGTTTTAAGACTGGCCCTGTCGCCGCCTAGATATTTCCCTACGCGATCCAATTGATCTAAACACGACTGGTATTCTTCGGGGTTATAATGAGGAGGACCTAGGTCTATTAATTCGGGTTCTTCCGATCTTTGCGGGAAAAACATGTTAGGATCGCATGAGTATGCCTTCCATGGATAATCCAGGACCGAAACCAATCCCAAGAGTCCATTTCTGACGTGTTTGTAAAGATTTTTCAAGTACAAATAAAAAAGTTGCGCTGGACATGTTTCCGTACTTTCTTAAAGTTTCCCATGAGCTTTCCGTTTGGGAAGGAATAAGGCCGCACTCTTTTTCTATCGCTTGAATAATCGATTTTCCTCCCGGATGAATGGCCCAGTGGCATTCTTCAAAGGAACACTTTTTTTCTATTAAGTTCTGGGCAAAGCTGACGATATGCTTTTTCAAAAGAACAGGTACTCGCGGGGATAACTTCATGAAATAACCGTGGTTACCCACATCCCAGGACATGATATGATCAGTGTTGGGCACTATTAAAGAAGAACGGTTTATTATTTCAAAAAGATGTTTTTCTTCGGGGTCTTTGTCTCCGACAATACAGGCCGCAGCCCCGTCAGCAAAAAGAGCATTAGCCAAAAGAGTGTCAGGTGAAAGATCGATTTGTCCGTGCAGAGAGCAAAGTTCTGTACAAACAACCAGAACGCGATTCTTTGGATTTTCTTTAGCAATTGCTGTTGCAACAGAGATAGCATTAAAGGCACCAAAGCATCCCATGAAATTAATACCAACACGACTGGTTGTTGGCTGAAGACCTAATTCTTTGATGAGATAGTATTCAATGCCAGGAGCGATCATACCTGTGCAAGAAACGGAAATGACGTGGGTGATTTCTGAGGGTTTTCTTTGCCAAGCGTCAAGGGCTTTTTTTGCGGCCGTTATCGCTAATTTTGGAGCTTCCAGCTTGAAAATTTCATTGCGTTGCTGCGAGGTGGGTTGAGTGTAAAGAGAGTCGAAATTTTGCATGACAGAGTAGCGCGTGTGAATATCCGATTGGTGATACAGCTTTCTTAAGTTGCTTGAATCTTTAGGGGGTAAATTAAGAGCTCTGACCATGCTTTCAGCGATGTCAGTTTGCTGAAAACTATATTGAGGGGAGGCGGTAGCTATAGACAGAACGTGGGCCATTATCTCTCCTAAAAGAGAGCAATATAGCATAGAGTTTTTTTTGGTTCCATAAAATAAACAGTGCCATATTTTAGCGTTCCATGTGCATTAAGCTGCCAACACTTCTACTCACAGACCTGACTGAGTGCAGCGAAGTCTTTGGAGTGCGGCAATTATTTGCCGCTTTCCGCCCACATTTTTTAAGTGCTAACAGCGTTTTAAGTTGTGAGCAGAATTTAAAACGCTGTTAGCGCTTAAAAACTGCGGGCGGGTAGAACAAAGACTTCGCTGCGCTCAGTCAGGTCTGTGAACGGGGGTGCTCTTAGCTTAATGGACATGTGCGTTAAACTCCGACTAGAAGCAGTTGAACGAGGCGCACTCCTCAAGCCGCCGGTTAAAACTCGGCTCAACAAACACAGGCTAAAGCTATGTTACAAATTTCTTCATACTTTCGTTAAGGACTGCCCTCTAAAAATGTCCTAATGATCGCCTCGATAGTCTCACACTCTTCTGGAGGCTTATCCTGCCGCCACCGCACAATGCGTGGAAAGCGCAAAGCGATTCCTGATTTGTGTCTTTTAGAAAATTGTATGCCCTCAAAGGCAATTTCAAAGACATGTACTGGCTTAACTTTTCGGACGGGGCCAAATTTTTCTTCTGTATTTCTCCGAATCCAGTTATCCAATTTCTGAATCTCTTCTTGGTTTAAACCCGAATAGGCTTTAGCAATCGGAATAAGTTCTTTATCTTTCCAAACCCCAAATGTGTAATCGGTAAATAAATTCGCTCGGCGCCCTGAGCCCGCCTGGGCGTAAAGCAAAACAGCATCTAAAGTCATTGGCTCAACTTTATACTTCCACCAGTATCCTTTTTGACGTCCCACGCCATAGGTGGAATCGCGTCTTTTAATCATGATCCCTTCTGTGGCTTTTTCACGAGAGGTTAACCGCATCGCTTGAATAGCATCCCAGTCTTCACAAACAATTTCAGGAGAAACCAGAATTTTTGGAGAAGCAAAGGACTGTTTTTCAAGAAGTGCTCGCCTGTCAGAAAGAGGACGATTGCGAAGATCTTCCCCTTGATATTCTAAAAGGTCATAAACAATAAAACTGATTGGCACCTTTTCCATCATGGCCTTAGAAACATTTTTGCGTCCCAAACGTTTTTGAAGTTCGGCAAAAGGAAGAGGCCTTCCATCCTGATAAGCAATGATTTCTCCGTCTAAAACGGTTCCTTCCGGAATAGTTTTAAAGGCTTCAATTAATTCGGGGAATTGAAGGGAAACCAGTTCGTTGCCTCGTGACCATAATGCAGAAGTTCCCTCTCTGACAACCGCTTGCCCGCGTATTCCATCCCATTTCCACTCTGCAACCCAATCAGAAAGAGGGCCTAGAGTTTTTAATTCTGCTTCCAATTGATAAGCTAAGTAGAAGGGATAGGGATTAAGATAACGATTGCCTTCACCTTCATTTTTAAGCTGTGCATAAAACTCGCCTGTGGGCTCCCAGACGCCCATAAGACGTTGGCTCAAAACCTCTCGTGAGATATTAATGGATTGGCTTAAAGCTTTTAGGGTGAGTAGCGATGAAACGCCCACTCGGAAAGACCCTGTGAGAATCTTATTGAGAATGAAAATTTCTTTGGTGTTAAGTTCTTTCCAAAAACCAAGAATTTGTTTTTCTTGATCTTCCTTCGAAAGTTTTTGTAAGGGCTTAATGAATTTTTCCATCCAATCAGCCAATGAGTAAGCATTTCCCTCACTTTGCTTACGGGGCAAAAGAAGAGAAATTGTTTCTGCAGTATCTCCGACAGTTGCATAAGACTCCTCGATAAGCCAATTGGGAAAAGAGAGAATATTTGCACACCATTGAAGTAGCATGCGACTGCTTATCAAACGTTTAATCAGATGGCCACAGAGAAAAAAAAGAGCCCACGCACCATCTTCATCGCTACACGCGGAAAAATACTCTTGCATGTGCTGAACTTTTTCATTTGTGGATTGCGTTTGATCAATTTTTTCGAAAAGGGCGACAAATTTCCGCATTAGTCTTGCTCCTCTTCCATCGCACCACTGAGTCCGATTAACTCGCGGGCATCTAAGTTTTTTGTTTCCCTTAAAAATTGAGCGAGCAGGGCGGCGTTGCCATGGGTAGTTAAAATAATTTTCGCTTCGGTCTCTTCAATTGTTTGAATCAAGGCATTCCAATCCGCATGGTCGGATAAAATAAATCCTCTATCGAGGGCTTTTCGCCTGCGTACTCCACGCACTTCCATCCAGCCTGAAGCAAATGCTAGGCGGCACGAAGGGAAGCGTTTAAGCCAAGGTGTCCCGATGGCAGAAGGGGGAGCTAAAATGAGATCTTTTGAAAAAGTTGAACCTTTGGCATTTTCGGAAACAGGTTTAAACGAAACCATCTCTATGCCTAATTGTTGATAAAGCTCACTGCAAGACAAGACCGCCCCGTGCAGATAAATGGTTTTATCCTTTTGATTTGCAAGAAGCGACATGATACGTTGCGCTTTACCTAAAGAATAACAAAATAAAACGGAGGGATGATCGTTAGCAGCATTTTCTTCCCACCATTCGTTGATTTGCTGAAGGATCGTCTCTTCGGTGGGCCACTGATAAATAGGAAGTGCAAATGTGGATTCTGTGACAAAAATGTCGCATTTTATGACTTCAAAAGGTTGACAAGTCGCATCGAACGATCTTTTGTAATCTCCCGAGACGACAGTAAGTTCATTTGCTGTTTCAATTCTGATTTGCGAAGATCCTAAAATGTGGCCAGCAGGATGAAGAGACACCCAAGCCTTACCCATTTTGAATTTTTCTCCGTATTCCATACTTTTGGAAGGGACTTCGTAACCAAAGCGTTTATGTATAATGAGAAGCGTCTCTTTGGTAGCTATATAAAGTCCATGACCTTGATAGGCGTGGTCTCCGTGCGCGTGGGTAACGATGCAAACAGGCACAGGTTTCCATGCGTCAATGAAGAATTCGCCTGCAGTACAAAACAATCCTTGCTCAAGGACTTTTAAAGGAATATCCATGTTAATCCTTAAAAAAGAGTGATACTCATTTAGTTTATTATTAGCATAGATTTTGTTTTGTTTATATACAATAATAAATCAGGACGAAAAGTATTAAGAAAAAAAGATTGCACAAGTAGTCGTGGTTTGCACAAACAAAAATGGAGTGCAGCCGAAGAACCCTGGTACCTGCTATTCTCGACACCATATGCTGGCCTTTTTACCGCTCAGTTTTTATTGATTGATTTTCTTTGCCGAATCAAGCCTTTTCAAGTACGTGACATAACTCCTCCCTTTGGGTTTACGAAGAAGCCTAAGAATTTCGGCTAATAAAAAATAGACGGCTTCATTTGGCCTTACGTTACATCGAAAGAAGGAACTGTGAATATACAAGCTTCTAACCGCTTGGTGAAATTAACCCCTACCGTTAAACCTGCTGATAAAGTACACGGGATGAGTAAATACGGAGAGTTTCGATTAGGTGATAATACAGCAGCTTTTTTAAATTATTTTCAATTATTTAAAAATATCGTGATTGGCATACGTGATGCGAACCCGGATTTTTCTGAAGCACAAAAAAAGTTTACCCAAATACTTTGCCTTTTAGCTGAAAAAGTTGAGGGGAGTGTTGAAAATCTTACCACCCTTAAAGTTAATATTTCAGAAAAAAGCTCCAAAGATTGAGATTTCCCATGAGTTAACAAATAGGTTTATCAAACCTGTAGTGCACTCATTTGCGCTAGAAATCCCGGTCTGTTTTAAAATTGACTTTTGAAATTCAACTGACACCGGGCAATGGTTATAAGCGAGAATCATGAATTAATACAGGAATCCCTGAGTAGTTTCATATAAGTCAATCCCTTTCTCCTGGCAAAAGCAACATTGCGCCCCGGAATATTTTCCGGGTTTTCATATTGTGCTACTGCTTTGTCAACACTGGATTCCCTTAAAAGATGCAGCATGGGATAAATGGACCTGTTCGTATAATCAGCCGCATCATTTTTTTCTGAGTTGGAAAACCGGTACAGTGGATGAAAACTAGCCAGTTGATAAATTCCTGTATATCCTTTTTCGTTTAATAAATGTTCAGCCATGGATACCACCTCCAAATAGTCATCAAACCGTTGAAAAGCATTGGAAAAAATTAGAAAGCTGGTTTCAATAGGCAGTTCTTTATCCAACCGGGCAATTTCCTTTAAAAAAGCCTCCAAGCACACATTTATACTCGTGCTGGCCTCAACCTGGTAATGAACATGTTGTTGTTGTAGTGTCCTAGCTGCAAAAGGACAGAAATTACAGCCTATCACTACTTTTTTAATCCAGATTATCGTTTGATCAATTATTTGCTGAGAAGAAGGCATTGTGTTCCTGGTTATTGGGCGGATCTTAATTTGTACCACAAAAGCGGCATAAATTTATACAAGCAATGCTTTGTCGCTTGGAAACGGCTTTTTTTGTTGAAATGTTTGAGGTAAATTTTTGAAGGATTGAGCCTAGGTCTATCTATAAACCAGAACAAATCAAACGCAACAACATTTTCGTGCAAGATCCTGTCTATCAGAAGAGGTTTCTGGCGACTGTTTAGATAGTACTGTAGGCCCGCGCTTCACCCAAATGAACCTCTTATTTTTCAACCACTGCCATTAGTGCTGCGTTGAAGTTCAATGCCCCTACGAAAATCGTAGGGTGCTCTTGTTGTAAACTTTAAATTTTAGTTGTCAGGAATGATCTTGAAAGATAATTTGAATAGTGCGCTGAAAGTAAATCCTCGCTGATTACCGTTTAAAAGGACAAAAATAAAACAGCAAAGAGTTCTCTAAGAGACTCTAAAAGCACGTTTGAGTTTTCTGAAGAAAATCCTAATCGCAGAGTTGCAAAATGTCTTATGATGCAAAAATTAGTCCTTCAATGATTCACCATTTGGTTATTAATAAACAACATCAATGGTTAAGCAAAAGTTATTCTTGTCAAATCACTTTAAACGATCGAAGAAAAGCTGTAGGCGATTTAGAGGAATCAACGCTATTTTTTTTAATCCAGATTATCGGCTGTGGGCGGATTTCAACTTATGATACAGAATTTAATGTCACATTAGTGGATTGCGCTTATGGAAAGTTTGGACCTTCGCCGGAAATCATTCTCACAAAAATATTTGCAAATGTCATTAAAGATGACAGCGGATCTAAAAGCAAAATATATACACATCAATTATTGTAGTTGTTTTTTTGATTTAGTGCTTATTGTCAGGGGATTAATTAGGGAAAGTGCATGAAGAAATGATTTGGCATGTCAAGACTGATTTCGAATACTTACCTTCTTAAGCAGGAGGCTCATATTGACACTTCAAAATCTTCAAAAGACCACTCATGCTTAGCTTTTCAATCTTACCGACCTACCTGTCCATCTTTATAGCCTGTTATTTTTTCTTCGTTTAATTTTTCCAGGGAGATAATTTCTAGTGGGCGCTGCTGTTTATCCCTTGTTTGCTTTTCTTAATGGAAATAGCAGGATATAACGATAGACAGAATACAAAATAAAATTGAGTTGCTATATCCGACGATAAAGGCCTGTAAATCATCATGTCATGTTAAAGAATTTCTTCATGCAATTTCTCTAAGGGATTTTAAGCAGGTGTAAGGTCCGTGATATTTTGGAATATTGCGGAACCATTCAGGATTTGATGGGTTGAATTTTCTTCATACTCATCTATTGTCAGCTTGAACTGCTTTTACGTAAAATTCTATTGTGTAGCGAAAAAACAATCTATCCACTCAACTACACGATTTTATTGCGGACGTATAAGCTCGTTCCAATATACCTGGTTCCTTGTGCTTAAAAAACGCAAAAGTTTATAATGACTGACTGGCCATTTGCTGTGGTGTTCTGTGTCGACAAAGGCAATTCTTCCGTCACTCGAGAAAGGAATATTGGTGATGTAAACTGAGTCTTTTAAACCAAGAGTTTCTAACAAATGAAATAGGGCTGCGAGTGTTTTTTTACGCACTGACTTTTTCCACAAATGCTCGTTATCATAGGAAGAGACAATCTGCATATCTTCTTCGACGACTATGAACTTCTTTCTTTGCAGTCCCGGCAACGGATCTGGCAGGTCTGGTAATGGATATAACCATTTCTTGGGAACCTTAAACATCTTTTGGTAGCCAAACTCATTAATCGCAGCGCGGATCTTGTCAGCGCCGTAAATTCGTTGCATGAGCGTCTCTCGATCTGGAATGCCGATCTGATCATCCAGATAGACTTTAACAAGATGTCCTTTCAATTTGGAGTGCCAAGCCACAATGACGTTATCCCACTTGCGCAAAGTTAAGTATTTAAAGCCTGCCTTTTTAAAGGTTTTAATGGAAGTGGTTGCACGAGTTTTAGAAAAGATAGCGTCCAATTTTGCCTTCATAGGATGATTTTCAGGTATCAAAAATGGTTTTGCAGCTTCCCACGAAGCCGAATCAATGCTGTTTCTTTGATAAGGAAGCGGCTGATCAGAATGGATTCTGGAGGATGAAAATAAAATAAATAAAAAGGTTATCGCAACGACATTTAATATTTTGACCATTTGAACCTGCTTTGTGGATTGGAGCCTGATTGTATCTAAAAGAGAGGATTGTTTTGAATAGGAATTGCGTAAATTATTGACCTTGGGAGGAGTTAAGGGTGAGGCTTCATTTTCAAAAAACAATTTCGCAGTAACGCCGACCTCAGAAAAAATATGATGAGTAGGGGGAATACGATTTTTCTTTGCTCTTTCACTCACTTTTCACAAAAATATAGCAGTTTTTGTGAAATTTGGATCTGATTATCGAGAAAGTATAGCTTTCGGCTGGTAACCCAAGGCTAGATCATGGGACTGCGTAATTGAGCTTTATATCTTGTGTTTCAAAATTTTGCGGTTACTCAAATGGGCCCTCGAACTAAGAAAGGTAAGCCCCTTGCTATTTCTCAGAGAGACTGTCCATTTTTTTGTGCAAATGAGTTCAACTATGTCTCACTGACCGCGGTAGCGATCAAACTCTGATTAGCCCGGGGTCGCGACAGCTAGCCTGGGTGTGATGAAAGAAGGATTTGTAATGCGGTAGCAATGCTGCTAGTGGAAGCTCTTTACAAAACCAAACTGTTTGTTACTGCGGTGCTTTGCTTTCCGTTCCCTTCCATAGCTATTGCTACCGCAATAAAAATTCTTTTTTCAGCATACCCAGGGTACGCGATAGCTAACCTGGGCTAATCAGATTATGATCGCTGCCGCAATCGTTGGCTTAGTGCATATGTACGGTAGCAGCGAAAATTTCCGGTAAGATCTCTGTAGCTTAAGTTATTAAAAAAAAAGGCCTCAGTCGTTAAACTGAAGCCTTTTATTTGTTGGAGGTGGAGAGAATTGAACTCTCGTCCTGAGCAAACTACATATTAACCACTACATGCTTAGTGTTCTGAAAAATAGTCCCTTCCCTATGCAGAACACGACACTAGGAGAGACTTGCTTCAGTTATCTTGATCTAGCGTCCTTGAAGCGACGTCCATCTAAACCACACCAAGTCAATGACGGTACATTCCAAGAGCCTTGGTCCACTCCCAGAGTACCGCGCTGCTTAAGACTGTTAGGTCTTATGCGGCTGCCAATTGTAGACCGAAGTCTGCAGATTGGATTTTGCTGTTATTGTTAGCATTTATTGTTTTATCGGTTTTTTAAGAGGCCAACCGAAATCCTCTGCATGCAATCAATACTTCACTTCCCAGTCGAAACCGTGACACCCCCTACATGGATGCATCCCCATTATACCATGACAAGTAATCCTTAGCAATAGTTTCCTTGTAAATCCCCCCTGCTGTATAATGGACGCAACAGGGAGTCTGCACAATGCGCCTCATACTAATACCTTTTTACATCATCTATATTGGCATTACCGAAATCTCAGCGCTTCTGGTTGCCTCCGCCACCTATTTTATGGATTTAACCAAGTATAATCCTAAAACTAAACCAACATCTCGGCATGCCCCGATCTTGCTTATTCACGGCTATTTACACGGGAGTTCAGGGTGGCTCTATCACCGCCATCGCTTTAAAAAAGAAGGGTTCGATTCGGTTTTCACTATTAACTTAGGATCGCCGCTTGCCACAATCGAACAACACGCTGAAACAGTCCAAAAAATGGCGGAAGAAATTGCTCATATTACCGGACAAAGGGAAATCATCCTAATTGGTCACTCAATGGGAGGCTTAGTTGCCTCTTATTACGCCTCCGAAATGGCGAGATCGGTCACTCATGTGATCACATTGGGGTCACCCTTAGAGGGGTCTTTTACCGGATATCTCAATCTCGGCAAAGATGCGCTCGAAATGCGTTACCGCTCACCCTTTATTATGCGTTTTAGGGAAGGGTTAAAAAAGATTAATCATGTTAAATTTCTCCACATTGGCAGCTACTTTGATGAATTTGTGATCCCTTCCAGTTCTGCCATTATTACAGATCCTCCGCATCATGAGAATATTCAGTTCCATAGCGGTCATGTGGCATTTCTTTATTCGCCCCACACTTTCAAGCTCATGCTCGACCATCTAAAGGATCCTACATTTTCTCGACGGTCCTAACACCTAGCATCGATAAGCCCTGTTTCATTACCAAAGCAACGGCTTCACAAAGCAATAGACGCGAGTTTTTCTCCGCACTACCGTCCACAGGACAATCTCGATAAAACGCATTGAACTTTTCCGCCAACCCATATAGATAGTCGGTCAACCGATTAGGCAATAACTCGCGCTCCACCGCTTGAATCGTTTCCCCAAACTGAGCCAAATGCATCGCTAAAGCTTTCTCAGTCTCATTTCCAATTTGGATTTTGTCCGTTTTCAGAAGAATGGCCATGTCTGCATGCATTTTGCGTTTGATTCCTTCCGCACGCACATAAGAGTACATTAAGAAAGCTGCTGTATTTCCTTCAAAACGCAGCATACGGTCGTAACTGAAGGCATAGTCTCCCGTACGGTTGCAGGATAGATCCGCGTATTTGATCGCTCCAACACCCAAGGCGTGGGCCAACTCTTTGCGCTCGACGCTATCCATTTCAGGGCTTCTTTTCGCAATGATTTTTTCTGACTCATTAACGGCTGCATAAATCAAGTCGATAAGGCGTTCTGTGTCGCCGGAGCGGGTCTTGAATTTTTTTCCATCAGACCCTAGAACGAGTCCAAAGGGCACATGGTCCACTTTGACTTTCGCTGGATCAAGATACCCAGCTTTTTCCGCTGCTTTAAACACCATTTCAAAGTGTTTGCCCTGTCCGGCGTCGGTCACATAAATCAAGCGGTCGCCATTTTCGGTTTGAATGCGATGTTTGATCGCCGCCATATCGGTTGTGTCATAGTTGTAAGCACCATCTGACTTTTGCACCATGAGCGGAAGAGGTTCACCTTCGCGATTGGAAAATCCTTCAAGAAAGATGCATTTTGCCCCGTCAGAGATTTGTACAAGCCCTTTTGATTCCAGTTCAGCCACAGTGTCACCCAACATCGGATTGTAGAAAGATTCTCCGCGTTCGATTAATTTAATATCGAGCAAATCGTAAATTTCCTGATAAGCCTTTCTGGATATATCACAGATGATGCTCCACGCCTTAAGGCTTTCCGGGTCTCCACTTTGGAGAGCGACAACTTCAAGCTGCGAATTTTTCTTAAACTCCGGATTGGTATCAAAATGCTGTTTTGAAGCTCGGTACCAGTGAACTAACTCTTGCAAAGTTGTGGTTTGGGATCCGCTAAGGACTTCGGGAACATTTTTTTTCATATGAGAGATCAGCATTCCAAAAGCAGTGCCCCAGTCTCCAATATGGTTAAGACGTAAAACATCGTGTCCAGAGAATTCAAAGACACGCGCAAGGCAGTCACCGATAATGGTGGAGCGCAGGTGGCCTACGTGCATTTCCTTGGCAGTATTAGGAGCTGAAAAGTCGATAATCACACGCAAAGATTTTTCAGGTTTGTTGATGCCTAATAAAGGGTCGTGAAGCAATTCATTCATGCGAGTGGCAAGATAAGACGGATCGATAGTGATATTAACGAATCCCGGTCCAGCGATCTCCACTTTAGAAATGACAGGCTCCTTTTGCAGGTGATAGAGAATTGTTTCGGCGATTTGGCGGGGAGGGGATTGAGCAAGTTTGCTGAGTTTCATTGCCGAATTGAATTGATAGTCGCCGAACTTGTCGTTTGTAGTTTGGGTGATTTCGATCCCAGGATCTGAAAGAGAAGGATAGGCTGCGAGAGTGGCGTTTTTGAAAAGGGAATAAAGGGTTTCGATGACTGTAGGCATAAAATCTCATGTTGGGGGTAAAGGTTTGAAATGGAGTATAACCAAATCCCAAAAAAACCACCACATCGATCATCCAGGCAAAGAGCGGGGATGTAAAAAAAAACAGGACAGGAGTGATCAGGCAGGATAGGAAGGATAAAAAAGCCATGGTCTTAAAAGTAATACCGTATTACAGTTAGGGTAAGAGGAGGGAAATTCTATGACAGTTAGAAACACAAAAAGAAGAATACGTGGAGCTAAGTACTCCGCAAGACTTACGTGAAAATATCAAGCAACAATACCTAAAGAGATTAGAGAGCATTTACATCTTGAAGGCGGCGATGAGATTTCATATGAGTTGTTATCTGATGATACGGTGGTTATTCGAAAAACCGTTCCCTTAGATTTGAATTATCTTGAAGCGCTTAATTTTACAATGAATGAGTGGGAATGGCTGGATGAAGATGAACGAGCCTATAAAAACTTATGATGCTTACGAAATTGTAAAAGTCCCTTTTCCGTTCACAGATACCAAAACAACCAAAGTGCGCCCTGCTCTCATACTATCTTCGGCCAAATCCTTCAATTCAAAGATTGGTTTGAGTATGATGGCAATGATCACTTGTATTCAACCCGATCGAGAACTTTGGCCTTCGGATATTGTCATTGAAAATCTTCAGCTTGCAGGACTTCCGGTACCGTCCATTATTAAGTTCAAAATATTCACACTTGACCACAGATTGATTATGGGGCGTTTAGGAAACCTTTCTAAGCGAGATAAAAGGCATGTTCAAGATAAACCAAAAGAAGTTTTTTTTTAACCCTCCGAATAAAAAGTAGATAAGCAAGATAAGGGGTTAAACCCATCTTATTTTTTATCCTTCGTACCGCGCCTGATCCTTCATATCCTGTTCCTCTTTTTCTTGGCACCTTTGTCTTGCTCTCTCTGCGTCTTTGCGGTGAATTTTGCCTCAATCACCCAATGCGTTTTTTTGCCAAGCTTAACTTCTTGTAAAGTTAATTTTGTTTATGCGCTTCCCAATCTCATGCTGCAAATTGTGCTCCGCTAGCTCATTCGCCACTACATTTGTCGGCTTCCCTTCTTTCTCCGCCTTCTGAAATAAAATATTTCGCTTCTTCAACTCCTCCCCACTCGATTCATCCAGTAGCTGATTATTAGCCGCCCCGGCAATCGCCTTACATTTTAACTGAGGAACCGTTTTTCCATTGATTACGACTCGCGCTTGGTGCGCCTTTTTGCTGTCGATGTCGTTGAGAATTAAATTGGCACCCTCCCAAAATAAAATATGTGCTAACTTATCGCCAACGCTGCCAAGTCCTTGAATAAAAACTGTTTTTCCCCTTAACTCGCCGTTTTCCAGATGTGCTTGCTCACAGCTTTTACGCCGCGAAAAATTCCCCCAAGCAGTAAAGCGACCGGGATCGCCGCAACTTGTCGCAATCGGCAACGCAGAGACGTAGGGCGTTTTCTGATTAATAATCAACATGTCATCAACTGTACTGCCGGCATCCTCTGCAGCACTATATTCTCCTTGCAAGGAATTCACAACCTCACCGAAAGATTGCAGCAAATTTTCCGTCTTATCCAGTTTAGGATTGGCGATAATTACACTCTTACCCCCACGTTCCCGTTTGGGCAATCGCAGACTTGTAAGTCATTCCTTTAGAAAGTCTCAAAGCATCTATCAGAGCGTCGCTGGTGGATGCATAAGGGAAAGTACGAGTACCACCAACAGCAGGACCAAGTGAGGAACCGTGAATCGCGATAAAGCAGTGTAGCCCAGATTCAGGATCATTGGCTTCAATGACCTTTTTGTATCCCTTGATTGGAAGAACTTTGATAGCCAACATAAAACCCCTAAAATTGTATTGGGAACTTTTGCAACTTCCCCTTGATTAATAAATCTCTTACACGGTATCCTTGCGAGCATAATAAATAAAATTTTTGAGGTACTTCCATGTCACAAACAGTCATTTCTGATGAGAATAAAAAAGCTTTGCGTCAATTTCTGAGCGATGATCCGGGCGCTGAATTACTGAATACTTACCTCTCTTTTATCGAAAATAAATTTAATATTCAACCCGTGTTGTATCCGAAGGATAAAATTATTTTTCAGAGTGCAGAAGAAGCCGCTAGAATTTTGGAAAAAGAAGGCAAGTTATGGCACCAGAATGAGATTAAAATTGGATTTAGTCTAGAAAGCGTCAATGAGCAAACGGCCAAGATTTATATCTGTCCATTTACCGGTAAAGTTTTTGGTGATAACACCCATCCAAACCCTCAAGATGCGATTTACGATTGGGTTTCGAGGTGTCCTGAGAACACAGAAAGAGTCGGCGGCTTAAGAGCGAAGCGTTTTTATGTGTCTGAAGATGCTGATGTGATCAAGAGCTACATTGCAAAAAACAAACCGAAAGCGCCGATCACCAAAGTCGTTTACTCTTCAGTTTCCAGCGGAAAACTCTTTAACAGTAAAGAAGCTGTCGTTGAAGATTTCAAAAAGAATTACATCAAGCGTTTGTCTCTCGAAGAAGTTCAGAACCAGAACCGTTTCCAGATCGAAGAACACTTCTTAGCATTTATCCAGAAGCAATTGGTGGAAGACAAAGTGGCTTCCTTCGTTGAAGCACTGGCTGAAATTGATGAGTTTGTGCCTTGGGTTGAGAAGTGGATTGAATAAGTCATCGAGAACATGGCCTTTCAAAACAAACTGATGCAGTGCATTTGCTACTCACCTGAAGAGACAATTGCTTATGGTATAGAATTTGGGAAATCGCTTACTGATAATAGTGTCGTTTGTTTTTTTGGTGATTTAGGTGCAGGCAAAACAACGTTCATTAAAGGTTTAGTGCAAGGCTTTGCTAATTACGGTCCTGACCAAGTGAATAGCCCTACCTTTGTTTATTTGAATATTTATTCCGGTGGCAGAACGGTCTATCACTTTGATCTTTATCGTTTACGCGATAGCGACGAATTTTTGAGTATGGGATTCGACGATGTGTTTTATGCAGGCGGGATCTGTTGCGTAGAATGGTCGGAGAAAATTCAAGCGATTCTGCCCGAACAGTGCATTTATGTGACGTTGAGGGGGCTTTCAGGAGAAAATGCAAGCGAGAATGCGCGGCAAATCACGATAGAGATGATGGATAAGAAATGAGCGACAACTATTTTAAAGGGGCGCAGTTTATAAAAACAGCGATTCTACCAAAAGACTACCCTGTGCTACGCGATGAGTCGGGCAACATCGTCACTGAAATTGCTGTGGCAGGTCGGTCCAACGTCGGAAAATCCAGTCTTTTAAACCACCTTTTTCATTCTAAGAATCTTGTTAAAACATCATCGACCCCAGGTAAAACGCAAGCGATTAACTTTTTTAGAGTCGGAGACAAACTCTGTTTTGTTGACCTTCCAGGCTATGGCTACGCCAAAGTCTCAATTGAGATCAAGAAAAAATGGGGACCCATGATCCAGACCTACCTCAAAGAGAGACCGTCTTTAAAGTTGATCCTGTTTTTGTTTGATATTAGACGCATGCCGACGGAAGAAGATCTCCAGTTCCTCAACTGGGTGGCGGAGAATGATAAATCCATGATTCTCGTGTTAACGAAAGTCGATAAGATCACACGCAACGAAAAAAATATTAACACTCAAAAAATAATCCAAGCCTTTAATACAGGCAATCTTCACTACGTTCATTACTCTGTGCCCAAAAATGTGGGTCACAAGGAACTAAGCGGCATGATTGAAGATGCACTTAGCTGTGAAGAGACTGTAGACGAAGTAGAAGAAGAAGGTAATGAATGAAAACAATGGATCAGGAAATTTTTGTTTGTTTAGATTGCGAAACAACCGGGCTCGATCCGAAACTCGATCGTGTTATAGAAGTTGCTGTTGTGAAATTCGATCTTAGTACCACCTACGATCAGTTTGACTCCTTGATTGATCCACAATGTCCTATTCCTGAAACATCCATTGCTATCCACAATATCACTCCCGAGATGGTCCAAGGAAAACCTCTAATCAAAGACGTACTCCCTGAAATTTTAAAATTACTGGGTAGTCACACATTGGTCGGGCATGGCGTTGGTTTTGATATCGATCTCATCGCAACCGCTGCTGAGCGCGAAGGTATTAATTGCACCATTCGAAATAACCGCACGCTAGACACCCTGCGCATGGCACGAATGTATGGCGAGAGCCCTACGAATTCGTTAGAACAGTTAAGGCGCCATTTTAATATTGCAGAAGAAGGCGCACATCGGGCGATGAACGATGTCGTTGTGAATATCGATGTCTTTAGGTATTTGGCAAAAAATTATAAGACATTAAAACAATTATTCGATGTGCTATCAAAACCGGTACAGATGAAAATCATGCCGCTGGGTCCGCATAAAGGACGTCGCATGACAGACGTGCCTCTCCAGTACTTGCAATGGGCAGCTCACAAAGATTTTGACCAGGATTTGATGTTTTCCATCCGAACAGAAATTAATCGTCGCAAAAAAGGTGGCTTGTTTACTCAATCAAGCAACCCATTTTCAGGACTATAAATAAACTCAATTGAAAAAAAGGATTTTATTATGCGTAAAGATACTAATCAACCTCGTGAAAAAGGGTCCTTTGAAGTTAAAGTCGGCCTGGCAGAGATGCTGAAAGGCGGTGTCATCATGGATGTCACAAATTCGGAGCAAGCAAAGATCGCAGAAGATGCCGGTGCTGTCGCAGTCATGGCTTTGGAGCGCATTCCCTTTGATATCAGAGCTGAGGGTGGCGTTGCACGTATGTCTAATGTTGAACTCATCCAAAAAATTCAAGAAGCTGTTTCCATTCCAGTCATGGCCAAATGCCGTATCGGTCATTTTGTTGAAGCCCAAATTTTAGAAGCCTTATTCGTTGACTTTATCGACGAAAGCGAAGTTTTGACTCCGGCGGATGAAGAGAACCACATTGACAAGCATGCTTTTCGTATCCCTTTCGTTTGCGGCTGTCGCAACCTAGGAGAAGCTCTTCGCCGTATCGGCGAAGGGGCAGCGATGATCCGCACGAAAGGTGAGCCTGGAACAGGCGACATTGTTGAAGCGGTTCGTCATATGCGCGCCGTTAATCGTGAGATCCGCTTGCTGACCACGCTCGAACCAGCTGAACTCATGGCCGAAGCAAAACGTTTGGGGGCTCCTTATGAGCTTGTTAAAGAGGTTGCTGAGAAGGGCAAACTACCGGTGCCGAATTTTGCTGCGGGTGGCATAGCGACCCCTGCTGACGCCGCGTTGATGATGCAGCTTGGGTCGGAAACGGTTTTCGTGGGTTCGGGCATTTTTAAATCGGAAGATCCGGTGAAACGCGCTAAAGCTATGGTTGCAGCCGCTACCTACTACAATGATCCCGAAATGCTAGTAAAAATTTCGATGGGCCTTTTAAGTGCCATGAAAGGCACTGAAATGCAGCAGATTCGCAAAGAGGACCTCTTTTCTCCACGAGGATGGTAATGGGTCGTTTAACGATTGGCGTATTAGCCCTGCAAGGAGCCTTTGCAAAGCATATCGAGATGCTCCGTCAACTGGATGTGGACATCACAGAAGTCCGTAAACCTGCTGACCTCGAGCGATGTGATGGCTTGATCATCCCAGGCGGAGAGTCGACAACGATCATGCGACAGATCCGTTACATTGGGTTGGCTGATAAGCTAGTTGCTTTTGCTGAAAAGAAACCCATTTTCGGAACATGCGCAGGATTGATTTTGATGTCCAAAGAGATTTTAGCTGATCAAATGATCCCCTTTAGCATCATAGATGTGGCAGTTGAACGCAACGCGTTTGGTCGGCAGGTAGAGTCGTTTAGCCATGAAGTTAAAGTTGTTCTTGATCATCCCAAACAACCCGTTGATTTTCGCGCTGTTTTCATACGGGCACCCCGTATCAAAGAGTGCGGGAGTGATGTTAAGGTGTTAGCAAGTTTTGAAGGAGAACCTGTTCTTATTCAGCAAGGGAAGCATTTGGGATCAACCTTTCATCCTGAGCTGACAGATGATGCGGCGATACATCGGTACTTTCTGAGGGTCGTTGCCAAGCACGCAGGTTGAGTTTGTAGCATAGACTTTAGTCTGTGTTTGCCGGGCCGGTTTCAACCGGCGGCTGGATAAGTGCTCTTGCCCAAGGTTTTTAGTTCTAAAGCAAAGCCGCGGTTCAACCCTGCGCAGCAAACACAGACTAAAGTCTATGCTACAAATTTTCGCTACCCAAGGTCTGCTAGAAGTATAGAAAAATACTTTAAAAAATCTTGACATGTTTTCAATGATTCGATATCTCTGAAATTTAACTAAGGCGGTGTGTACACAAGATGTCAAATAAACCTTCTTTGTCGTTGAGAGATCTCACCCTTCGCAATCGCACCGTGCTGATGCGTGTCGATTTCAATGTCCCCCTCGCTAAAAATGGCACCATTACCGATGACACCCGGATCCTCGCTGCACTTCCTTGCATTCAATATGTTCTCGATCAAGGCGCCTCTCTTGTGCTCATCAGCCATTTAGGTAGACCCAAAGATCAATACAAACCCGACTTGTCCCTAAAGCCCTGCGCAGAACGCCTTTCACAACTGCTTCACAAACCTGTTCCTCTGGCTCCTGACTGCGTCGGACCTGAAGTCCAAAAGCTCGTTAAAAACATGCAGCCGGGCCAAATACTCATCCTAGAAAACCTGCGCTTTCACCGCGCCGAAGAGCACCCCGGGGAAGATCCCTCTTTTGCCAAGCAATTGGCAGATTTAGGGGATGTTTATGTCAACAATGCTTTCGGGACCGCTCATCGCGCCCATTCTTCAACTGTTGAAATCGTTAAATATTTCCGTGACAAACGCGCCGCTTTTCCCGGCTTTTTGATGGAAAAAGAGATGGAATACCTAGGAACAACTTTACTCCATCCAAAGAGACCCTTTTATGCCATCATTGGCGGAGCTAAAGTTTCGAGTAAAATAGGGGTGATCAAAGCCTTATTAACAAAAGCAGATGCTGTGCTCATTGGCGGCGGCATGGCGTACACATTTCTTAAAGCCCAGGGAATTCCAGTAGGCAACTCTCTTCATGAAGATGACTGCCTGGAGCAAGCCCGCGAGATTCTCTCGATTGCTAAAACCCAGAACAAAGTGCTTTATCTGCCTTCCGACCACGTAGCCGTCAAACAAATCGATCATCCCGAAGAAAAAATCACATGCGATCACATTCCGGATGGATTCCAAGGTGTTGATATCGGACCAAAAACCATTAAAATATACACAGCAGCCCTTAAAAAAGCCGCAACGATTTTATGGAATGGACCGCTCGGGATTTTCGAAGTATCCCCTTTCGGGACCGGAACCAACGCGATAGCACAGGTCTTGGCGGACTCAACAGCAACTACCGTGGTAGGCGGAGGTGATTCGATCGCTGCGTTGCAAAAAGTCGGCTTAAGCGACCAAATTTCGCATATTTCGACGGGGGGCGGAGCGTCCTTGGAGTACATTGAATACGGAACGCTACCTGGAATAGAGGCTCTTGTGCTTAATTAGGAGAAACCGCAAAAACAAATTGTGAAAAACGCAGCAATATGCTACACTGGGAGTCAAAATTAGTTGTTTATTATGTTTTTTAACATGTTAACCTAAAGGCTTTCCATGCAAGCGCCAACATTGAATACACCCGAATTCAGTACATGGCGTTCTTATTTATGGCCAATTCACCGCCACGAGCTTAAAAAGCTTGTGCCAATGCTCTTTATTTTCTTTTTAATTTCATTTTCCTATAACGTTCTTCACACCCTAAAAGACACTTTAGTCACGACAGCTAGAGATTCCGGCGCCGAAGCGATTCCTTTCATCAAAGTGTGGGCCATGTTTCCTGGCGCTGTCTTAATGACATTTCTCTTTACCCGGTTGTCGAACCGCGTATCGCGCGAAAAAGTTGCTTACATCATCTTATCGATCTTTTTAGGATATTTTTTCATCTTTGCTTTTTTCCTCTATCCGGCACGCCATAGCTTACACCCTCACGAATTAGCAGACTCTTTACAAGCTGTTTTGCCTGTCGGATTTAAAGGGGCTGTTGCCATGTTCCGCAACTGGACATTTACGGGGTTTTATGTAATGTCGGAGCTCTGGAGCAATATTATTTTATCCTTGCTCTTCTGGGGTTTTGCGAATCAGATCACACGTGTCAGCGAAGCAAAACGCTTTTATGGATTATTTGGGATCGGAACAAACATCTCAGGTGTTGCTGCGGGAATTGCCACAGCCCATTTTAGTCAGGGTCATTTTAACCCCGACTTACCTTTTGGAGACGATGCCTGGAGTCAGTCGATGACGATTTTGCTCTCTCTGGTGATTATATCCGGTGTCGGAGCCATGTTTCTTTTCCGCTGGATGAATAAAAATGTCTTGAGCGACCCTCTCTACTATGATAATCAATTGAAAAACCAAGAAAAAGCAATGAAAGGAAAGCTCTCCTTGCGTGATAGTTTTTCTTATCTTGTTCGATCAAAGTATCTCATCAGTATTGCAGTTATCGTTCTTTCCTATAACATCGTCATCAATCTTGTTGAAATATTATGGAAGCATGAAGCAAGAGAGATGTATCCTGATCCAAATGCTCTGACAGCTTATATGGGGGGAGTCAAAACGTGGATTGGTGTTCTAGCGACATTATCTGCATTGCTGATCTCCGGTAATTCTATCCGCAAATGCGGTTGGACATTTACGGCGATGATTACTCCAGCCATTCTATTGATTACCAGTATCGGATTCTTCGGATTTTTCTTCTTAAAAGGGCACCAAGATTTACTCTCAGGCCTCTCTTATGCCCCCGCATTTTTAGCGAACATGACACCGCTAGCTCTTGTTGTATTCTTCGGATCAGCGCAAAACGTGCTCAGTCGCTCGGCAAAATACACTGTATTTGATGCCACAAAAGAAATGGCGTTTGTTCCTTTAAGTGCAGAATCGAAAATGAAAGGTAAAGCAGCGATTGATGGAATTTGCTCAAGAATGGGAAAATCAGGCGGATCTGTGATTCACCAAACCCTGCTTGTGGCCTTTGGTTCCTTTGCGGCGAGTGCGCCCTTTATTGCCGCCGCGCTCTTTGGAATTCTAATTGTGTGGGCAGTGGCGATTCGAACGGTAGGGCCTAAATTTGTAGAAATGACAGCACCCGTTAAAGAGCCGATGCCTGTTCGCGACCCTGTATTGGCGGAGCAGCGAGCTTAATCTTAGAAAATAATTAAAGAACAGCATGGATTGATAACCTATTCTGTTCTTTTCTTTTTTTGAATGTTTTTACTTGATTTATTTTATAAAAACAGTGTATAATTTCCTTTTACAAAGGCGTATTAAATGTCTAAAGACTTAGAATTTAGCACAGTCCGTTCTTTCTTGTGGCCGATCCATCGTCATGAGACGAAAAAGCTCGTTCCGATGCTCTTAATGCTATTTCTTATCTGTTTTAACTACGGCATTTTGCGCAATATGAAAGATTCTGTATTGATTCCGGCATCCGGAGCGGAAGTTCTCCCATTCATTAAAGTCTGGCTGATGTTGCCTGGCGCTATTTTGCTCACTTTTATTTTCACAAAGCTTTCCAATAAGTACAGTCAAGAGAGGGTGTTTTACATCCTTATTTCTGGATTTCTAACTTTTTTCACCCTATTTGCTTTTGTTCTTTATCCGCTGCGCGATATTTTGCACCCCCATGAGATCGCTGACAACTTGCAAGCGATGATGCCACCTGGATTTAAAGGATTGATTGCCATGTTCCGCAATTGGACCTTGACGGGATTTTACGTCATCTCCGAGTTGTGGAGTACGATTGTGATGAGCGTCCTGTTTTGGGGCTTTGCTAATGAAGTGACGCGCATTACCGAAGCACGTCGTTTTTATTCAGTTTGTGGAATCGCATCTAATTTAGCTGCCATTGCGGCGGGGCAGACGGGAGTTTTCTTTTCCCAAGGTGTATTATTTAATGAGAATATTCCTTTTGGTAGCGATCCATGGGAACAAACCATGATGGTACTAATGCTTGTTGTTGTCGCTTCTGGAATCACGACGATGCTACTCTTCCGCTGGATGAATCGCAATGTATTGACAGACCCCTGTTTTGATGATCTCCATGAAAACAAGAAAGCGATTAAAGCCAAAGGGCGGTTATCCTTAAAAGAAAGTATCACCTATTTATCCAATTCCAAATACTTAATTTGTATTGCTGCTTTGGTGATTGCCTACAATTTAGTCATTAACCTTGTTGAAGTTGTATGGAAAGATAAATTAAGTGAACTTTATCCTGACCCTTCGCAGCTTAACACGTATATGAGCAAGTTGCTGACGATTATGGGTGTTGTGTCCACAATCACAGCGGTTTTCATGGCTAAAATCATGAGTAAATTCGGTTGGACAAGGACAGCATTGATCACACCGGTGATTATGCTTGTGACCTCTGCCGGGTTTTTTGGGTTCTTATTCTTCCAGGAAACACTAATGGACGTATTTATTACCTGGATTGGCATGACCCCGTTAGCGATAGCCGTCTTCTTTGGATCCGCGCAAAACTCTTTGAGTAAAGCAGCGAAATACTCGGTATTTGATACGACTAAAGAAATTGCGTTTATTCCCTTGAGTCATGAGAGTAAATTGCGTGGCAAGGCAGCGATTGATGGTGTTGGCTCCCGTTTAGGGAAGTCAGGTGGATCCTTGATTCACCAAGGCCTCGTGCTGTTTTTAGCTTCAGTCAGTGCGAGTGTACCTTACGTGGCAGCGATTTTGTTGGGGGTGATTGTGGTGTGGTTCTTTGCGGCACGTTCTCTCGGTAAGCAGTTTAATCAGCTAACAGCCAGCCAACTGGAGCCGGTCAGGGAAGAAGAAGTTGTGCTTGCTGCAGAAGCTATTACAAGTCCGCAAACAGCTTAGAGCTTGAAAGATAGTCTATAAGTCAGGAAATAAAACAAATTCTTCTTTTTACCCCTTTGCATTTTTGCGCCTTTGCGTTGAATTTGTTTTATTTCCTGGCTTACATTGTGACTTGCAATCTACAAGAGCTCATAGTAGCGCGCGTTAAAGTACACTTCCAACTCGCTCACAATCTCTGCAGGCACGCTCTCTAATCTTTCAAACGCGCCCGCTTTCATCTCAAACAACTCGACATCTGCTTGCAATTGTCGCAGCATCCTCGCATAAACAACGTCGTCACCCCATGCCATCACTAACTCGTCTTGAAAGCTCAATAGCTGTGTATAAAGCGCTACCTGCATTTTCTGCTCAAATTGGTCGAGCATTGGCGGCGCAAATCCAATCACTTCCGATAAATGCTGTAAGATCATCATGTGCATCGCTTTTTTCGTCAAATGACCCATACAAATGATATACTCTAGTGTCTCCTGCTCGATTGGCGTCCGTGCTGTCTTTTTTTGCACGATCAAGTCTTGGATATTCTTTTCGGTTGCTTCTTGAAGGATCTTTAAGGCAGCTTGAGCGCGCTCTTTGAATGAGGCCACGAACAAACTCTCATGTTTTTTCTCTATCCATTGCTCGTACAGGTGCGCGTAAGGATGTGCGATAAAGTTGCTAATCATCGATTCCTGCACTTCACACAAATACACATAAGAGAATTTTTGTTCAGCGATGCGATTAAAATAACAACGGATAACTTCAAAAGCATTTGAGAATGTATTTTCGGATGAGGTCTTCAGTATGGCGAGATTTAACTTATGGTGCTTGGTCAAAAGTTCTGTTTTATGTTCTTCGAATACCAATTTTTTTGATTTGAGCAATTCTTTCGCTTTCGCGTTTAAGGCAGCATTAGGTAAGAGTTCTTGAGCTATTTGCTGTTTTTTTCGGAGGAAAGGCAAGAACGTAGGCATTAATTCAAGCTGTTGGGGATAAAGAGGGATCAGTTGATCAGCCAAAGCCCATCCATGATGCTGTGAGGGGTGAGGGAATCCTGTCTGGTGGGATTTTGATGTGACAACAAAGCTTTCCGATACAGGAAAACTGTGCTTTAGCGTTTTGATATTGCGATGGAATTCTCCCTTAAACTCAATCTCCTCTCCTGGAAGCGGTGTTAACACTTGTCTCATGATAATCTTAGTCAGAGCAGAATTTTCAGATGGCGTTGTTTGAATCGTCGCTTGGATAGGTGTCGACCGAATAGAAAGAAATTCATCAGTAGGAGAAGTAAACCGAATGCCATGATTTTTCAAAAGAGAGATCGCTTTGACGCGAAAGGCATCCGCTTCCTGTTTAGAATAAACCTCCTCCTGATTGATTGCAGTCGTTTGCATGAAAGAAGTGATTTTCTTTGAGGAAGATTCAATGGCTGCAGATTCAAATTGTTGGCTAATTTTTTTATTTTTAGCGTTAGAATAGACAAACTGCACGGAGGCAGGTTGTGGAAGTTCTATGGTGTTTTTGGGAAGATCTTTATTGATTGGGATGCCGCATTTTTCGTAGAAAAAGCGGGAAACACGGTCACGCCAAGAACTGGGTTTCAATTGAGCGCTTGCTAAGGAGCTATTGTATTCTTTAATCGCTTCTAAAGTCGAATTTGCTAATTTTTGTTCTTCGGGATTGCCTTTTTTGAACTTTTGAATATGCGGGTAGTGCCTTTTGATGACTTCAACGGCTTTAACGATTTCTTGCTCAACTTGAGAGGATGTTTTAGCTGAGTTCTGCGAGGAAAATGCTTCTAGCTTTTGGACAGCATGTCGCAGGGCGTGATTGGAATCTTCGGAAGGTTGTTTGTGGCTTGTTGTATTGCTCATCGTCGGACACTATAACACAAGATTATTAAGCCGGAATAAAAATTTGTGAGTAAAAAGAAAAACGCAGTTAGCAGAAAAAACAGGATATGAGGACCGGGTAGGATACGCACCGACCTAACTTAAAAAACAAACGCATAAGTTGTCTGAATTAAGAATACCGATCAAGAAAGAACCACAGGAGGGAAACCAAATTTTAGCACAAAGGCGCAAACAAAAGAAAAAACAAGATAGGCAAGATAGGCAAGGTATGCTTAACCACTTGTCTTCCAAAAGACTTTTTAGTAAGCTTTTGAAAGATAGGTGGTTAAACTTATCTTGCCTACCTTGCCTACCTTGTTTTTTTCTTGTCTTTGCGCCTTTGCGCTAAAATTTGGTCTCTATGCTATGCACTATTATGGTTAAGTATTTTAATGGTTAATAGGTTAAACCCGAATTTTTCTAGTTAGGTTGATGCGTATGCCAGCGTATCCTGCCCAATCCTTCATATCCTGTTTTTTGTTTTGTTTTGTTCCTCACAACCTATAACAGCATTTCCATACTCTTTATCGCTGTTTGCAGATTTTCCGAAACCTTTGCAGTCGCTGTAATCGCAGAACCAATCTTGCTAATAAAAAACTGCGCTTCTGCATCGCTCCGAAAAGGTTGCGACATAAAAGTCGACAACTTGATAAAATCATCCGACAGTCCTTCAATCTTCAAAATACGCGCTAAACATCCCAAAGGAACCATGATTTTTGTGCCGGATTCCATCTCTTTTAACTCGATGGCACCAGCCTTAAGCTCATTTCCCCCTATCACAGCCACATACTTCGCTTTAGTCTGATTCGCGTAGGCCATCAGCTTATTTAACTTTTTGCCCGTAAAGTCCATTTCGGTAGCAATCCCTAATTGTCTTAATTCATGAAGAAGATCAAAACAGGTGGGCTTTGCTTCTTCCCCTAAAGGAATGATATAAAGCAGAGGACGAGGAACTTCAGGCAAGGTAATCTGCTGACCGATCATCGTTTGAATAATCCTCTCAATACCTGTTCCAAAGCCAATAGAAGGGAGATCAGGTCCACCAAGCGTTTTGAGCAATCCGTCGTAACGACCACCGCCGCCTACGCTATTTTGTGCTCCCAGTTCACCTGCTGTGATCTCAAAGACCGTTTTGTTGTAATAATCTAACCCACGGACTAATTTGGAATTGATCTCATAAGGGATTTTTAATTGGGTGAGCAGCCTATTTACCGCTTCAAAATGCGTTCTGGACTCGTCGTTTAAATAATCTAAAATAGAAGGTGCGCCGGCAGTAATTTTGATATCTTCAGGGTTTTTCGAGTCCAAAATGCGCAGCGGATTTTTCTCAAAGCGGACTTTACTGTCTTCGGAAAGTTGATCAAAAAATTGACTCAAGTGCTCTTTTAGAGCGGTTTTAAAGGCAGCTCGTGAGGCACTATCGCCAATCGAGTTGATATTCACTTTGAGGTTATGCAGTCCAAGCCTGTTGTAAAGTGTGTAAAGCAGATCAATCGCCTCCACATCCTGTTCCGGAGAGGCATCGCCAATAATTTCCACACCGAACTGGTGATGCTGGCGGTAACGTCCAGCCTGAGCACGCTCGTAGCGAAACATGGGACCAATATAAAACAGTTTATGAATAGGTCGTGACTGTTGCAGCTGGTTTTCTACGAAAGAGCGCATCACAGGAGCTGTCCCTTCCGGCCTCAAAGACATTGATCTGCCGCCCTTATCGATGAAGGTGTACATCTCTTTTGAGACAATGTCCGATGTTTCCCCAACACCACGAGAAAATAGTTCTGTTCTTTCAAAAGCTGGTGTACGAATTTCTTGAAACCCAAAGTCTTTTGCCGTTTGCCTCATGGTGGATTCGATGTAATTCCAAATGTAGGACCCTCGCCACTTATCTTGGGGTTGATCAGGTAGAATGTCGAAAACACCCGGGGGAATAGGAACGCTCATTTTAAATCCTTAATTAAATTCTACTAGTATCAAATCCTAACACTCGGCAAAATATTCGTAAAGAGTTGTATGGAGTACAAATGCATTGTTCTGCTAAACCGTTGATCTCGCTCGAAGAAATCTGTTTAAAAGCACTATGCACGAATCTAGTCAACGCTAATGATTCATTAGCACTCGATTTGTCGGAATTACCACAGCCTCTGATTCAAGAGGTCTTTAATTATTTGAATACGGAAACGTTTGATGATAAACGGTCAACTGATCTATTTTTGCGAGTTCACCGCTATCCATTAAGCCAGCTTGATTTGAGGGATTGGGACATTCGATCTTGCATCTGGAATTTCATCAGTCGCTATGAGTTTCGGCAAGAAACTTTGACTCGTTTGATCTTATCGCCCAAGTCTTTTAGCCATGAAACCCTTGACTATGCTTTTGAAGACCTAAAAAAAGTGATCGTGAAATATCCAGCGTTAACATTCATAGAAATGGTGGGTTTTTCGTTCGAACACGCTTCGCATTGCGCACTAGCTAATTTAGGGGGTCAAATCAAATCCTTTTCTTTAGACAATTGCTCTTTCGCTAGTGTTGCTTTCTTAAAAAATCTTTTAGAAAACTTGCCTGAATTACAAGAGCTCGCAATTAATGGAGATCCTGAGATTGAGCAGCTCGACGTCCCGAAGCCAGCGGGATTAAACATTCTGGAGTTAATGCTCGAATTGGATTCTACGGGTCTCAATCTTGAGTACCATCCAGATCTTGAAGAGATGGGTATTCAGACTCCTGATCCCGTTTTCGATGCTAACACACCAAGGCCTTCCGTCGAGCGCTTAAATCTTACTAACGCTACTGTTATGTATGAGGGGCTGCCAAAACTGCTTGCTTTATTGCCTACATTAAAAAAAATAACACTTAGTGAATTTCAGGATCACCATCGTATCCAAAAAGAAGAGTTCGGTGAACATCTGTTGATTGAACAGCTAGAGATTTATGACTCCTATATAACTGCTTCGACATTCATACAATTGCTGCAGAAATTCCCGAATTTGAAGAAATTGACTTTGCGGCAAGGGAATTTTTCAAAAGACACACTGAATTACATTCTTCTTCATGGAAAGAATATCACGCATCTCGTTTTTCAGGGTTTTTTTGGAGAAGGAGACACTCAAGAAGGCATTATCCAAGAGTTTAACAAATGTTTGAAAGCAGAGCAAAGAGTAGTGGATCACTCTATTGAACTTGAGCCATGCTTAGAAGGTGACCTTATGACTCAAATTCTTTTAATTTGATCTTGAAGGTGACGAGAGACCTCCTCAATGAATTCATAAGCTTCCTGAATCTGCTGATGTTCTGCTGCAGCTTCTTCCACCACAGCATCCAGCCCCACAGCTTTCGCAAAAGGAAGAATGTCTTCAAAAGGCATAGAAGCGTACTCTTCATAAAGCTGATAGAGATCTTTACCGATATTCTGACGTTCCGCATGATCTAAATGTTTCAATTCTAGAAAAGCAGCTTCAAACTCATCTTCGAACTCTTTTGAGTATTCTCTCAGGTGATTCTTTAATAAAGCCGTTAGCCGCTCTGCTACCGGTGATAGCTTTTGCTCGCGCCCATGAGAAAGTGCTAACAATTGAAAGAAAAGAGGATGCGCTTCGTCAATCTCTTCTGTTAATTCGTCATGAGCAATGAGATTGTGTCCGATGAGTTGGTAAATATCCGGATGCAAGGAGTGCAAGATGATTTTTGAACTCACAGGAGGAACTAATCTGTCCTCAGGTCTTAGTAAATACGCTCCACTAATTTCTTCTTCCCCGTTAAATTTTAAATATCCCATCAGGAATTTGAGTTGAGGAGCAAAGGTCATTAACGCTTTTTCTTCCTGAACAGCCGATTCCAGGCTTTGCGGAGAATAAAAAACCATCATGGGGAATTGTAAAAGTAGCGCTGTATCTTGCTGTAATTTAGCAAGTTCAAAAGAAGCGTTTTGGCTGTTTTTAGTGAGACTTAATGCTTTTTGCATATAGGTTTCCCCAAACTGGTAATAGCGAGGGGCATTATAAATGTAATTCTCAGCCCCTGGATACTCTTCAGACAATTCACGCGGCGGAGAAAATTCTAGATCGCTTGTTTTTTCTGCAAGAGCAGAGAGTGGCAAGAGGACTCCGCGTTTTACAAGGTTAGTAATATCAGTCCCGTTTGCCCCCTCAAGAGTATTCGGGTTAACGAGCAAGCGATTTAATGCGCGTAAATCCTGAATCATGTGCAGCTTCATGTTTTCGGAATCCACGACAATCGCTTTTTTCGGAATGAGCCACTGTAGCAGGCTTGGAACAGGCAAAGCGATGACTAGAAAGCGGGAAAAATTACTGTTCGTGTAGATCCTTAAAATGTACGGCGTGTCGGTAAAGTGACCGTGCGTATCAATATTGGCTAGTGAGATATAGTCGGACGACATAATGGCTGATAAGCTGTTTTTAAGAAAGCCTGGATTCGACCAGTTTTGTGTCTGTGGATTGAGGTGATGGGTTTGAGCGTAAGTCAAAGCCATAGCCACATCGGAAATCCCCTTTGCAGCGGTGATTTCCTGCACCTCTGTTTTGCCATTCATATTAACGTACAAAGCAGATAGGGTGATCGTGATCAGTGCAAGAATAGACACTCCAAGCGCCAGCATTAACTTCCAACTGTTTTTTTTGGGAGCCAGTAAGGGAGGCGCAACTTTCTTTTGGGAGTAATTCCATTTTTTATTTTCTTGAACGGAATCTTGAGTGATTAAATCGACATCAGGTTTTGACCCTGTTTTTTTTGATGGCGCGGTGGTGCGTTCTTCTGTTTGATCAAAATCTTCGTTTTGCCATGTTTCACTTTGAATATCGAGATTGCGCAGTTCTTTTTCCAGGTCGAAGTCTGCGTAAATGGCTTTTTCCTGTTTGTGTGAATTGATCAGCGATTCGAGTTTCTCAAATAAATTGCTGTTTGTTAAGGAGTTAGTTTTGGGTTCTGTTTGTGCAGGGGAATCGACAACGCTGCCTTCGAAAGAGATGAGTGTTTGGCCAATTTGCAAGATATCTTGATTCGTTAAAAGTTTTTTGCCGAAAGGGAGACCATTCAGTGTGACGAAAGGATCATTGGCGGCATTGAGGATTAAGAAGAGGTTTTTTTCGCGACTGATTTCGATGTGAATGCTTTGTAATCGTGCATCTCGAAGCTGAAGGTCGACTTTTTGAGTTGCGCCGGTTCCGATCGTGACAGATTCTTTGTCAAAGAGATAGCTGACAGGGTTAGATTCTGGATTGAGCGTAAGTTTTATCATAGAGTATACCGTGCCAGACTTCTAACATATTTCTGTCCTGCGCGTCAACACCCAAAAAATAGGAAATTCAACATTCATGCCACCCACTTCAGATCTAAAAACGTTTAAACCGGCCGAAGACCTTTGGAGCCCCCAGCAACTTCGCCCTTCATGCCAGAAAGTAACATGAATTTTTTTGGTAGGACAAAATTTATTTATCAAAGACAACAGCCTCGTCCAACTGCTCGCGGTAGCGGTCAAAATCTGAATAGCCCAGGGTACGCCATAGCTGCCCTGGGTATATTGAGAATAGATTTGTGTCGCGGCAGCAATACCACTTTGAGAGGCGGTGAAAATCACAACGTTCTGCACTAAAAAATTTGTCTTGAAAAGAGCTACCACTACTAATATTGCTACCGCGATACAAATCTATTCTCAGTTTACCCACGGTAGCTATCGCGCGCCCGGGCTAATCAGAGTATGATCGCTACCGCGATCGATTGAAAACGAATACCCCATCGTAATCAGTGAATTTATTAGCGATTACCTAGTTTGGTTACTTAGGAGTTGCACGGAAGCGCGGCAATTATTTCGCCGCTTTTCGCTCACGGTTTTTAGTATCAACAACGTTTAAACGAAACTTTGTCTTGGCGGCGGTAGCAGAGCACCTACCGCGGTGGCTAAAAACATAATCCTAGAAACGACAGTCCAAGTTGATAAAGTGATGAAGGATCTCTTGCATGAGATCCATAAGCGAGGATAGTTTGATAAAAAGCAATCCAATTATTCCTGAATTGCTAGTAGAGGAAGCAGCTTGCGTAAAGAAGCTATAGATACGTCCGTGAGGTTATCGCACATGCTAAGATTAAGCGTTTGCAAATGCATAAGTGCCGCTAAAGAAGCAAACGATGCGTCCTTAAGCTTCTTGCACCCGCTAAGATTAAGCGTTTGCAAATGCGTAAGTGCCGCTAAAGAAGCAAACGATGCGTCCGTAAGGTTACCGCACATGCTAAGATTAAGCGCTTGCAAGCGCGTAAGCGCCGCTAAAGAAGCAAACGATGCGTCCTTAAGGTTCGTGCAGCCACTAAGATCAAGCGCTTGTAAGCGCGTAGGCAGCGCTAAAGAAGCAAACGATGCGTCCGTAAGGTTTTCGCAATAACTAAGATTAAGCGTTTGCAAGTGCGTAGGTAGCGCTAAAGAAGCAAAAGATGCGTCCGTAAGTTTATAGCAAAAGCTAAGATTAAGCGTTTGCAAGTGCGTAAGTGCCGCTAAAGAAGCAAACGATGCGTCCGTAAGGTTATCGCACCTGCTAAGACTAAGCGCTTGCAAGCGCGTAGGTAGCGCTAAAGAAGCAAACGATGCGTCCGTAAGGCTATAGCAAAAGCTAAGATCAAGCGTTTGCAGGTGCGTAGGTAGCACTAAAGAAGCAAATGACGCGCCCGTAAGGCTATAGCAGCCGCTAAGATTAAGCGTTTGCAAGCGAGTGAGTGCCGCTAAAGAAGCAAACGATGCATCCTTAAGGTTCGTGCACCCGTTAAGACTAAGCGTTTGCAAGTGCGTAGGTAGCGCTAAAGAAGCAAACGATGCGTCCGTAAGGTTACTGCACCTGCTAAGATTGAGCGCTTGCAAGTGCGTAAGCTCTAAAGAAGCAAACGATGCGTCCTTGAGGTTCGTGCACCCGCTAAGATCAAGCGTTTGCAAGTGCTTAAGTGCTGCTATTTTTTCAATGCCGCGGGAGTGTACAGAATTTTGTGTAAATCAATTTTGGAGGATGGGATAATTTATCCTTCAAGAGAAAAAATGAAGCGGAATCCGAAGCGATAGCGGAGGTGAAGCGGCTAGAAAAATTTACACA
>Ga0105045_10000230_pt1 | contig 36944 bp, 33 predicted proteins | sample MAT02_FD_78089 | JGI IMG/M metagenome (GOLD analysis project Ga0105045, IMG submission 78089) | Freshwater microbial communities from Lake Fryxell liftoff mats and glacier meltwater in Antarctica - MAT-02 (megahit assembly) | ecosystem: Environmental > Aquatic > Freshwater > Ice > Liftoff...
AGGCCCAGGTGCTGGCCCTGTTCCAGCGCCGCATCGACGAGCGCCTACCCGTCGCCTACCTTACCGGCGAGGCCTGGTTCGCCGGGCTCAACTTCCGCAGCGATGCGCGCGCGCTGGTGCCACGCTCGCCTATCGCCGAGCTGATCGAGTCCGGCTTCGAGCCGTGGCTGGGCGGTCGCGAGGTACTCCGTGCGCTGGATCTGTGCACCGGCTCGGGCTGCATCGCCATCGCCATGGCCCATTACAATCCCGGCTGGCAGATCGACGGCACCGACATCAGTGAGGACGCGCTGGCGCTGGCGGAGGAGAATCGCGAGCGCCTGCTGGCCGGCAACGTACGCCTGCTGCGGTCCAACCTGTTCGATGGCCTGTCCGGCGAGCACTACCAGCTGATCGTCAGCAACCCGCCCTACGTCACCCATGCCGAAACCGACGCGCTGCCGCGCGAGTACTCCTACGAGCCCGAGCTGGGCCTGCGTGCCGGCGAAGACGGCCTGGACCTGGTGCTGCAGATCCTGCGCGATGCGCCGCTGCACCTGAGCGAGGACGGCCTGCTGATCTGCGAGGTGGGCGAGTCCGAACATGCCCTGGTGGCGCTGCTGCCGGACGTGGAGTTCGCCTGGATCGAGTTCAAGGTGGGCCAGATGGGGATCTTCGCGGTCGAGTGCGCCGAGCTCATCGTGCACCACCCGCGCATCCGCGAACTGGCGGGCGCGCGCGCATGAACAGCTTCGGCCACCTGTTCCGGGTCACCACCTTCGGCGAGTCGCATGGCGTGGCCATCGGTTGCGTGCTCGATGGCTGCCCGCCGGGCATCGCCCTGCAGGCGCAGGATTTCCGCCGCGACCTGGACCGCCGGGCGACCGGCAAGTCGCGGCATACCTCGGCGCGGCACGAAGCCGACGAGGTCGAGATCCTCAGCGGCATGTACGAAGGGCTCACCACCGGCGCGCCGATCGCGCTGCTGGTGCGCAACACCGACGCACGCAGCAAGGACTACGGAAAAATCGCCGAGCAGTTCCGCCCCGGGCACGCCGACTACACCTACTGGCACAAGTACGGCATCCGCGATCCGCGCGGCGGCGGGCGTTCGTCCGCGCGCGAGACCACCATGCGCGTGGCCGCAGCGGTGATCGCGCGCAAGTGGCTGGCCGAGCGCCATGGAGTCACGGTGCGCGGCTACCTGGCCCAGCTGGGCGAGATCGTGCCGCAAGGCTTCGATTGGGACGTGGTCGAGGACAACCCGTTCTTCTGGCCCTCGGCCGAGCAGGTGCCGGTGCTCGAGTCGTACATGGATGCGCTGCGCAAGTCGGGCGACTCGGTCGGGGCACGGGTCAACGTGGTCGCCGATGGCGTACCGCCGGGCTGGGGCGAGCCGGTGTACGGCAAGCTCGATGGCGAGCTGGCTGCGGCCCTGATGAGCATCAATGCAGTCAAGGGCGTGGAGATCGGCGACGGCTTCGCCGCAGTGACCCAATTGGGCACGCAGCATCGCGACCTGATCACGCCGGAGGGCTTTTTGTCCAACCATGCCGGCGGGATCCTCGGCGGCATTTCCACCGGCCAGCCGATCACCGCCTCCATGGTCTTCAAGCCCACCTCTAGCCTGCGCCTGCCCGGTGCAACCGTCGACGTGAGCGGTGCTGAGGTGGAAGTGGTCACCACCGGGCGCCATGACCCGTGCGTGGGCATCCGCGCCACCCCGATCGCCGAGGCGATGATGGCCCTGGTGCTGATGGACCAGGCCATGCGCCATCGTGCCCAGTGCGGCGACGTGCCGGCCATGCAGCCGCGCATTCCCGGGCAGGTCGATGGCTGAAGCCCGGCCGCGGGTATGGGTCTCGCAGCCGTTGTTCGAAGACCTCATCGACCGCCTGCGCGAACATTTCCAGGTCGAGACCACCGTCGAGGTGACCCGCCATGCGCCTGCAGCGATCACCGCCAAGCTGGCCCAGGTCGAGGGCGCGCTGGTGACCCTCAACGAGCGCATCGGCCCGGACCAGCTGCGCGGTGCCGGTCGCTTGCGGGCGGTGGCCAACCTTGGGGTCGGTCACAACAACCTGGACCTCGATGCACTGGCCGCGGCTGGCGTAGTCGCCACCAACACACCGGACGTCCTCACCGAAACCACCGCCGATTTCGGTTTTGCCCTGCTGCTGGCCACCGCGCGCCGGATCACCGAATCCGAGCGCTGGCTGCGCGAAGGCCGCTGGCGGCAGTGGTCCTTCGCCGACATGCTGGGCGCGGACGTGCATGGCAGCACCCTGGGGATCCTGGGGATGGGGCGCATCGGGCAGGGCATCGCCCGGCGCGCCAGCGGTTTCGACATGCGTGTGCGCTACCACAACCGCAGCCGCCTGCCGTCCGCGGTCGAGGCTGCGCATGGCGCGAGCTACGCCGGTTTCGAGGAACTGCTGGCCGGCGCCGACCACCTGGTGGTGGTGGTGCCGTACTCGGCCGCCACCCACCACCTGCTCGATGCACGCGCGCTGGGGCTGATGAAGCCCACCGCGACCCTGGTCAACATCGCCCGCGGCGGCATCGTCGACGAGCAGGCCATGGCCCGCGCCCTCGCCGATGGACGGCTGGCCGCGGCCGGGCTGGACGTGTTCGAGGGCGAGCCGGAGGTGGCGCCTGCACTGCTGGCCCTGCGCAACGTGGTGCTGACCCCGCATATCGCCAGTGCCAGCCTGGCCACGCGCCGCGCCATGGTGGCGCTGGCGGTCGACAACCTGATCGCGGCCCTGGGACAGGGGCCGGACGCTGGCGCCCCGCCCAACCGCATCGGCGGCTGAGCGACGCTTTCCGTTATCCTTGCAGACCGCTGCGAGTAGCGTGCCTCATGCGCGCGCCCAGCCCTTCGAAATCCAGGGAAGCCGTGAGCAGATGAGTGAGAAGCGCTACAAGGTCGCAGTCGTGGGTGCCACCGGCGCCGTGGGCGAGGTGATGCTGTCGATCCTGGCCGAGCGCCAGTTCCCGGTGGGCGAGTTGGTGGCCCTGGCCAGCGAGCGCTCGGCCGGCGGCGACGTGCAGTACGGCGGCCGCAAGATCCCGGTGCTCGACCTGGCCACGTTCGATCCGGCCGGCGTGGACATTGCCCTGTTTTCCGCGGGCGGCGATGTGTCCAGGCAGTACGCGCCGAAATTCGCCGCCGCCGGCGCGGTAGTGATCGACAACTCCTCGGCGTTCCGTAACGACGACGACGTGCCGCTGGTGATCAGCGAGGTCAACCCGGAGGCGGCGAAGCACCGCCCGCGCGGGATCATCGCCAATCCCAACTGCTCGACCATGCAGCTGCTGGTGGCGCTGGCACCGATCCATCGCGCCGTGGGTATCGAGCGCATCAACGTGGCCACCTACCAGTCGGTGTCCGGCGGCGGGCGCTCGGCCATGGAGGAGCTGGGCCGCCAGACCCGTGAGCTGCTCAACTTCCAGGCCATCGATCCGCAGCGCTTCCCGGTGCAGATCGCGTTCAACCTGATCCCGCACATCGACGACTTCCAGGACAACGGCTACACCAGGGAAGAGATGAAGCTGGTGTGGGAGACGCGCAAGATCCTGGGCGACGACCGCATCCAGGTGAACCCCACTGCGGTGCGCGTGCCCGTGTTCTACGGCCATTCCGAAGCGGTCAACGTGGAAACCAGGACCAAGATCAGCGCAGCCGAGGTGCGAAGGCTGCTGGAGTCGGCGCCGGGCGTGGAAGTGGTGGACGACCGCGAGCCCGGCGGGTATCCCACGCCCGTGACCCACGCTTCCGGCACCGATCCGGTGTACGTAGGCCGGATCCGCGAGGACATCTCGCATCCGCGCGCGATCAACCTGTGGGTGGTGGCCGACAACATCCGCAAGGGCGCGGCCTTGAACGCGGTGCAGCTGGCCGAGTTGGTGGCCGCGGGCGGGTAGGGCTATATTCGACACCTGCATTAAAGGGGATGGCTTTGAAAAAAGCCGCAAAGCATTGATGAAGCTAGCTTTCCTGAAGCGCGCAGCGGTGTCGCTGTCGGTGTTGGTCCTGCTGACCCTGAGCCTGGCCGCGCATGCACTGGGGCTGGGCGAGATCCGCGTGCTGTCCCAGCCCGGCCAGCCGCTGGTGGCCGAGATCCCGATCATCTCCACCGAACCGGGTGAACTGGAGCAGCTACAGGCCCGGCTGGCCGCGCCCGAGACCTTCGAGCGCGTGGGCCTGGCGCGACCGACCGGGCTGGTCGGGGGGCTGGACTTCTACGTCACCATGAGTTCGGACGATCGTCCGGTGATCCGGGTGACCAGCGACCAGCCGGTGCAGGTCGACGCGGTCAACTTCCTGATCGAGGTCGACTGGGGCCAGGGCCGGCTGGTGCGCGAGTACTCGGCCCTGGTCAGCGCGCCCGGCACGGTTGCAGCCGCCAGCCAGCCGCTGATCGATGCGCCGCTGCCGCCGCCCTCCAGCACCATCATTCGCGAACCCGACCCGATCGCCTCGGCCCAGGCCGTGCAGCCGCCGCCGCAGCCAGCGCCGTTGCCACCCGCCACCGACGCGGGCACCGCCGCTGCCGCCGCACCACCCGCCGCTGCGTCCCAGGGCGCCGATCCGGGCGAGCTGCAGGTGCGCAGTGGCCAGACCCTGTCGGGCATCGCGGCGACTCTGCAGACCGGAGCCAGCCTCGACCAGACCATGATCGCATTGCTGCGCGCCAATCCCGAAGCCTTCATCAACGGCAACGTGAACCTGCTGCGCGCCGGTGCGGTGCTGCGCGTGCCGCCGAGCGCTGAACTGGCCAGCCTGCAGGAATCAGAAGCCACCGCACTGGTGCGGGAGCAGACCGCGCAGTGGCGCCAGGCGCGGCAGCCGATCCCGCAGCCGGTCGCTGCCACGGCTGCGTCCACGCCGCAGTCACCCGCTGCCGCGGGCGCGGCCGCGGGGTCGGCGCAGTCCCAGGCGCGGCTCGAGATCGCACCACCGGCCGCCGACTCGGCGGCGCAGGCAGGCACACAATCCGGCATCGATGCCGACGGCGAGGGTGACATGCTGGCGAACCAACAGTTGACCGCGACCAGGGAGGACCTGGCGGCACGCGAATCCGAAGTGCAGGAGCTGCGCGCCCAGGTGAGCGAACTGGAAAGCCTGCGCGAGCAACAATCGCAGCTGATCCAGCTGAAGGACAGCGAGCTGGCGGCGGCACAGGCGCAGCTTGCACGCACCCAGGGTGATGCAGGCCAACCGTTGTGGATGTGGGCCGGATTGGCCCTGCTGGTGGCAGGCCTGGTGGTTGCGTGGTTGCTGGGCCGGCGCACCCGCGCGCCCGCGCGCGCCACCGCCGTCGCAGGCACGCGCCCAGGCTACGACTCCGCGGCACTGGCGGCAGCCTTGCCGGCGCAGCCGGCTGAGAGGTTCGCCGAGGACTTGGTCGACGAGTCCCCGGGTGGCCCTGCCGGGGTGCCGGCGCAGCCGCCCGCGGCGTCGGCGTCCGATGGGTTCGACCAGGGGCTGGACGGTGAGGTTCCGGCAGTCGCCGATGAGTGGTCTGCGCCGCCTTCCGGGGTGGCTGTCGGCAGTGACGAGGCGATGCCGCCAGCGTGGACCACGGCGGCCAGGCCGACCTGGCACACCAGCGATACGGCCGGCAACGGCACCGGTGGCGCTGACGTCGCCTCGCTCAACCCGGCGCCCGCCGGTCGCGAGCGCCTTGAACTGGCAGTGGCCTACCTCGACCTCGGTGATGTCGAAACCGCCCGCGACCTGCTCAACGAAGTGGTCGCCGGTGGCGATACCCGGGCAAGTGACGAGGCCAGCCGGCTGTTGCGCGAACTGGGCTGATGCCCGCGCCATGAAGCGCCGCCGCTGATGCGCTATGCGATGGGCGTCGAGTACGACGGCACGGGCTTCCATGGTTGGCAGCGTCTGGGACCGGCCACTGGCGCGTTCCAGCCCACCGTGCAGGCAGCGCTCGAGCTGGCGCTTGGCTCGGTTGCCGACAGCCCCGTGGCCGTGGTGTGCGCCGGTCGCACCGATGCCGGCGTGCATGCGCAGTGCCAGGTGGTGCACTTCGACAGCGCGGCGTCGCGCGATCCGCGCAGCTTCGTGCTGGGCACCACCACGCGCCTGCCACCGGCGGTCTGCGTGCGCTGGTGCGTACCGGTGGCCGCGGACTTCAATGCCCGCTTCGATGCACGCGCACGCCGTTACCGTTACCGCCTGGTCAACCGGGTCGTGCGTCCGGCGCTGGGCCGCCAGTGGCTGGGCTGGGAACGTGCACCGCTGGATGCCGAAGCCATGCACCGCGCAGCCCAGGCGCTGGTCGGCGTGCACGACTTCAATGCCTTCCGCACCGTGCATTGCCAGGCCCGCAACCCGGTGCGCGACCTGCAGTGCCTGCAGGTGCGGCGCGAAGGCGAGCAGGTGGTGTTCGAGGTGCAGGCCAATGCCTTCCTGCACCACATGGTGCGCAACCTGGTCGGATCACTGCTGCTGGTGGGGCGGGGCGAGCGTCCCGCCGCCTGGATCGGCGAGTTGCTGGCCGGGCGCGATCGCAGCAGGGCCGGTCCCACTGCGTCTGCATCGGGCCTTGTGTTCGTAGGTCCGCTGTATCCCGCGCAGCATGCGCTCCCGCCTGAAGTGACCCTGTGACCCGCACCCGCATCAAGTTCTGCGGCATGACCCGAGCGCACGACATCGACGCCGCTTCCAGGCTGGGGGTGGATTACATCGGCCTGGTGTTCGTGGCCGGCAGCCGGCGCAGCCTGGGCCTGGAGCAGGGCCGGCAGTTGCGGGCGCAGGTTCCGGCGGGCATCGCTTCGGTCGCGTTGGTGATGGATGCCGCTGTGGATCAGGTGCAGGCCATCGTCGATCAGGTCCGGCCGGACCTGCTCCAGTTCCATGGCGCCGAGGACGATGCGTTCTGCGCCGGCTTCGGCCTGCCGTTCCTCAAGGTCGCGGCGATGGGCGGCCAGAGTGGCGACGCCGCCAGGGTGGCTGCCGCCGGTTTCCCTTCGGCCGTGGCCCTGGTGCTGGACGGACATGCGCCCGGGTCGGCCGGTGGCAGTGGACAGGCTTTCGATTGGACCGGACTGCCGACAGCTTTCGACAAATCATTCCTGCTGGCCGGGGGGCTTTGCCCCGATAATGTCGGATTGGCCATCCGCGCGGCGCGACCGTGGGGGGTGGATGTTTCCAGTGGTATCGAGCAGGCGCCGGGGGTGAAGGATGGCGCCCGCATGCAGGCATTCGTGGATGAGGTCAGACGTGCAGAGAGCGCAATTGCAGACGGTAATTAGCCCGGTGGAAACGATCGGGGATTTCCACGCGTATCCCGACGAACACGGGCATTTCGGCCGTTTCGGCGGCCGCTTCGTGGCCGAGACCCTGGTCGGCCCGCTGCAGGAACTGGCCAGCGCCTACGATGCGGCTCGCAAGGATCCGGCTTTCCTTGCCGAGTTCGACCACGACCTGACCCATTACGTTGGCCGCCCCAGCCCGATCTACGAGGCCACGCGCCTGTCCCGTGAGGTCGGCGGCGCGCGCATCCTGCTCAAGCGCGAGGACCTGAACCACACTGGCGCGCACAAGATCAACAACACCATCGGCCAGGCCCTGCTGGCCAGCCGCATGGGCAAGACCCGGATCATCGCCGAGACCGGCGCTGGCCAGCATGGGGTGGCCAGCGCCACCGTGGCCGCGCGCCTGGGGCTGGAGTGCGTGGTGTACATGGGCGCCACCGACATCGAGCGGCAGAAGATCAACGTCTACCGCATGCAGCTGCTGGGTGCGACCGTGGTGCCGGTGACCAGCGGTTCGGCCACCCTGAAGGACGCGCTCAACGAAGCCATGCGCGACTGGGTCACCAACGTGCAGGACACCTTCTACATCATCGGCACGGTGGCCGGGCCCGATCCGTATCCGCGCATGGTGCGCGATTTCAACGCGGTGGTGGGCCGCGAGGCGCGTGCGCAGATGCTGGAGCAGTACGGGCGCCTGCCCGACGTGATCACCGCTTGCGTGGGCGGCGGCAGCAACGCGATCGGCCTGTTCCACGCGTTCCTCAACGATCGCCAGGTGGCGATCGTGGGCGCCGAGGCGGCTGGTGACGGCGTCGACACTGGACGCCACGCGGCCTCGATCGTTGCGGGGCGACCGGGCGTGCTGCACGGCAACCGCACTTACGTGATCTGCGACGACGACGGCCAGATCACCGAGACCCATTCGATCTCCGCCGGCCTGGATTACCCTGGCGTGGGTCCCGAGCACGCCTTCCTCAGCGATGCCGGGCGGGCCAGCTACGTCGGGGTCACCGACGAAGAAGCCTTGGCGGCCTTCCACACCCTGGCGCGCACCGAGGGCATCCTGGCGGCGCTGGAATCCAGCCACGCCATCGCCCAGGCCATGAAGCTGGCGCGCGAACTGCCTGCCGATGCGCTGGTGCTGTGCAACCTGTCCGGTCGCGGCGACAAGGACGTCTACACCATCGCCCAGCACGAAGGCCTGGTGCTCTGATCCCATGAACCGAATCGATGCGCGATTCGCCAGGCTCAAGGCGTCCGGGCGCAAGGCACTGATCCCGTTCTTCACCGCCGGTGATCCTTCGATCGAAGCCACCGTGCCGCTGATGCACGCGCTGGTGGCGGCAGGTGCGGACGTGCTCGAGCTGGGGGTTCCGTTCTCCGACCCGATGGCCGACGGTCCCACGATCCAGCGCAGCTCCGAGCGGGCGCTGCGGCGCGGCGCGGGGCTGCGCTCGGTGCTCGAGTCGGTGGCCGGCTTCCGCAAGGACGACACCGCAACACCGGTGGTGCTGATGGGCTACCTCAACCCGGTGGAGATCCACGGCAACCAGCGTTTCGCCGCCGATGCGGTGGCCGCAGGGGTGGATGGCGTGCTGCTGGTCGATCTGCCCACCGAGGAGTCGGCCGAGTTGCGCGGCATCTTCAGCGACCGGGGCCTTGCCCTGATCGCCCTGGCGTCGCCCACCACCGACCCGGTGCGCATGCGCGCGGTCTGCGCCAGCGCCCAGGGCTATCTCTATTACGTCAGCTTCTCCGGAGTGACCGGGGCAGGCCACCTGGATACTCAAGCGGCCGGCGTGCGCCTGCGCGAAATCCGGTCCGGATCACAGGTGCCGGTGGTGGCCGGGTTCGGCATCAAGGACGCGGCCAGCGCGCGGGCGATGTCGCTGGAGGCCGATGGGGTGGTGGTGGGCAGCGCCCTGGTGGATGCCCTGGACGGGTCCGCAGACCCGGCCCAGGCTTGCGCTCGCGCCACTGCCTTCCTAGCGCCGCTGCGTCAGGCGCTGGACGCCTGACCCGGACGGGCGGGTAGCGGGCAGCCCGCCTGCGAACAGGCGACGCGAAGGGCATCGCGCCCATGGGGGGCTCCTACAAGATAAACTCCCGCGCCGGCGTTACTGCCGAACCTGAACGAGATTCCAGCACCGCATGAGTTGGCTGAGCAAATTGATGCCTTCGGGCATACGCACCCAGGGCGGCGCCGCCAAGAGCAAGCGCAGCGTGCCCGAGGGACTGTGGGAGAAGTGCGACCGCTGCGGAGCGGTCCTGTACCGGCCCGAGCTGGAGGAGAACCTCGAGGTCTGCCCGAAGTGCAATTTCCACATGGCGATCCGCGCCCGCGCGCGCCTGCGCGCGCTGTTCGACCCGGGCAGCACCACCGAGGTCGGAGCGGCCCTCGGGCCTGTCGATGCGCTGAAGTTCAAGGACCAGAAGAAGTACTCCGACCGCATCAAGGCCAGCCAGAAGGCCTCGGGCGAGCGCGACGCGTTCGTCGCCATGCAGGGCACGCTGAAGCAGCGGGCACTGGTGGCCGGCGCATTCGACTTCGCCTTCATGGGCGGCTCGATGGGCTCGGTGGTCGGCGAGCGTTTTGCCCTGGGGGCCGAGCGCGCGCTTTCTATCGGCGCCCCGTTCGTGTGCTTCTCGGCCAGCGGCGGGGCGCGCATGCAGGAAGGCCTGTTCTCGCTGATGCAGATGGCCAAGACCTCCGCGGCGCTGGGCCGGCTGCGCGCCGCGGGCCTGCCCTACATCTCGGTCATGACCCACCCGACCACGGGCGGCGTGTCGGCATCGTTCGCCATGCTCGGCGACATCAACCTGGCCGAGCCGGAGGCGCTGATCGGCTTCGCCGGCCCGCGGGTGATCGAGCAGACCGTGCGCGAGACCCTGCCCGAGGGCTTCCAGCGCTCGGAATTCCTGGTCGAACATGGCGCCATCGACCAGATCTGCGACCGCCGCCAGCTGCGTGACCGGTTGGCCGACCTGCTGGCGCTGATGATGCGCCAGGACCGTCCGCAGGACGCCACCGCCGCGGACGCCCGATGACGCGTCGCTACTTCGGCACCGATGGCATCCGTGGCCGGGTGGGCGAGGGCCCGATCTCGGCCGATTTCATGCTGCGCCTGGGCAACGCCTACGGCCATGCGCTGCGCGAAGCCGCCGCCACGGCCGATGGCTGGCGCCGGCCGATGGTGATCATCGGCAAGGACACGCGCATTTCCAACTACATGTTCGAGGCCGCGCTGGAGGCCGGCCTGGTGGCCGCCGGCGTGGACGTGCAGCTGATGGGCCCGATGCCCACCCCGGCGGTGTCGCACATGACCCGGTCGCTGCGTGCCGATGGCGGCATCGTCATCTCCGCCTCGCACAACCCGCACCACGACAACGGCATCAAGTTCTTCTCGGCCGAGGGCGAGAAGCTCGACGACGCTACCGAGCTGGCGATCGAAGCGGCGCTGGAGCATCCGTTCCGCACCGTGGAGTCCGACCGCCTGGGCAAGGCGGTACGCACCCGCGATGCGATCGGCCGCTATGTCGAAGCGTGCAAGAATTCGGTCTCGCGCAACTTCGACCTGCGCGGCATGCGCATGGTGCTGGACTGCGCCAACGGCGCCACCTACCAGGTCGGGCCGATGGTGCTGCGCGAGCTGGGCGCGCGGGTCGAGGTGATCGGCGCCGAGCCCAACGGACTCAACATCAACGATGGCGTGGGCTCCACCTACCCGCAGGCGCTGGGCGCGCGCGTGCGCGAAACCGGCGCCGAACTGGGCATCGCTTTCGACGGTGACGGCGACCGGGTGCTGTTCGTGGATGCCGAAGGCCAGGTGGTCGACGGCGACGGGCTGGTCTACATCCTGGCCTGCGACTGGAAGCGCGAGGGTCGACTGCGCGGGCCGGTGGTCGGCACCCTGATGAGCAATTACGGGCTGGAGCGTGCCCTGGCCGAGGCCGGCATCGAGTTCCTGCGCGCGCAGGTCGGCGACCGCCACGTGCACCGTGCCCTGGTCGAGGCCGACGGCATCCTCGGCGGCGAAGCCTCGGGCCACATCATGTGCCTGGACCGCACCAGCACCGGCGACGGCATCGTGGCCGCGCTGCAGGTGCTCGAAGTGCTGGCGCGCACCGGGCAGTCGCTGCGCGCGGCGCTGGCCGGGCTGGCGATGCTTCCACAGACCACGGTGAACGTGCGCCTGGCCAATGGCGCGCGACCGGCCGAGCATGCCGACGTGCAGCAGGCCCTGGTGCACGCCCAGGCGGCCGTGGCCGGGCGGGGGAGGGCGTTCCTGCGCCCCTCCGGTACCGAGCCGGTGCTGCGGGTGACCGTGGAAGCCGACGACCCGGCGCTGGTGCGCGATACCCTGGACCGCCTGGTCGAAGCGGTGCGCGCCACCGTCTGACACGTTCGCGCAAGACATTCCCTTGTTGATCGAATCCATGCCATGACCGCTACCATCCCCACCCTGGACATCACCCGCTTCGACACCGATCGCGAGAATTTCGTGGCCGAGCTTGGCGCCGCCTATCGGCAATGGGGCTTCGCCGGCATCCGCAACCACGGCATCGATGCCGCGCGCATCGACGCGGCCTACGGCGTGTTCCGCGAGTTCTTCGCGCTGCCCGAGGAAACCAAGCTCAAGTACCACGTGCCCGGCAGTGGTGGGGCGCGCGGCTATACGCCGTTCGGCGTTGAGACCGCCAAGGATTCCACCCATTTCGACCTGAAGGAGTTCTGGCACATCGGCCGCGAGATCGCACGCGACTCGAGCCATGCGGCGGTGATGCCGCCCAACCTGTGGCCGGAAGAAGTGCCGGGATTCCGCGAGCACGGCTACGGTCTGTACCAGGAGCTGGACCGCCTGGGCGGGCGCGTGTTGTCCGCGCTGGCCCTGCACCTGGGCCTGTCCCAGGACTTCTTCGCCGACAAGACCGATTCGGGCAATTCGATCCTGCGCCCCATCCACTATCCGCCGATCACCGCCGACGACGTGCCCAACGTGCGCGCCGGCGCGCACGAGGACATCAACCTGATCACCCTGCTGGTCGGGGCCAGCGCGGCCGGGCTCGAAGTGCGCTCGCAGCAGGGGGAATGGGTGCCGTTCACCTCCGACGCCGACACCATCGTGGTCAACATCGGCGACATGCTGCAGCGCCTGACCAACCACGTGTATCCCTCGACCACCCACCGGGTCACCAACCCGCCCGGCGAGCAGGCCAGGCAGCCGCGCTACTCGGTGCCATTCTTCCTGCATCCCAATCCGGATTTCGTGATCGACGTGCTGCCCTCCACCATCAGCGCCGAGCGTCCCTCGCGTTATCCCGAGCCGATCACCGCCCAGGGCTACCTGGACGAGCGCCTGCGCCAAATAAAGCTGAAGTAGGAGCGCCCCATGGGCGCGATGCTCTTCAATCCTGCCTCTGGATACCACTACACTTGACCCCGCGTAGCCGCGAAGCCGCGAGCTAGCCAGGGCCTGGCTGAGACCGGGTATCCTGATGTGCCAGCCGGGGAGAAAGGAGCACGGGATGCGCAACAGGATCGTGGCCGGAAACTGGAAACTGTACGGCAGCCGCGATTTCGGCACGGCCCTGCTCCAGCAAGTGGTGCAAGGACTGCCGGTGTCCGGGGTGGAATTGGTGGTGCTTCCGCCGCTGCCCTACCTGGGAGACCTGATCGAGGATTTCGAGGGCCACTCGCTGGTGTTCGGGGCCCAGGACGTCAGCAGCAACGAAAAGGGTGCCTACACCGGCGAGGTCTCCGCCGCGATGCTGGTCGACGTGGGCGCCCGCTATGGCCTGGTGGGTCATTCCGAGCGTCGGCAGCACCATCGCGAAACCAGCGACTGGGTTGCGCGCAAGTTCAGGGCCGCCAGCAACGCTGGCCTGCGCCCGATACTGTGCGTAGGCGAGACCCTGGCCCAGCGCGAGGCCGGCGAGACCGAGGCGGTGATCGCCGCGCAGCTGGGCCCGGTGCTGGAACTGGTGGGGGTGGGCGCTTTCGAGGCCGCGGTAGTCGCCTATGAGCCGGTCTGGGCCATCGGCACCGGCCAGACCGCCACCCCGGGGCAGGTACAGGCCGTGCACGCCTTCATCCGTGGCGTGGTGGGTGCCCACGATGCTAGAATTGCCGATTCGCTGCCGCTGCTGTATGGCGGCAGCGTCAAGCCGGACAACGCCGCGGAACTGTTTGCGCAGCCTGATGTCGACGGTGGACTGGTCGGCGGCGCGTCCCTGGTGGCTGCCGACTTCCTGGCCATTGCCAGGGCTGCGGCCCGCTAATCCAGCGTTGCCGGCACCGGGCGCACGCCCCAATCGATTCGAGACCTTGAAATGACGTTGACCCTGAATGTGCTTTACGTGCTGGTGGCCCTGGCCATCATCGTGCTCGTGCTGATGCAGCGCGGTTCCGGCGCCGCTGCCGGCTCCGGATTCGGCGCCGGCTCCTCCGGCACCGTGTTCGGCGCGCGTGGCGCGTCCAACTTCCTGTCCAAGGCCACCAAATGGCTGGCGATCACCTTCTTCGGCATCAGCCTGTTCATGGCCTGGCAGGCGTCGCACGGTTCGCGCCCCATGGTCGAGCAGGACCTGGGCATCATGTCCGCGGTGCCGGCAGTGCCGGCCGACGGGTCCACCGCGCCGGCCACCAGCGTGCCGGCCGCGCCCATCATTGCCGCACCTGCCGGTGACGCCACCACGGTGCCGCGGGCGCCCACCGCGTCGAGCGCCGGCAGCGTGCCCGCCGCACCCGCGCCCGCACCTTCCGCACCGGCGTCCACGCTGCAGGACGATTGAAGCCGGTTACAATATGCGGCGCGTCCGGCCTGCCGGGCACACGAAGTTTGCCCAGGTGGCGGAATTGGTAGACGCACTACCTTGAGGTGGTAGCGGCGAAAGTCGTAGGGGTTCGAGTCCCCTCTTGGGCACCAAGCAGCTGATCCCGGACCAGGCCCGCGCCCCCAGCGTGGTGCACGGGGCCGGGGTAAGCGAAAGCCTGCGGAGATGGGCGCCAGGCGGCGCGGTCCCGCAGGTCCATCCACCAAAGGACCTTGCGTGCTGGCCGAATACCTGCCGACCCTGTTGTTCCTGATAGTCGCCACCGGCATCGGCGTCTCGCTGATGGTGGCGGGGCGCTTCCTCGGTCCCCGGCGTCCCGACGCGCAGAAGCTCTCGCCGTACGAATGCGGCTTCGAGGCGTTCGAGGATGCGCGCATGAAGTTCGACGTGCGCTACTACCTGATCGCCATCCAGTTCATCGTGTTCGACCTGGAGATCATCTTCATCGTGCCGTGGACCCTGGTATTCATGGAGCTGGGTCCGCGCGCGCTGGTCACCATGGGCCTGTTCGTGGGCATGCTGTTCCTCGGTTTCATCTACGTGTGGAAGAAGGGAGCCCTGGAATGGGAATGATCGTGAGGCTGGGCGCATGAGCGTGATCGGTACCCTCGACCGGCTGATGAACAACCCGATCCCGGAAGGGCGTGTGGACGACATCCTGCGCCCGGCGGGTGACAACCCGCTGCTGGAGAAGGGCTACGTGACCACCAGCGTGGACGCGCTGATGAACTGGGCGCGCACCGGCTCGATGTGGCCGATGACCTTCGGGCTGGCTTGCTGCGCGGTCGAGATGATGCATGCCGGCGCCTCGCGCCTGGACCTGGACCGATACGGCGTCGTGTTCCGCCCCAGCCCGCGCCAGTCCGACGTGATGATCGTGGCTGGCACCTTGGTCAACAAGATGGCCCCGGCGCTGCGCAAGGTCTATGACCAGATGCCCGACCCCAAGTGGGTGATCTCGATGGGCAGCTGCGCCAACGGCGGCGGCTACTACCACTATTCGTATGCCGTGGTGCGCGGCTGCGACCGCATCGTGCCGGTGGACATCTACGTACCGGGCTGCCCGCCCACCGCCGAAGCCCTGGTGTACGGCATCCTGAAGTTGCAGAAGAAGATCTGGCGCACGCAGACCATCGCCCGCTGATCCTTTCCCTCCCCCGAGAGCACGCCACGCCCCCATGGCAGAGCAAGCCACCCCTTACATCGACCGACTCCAGGCGCAGTTCGCCGAGGCCACCCTGCACATCGCGGAGGACCGCGGCGAGGTGAGCCTTGAACTTCCGCCGGCGCAGTGGCATGCGGCGTGCCTGTCGCTGCGTGACGATTATGGCTTCGAGCAGCTGGTCGACCTTTGCGGCCTCGATTACCTGGGTTACGGCAGCGACGAGTGGGAGACCGAGGACGTCAGCTCCGAAGGTTTCAGCCGCGGGGTCGAGGCCGGGCATGGGCCGGGCCGCTTCAACTGGGACAACCGTCCACAGGGCGAGACCTCGGTGCACCGCTTCGCGGTGGTCGCCCACCTGCGCTCCTACCAGCACAACCGCGTGCTGCGGGTGCGCTGCCTGGCCGCCGACGACGACCTGCCGGTGGTCGAGTCGGTCACCGACATCTGGCCCGGCGCCAACTGGTTCGAACGCGAGGCCTTCGACCTGTTCGGCATCGTGTTCCAGGGTCATCCGGACCTGCGCCGGATCCTGACCGATTACGGTTTCGTCGGGCACCCGTTCCGCAAGGATTTCCCGCTGATCGGCAATGTCGAGGTCCGCTACGACGAGGAGAAGAAGCGCGTGGTGTACGAGCCCGTGACTTCGGTGGTGCCGCGCGTGCTGGTGCCGCGGGTGATCCGCGACGATTCGCGCTACGCCACTGCCGCCGGCGAAGCCGCCGGCCGACCGGGAGGCAAGCCATGAGCGCCGAGGTCCACATGGGCAGCGTCACCGACGCGGGCGCCTCGCGCCAGGAGATCCGCAACTACACCATGAACTTCGGCCCCCAGCATCCGGCCGCGCACGGGGTGCTGCGCCTGATCCTGGAGATGGATGGCGAAACCGTGATGCGCGCCGACCCGCACGTGGGCCTGCTGCACCGGGGCACCGAGAAGCTGGCCGAGTCCAAGCCGTTCAACCAGTCGATCGGCTACATGGACCGCCTGGATTACGTGTCGATGATGTGCAACGAGCACGCCTACGTGCGCGCCATCGAGACCCTGACCGGGATCGAGGCGCCCGAGCGCGCGCAGTACATCCGCACAATGTTCGACGAGATCACCCGCATCCTCAACCACCTCATGTGGGTGGGCTCCAACGGCCTGGACCTGGGCGCGATGGCGGTGATGCTGTACGCCTTCCGCGAGCGCGAAGAGCTGATGGACTGCTACGAAGCGGTCAGCGGCGCGCGGATGCACGCCACCTACTACCGTCCCGGCGGCGTGTACCGCGACCTGCCCGATAGCATGCCGCGCTACCGCGAGTCGCCGTGGCGCAAGGGCAAGGCCCTCAAGCGCTTCAATGCCGCGCGCGAAGGCTCCCTGCTGGACTTCATCGAGGACTTCACCAACAGCTTCCCCGGCCGCGTTGACGAGTACGAGACCCTGCTTACCGACAACCGCATCTGGAAGCAGCGTACCGTCGGCATCGGCGTGATCAGCCCGGAGAAGGCATTGGCCTGGGGCATGACCGGGGCCATGTTGCGCGGCTCTGGCGTGGCCTGGGACCTGCGCAAGAAGCGCCCGTACGCGATGTACGACAGGGTCGATTTCGACATCCCGGTGGGTACCAACGGCGACTGCTACGACCGGTACCTGGTGCGCATGGCCGAGATGCGCCAGTCGAACCTGATCATCAGGCAGTGCGTGCAGTGGCTTCGCGCCAACCCGGGCCCGGTGATGGTGCAGAACTACAAGCTGGCGCCGCCCTCGCGCGAGGAAATGAAGGACGACATGGAAGCGATGATCCATCACTTCAAGTTGTTCACCGAGGGCTATTGCGTGCCGGCCGGCGAAACCTACAGTGCGATCGAGGGCCCCAAGGGCGAGCTGGGCGTGTACCTGGTGTCCGATGGCGCCAACAAGCCGTTCCGGCTGAAGGTGCGCGCGCCCGGCTTTGCCCATCTGTCGTCGATGGATGCGGTGGTGCGCGGACACATGCTGCCCGACGTGGTGGCGATGATCGGTACCTATGACCTGGTGTTCGGCGAGGTGGACCGATGAGGGTCACCGGCAATTTCGAGGCGGCGCGCGATATCGACCCGCAGGTCGCGCTGAGCGATGCCACGCGCGCGCACATCGACCACTGGCTGGCCAAGTTCCCGCCCGACCGCAAGCGCTCGGCGCTGTTGTCGGGCCTGCATGCGGCGCAGGAGCAGAACGGCGGCTGGCTCAGCGACGAGCTGGTCTCGGCCGTGGCCAAGTACCTGGGCCTGCCGCCGGTATGGGCTTACGAGGTGGCCAGCTTCTATTCGATGTTCGAGCTGGAGAAGGTCGGGCGCCACAACGTGGCCTTCTGCACCAACATCAGCTGCTGGCTCAACGGCGCCGAAGGCCTGGTGGCCCATGCCGAGCGCAAGCTCGGCTGCAAGCTGGGCCAGAGCTCGGCCGATGGCCGCGTATACCTCAAGCGCGAGGAAGAATGCCTGGCCGCCTGCGCCGGCGCGCCGATGATGGTGATCAACGGTCACTACCACGAGAACCTCACCGCCGCGAAGGTGGATGAGCTGCTGGACGGGTTGGAGTAACACCATGGCACATCAGCACAGCAGCGGCCCCGTGGGCGCGCCTCCGAAGGAACACCAGGTCGTGTACACGACCCTGCACTTCGACAAGCCGTGGTCCTACGAGAACTACCTCAAGACCGGTGGCTACAGCGCCTTGCGCCGCATCCTGGAAGAGCGCCTCGCCCCGGCCGACGTGATCGAGATGGTCAAGCAGTCCGGCCTGCGCGGGCGCGGCGGCGCCGGCTTTCCCACCGGCCTGAAGTGGAGCTTCATGCCCAAGGGCGACATGCAGAAGTACATCCTGTGCAACTCGGACGAGTCCGAGCCGGGCACCTGCAAGGACCGCGACATCCTGCGCTACAACCCGCATGCGGTGCTGGAAGGCATGGCGATCGCCTGCTACGCCACCGGCTCCACCGTGGCCTACAACTACCTGCGCGGCGAGTTCCATCACGAGCCCTTCGAGAACCTGGAGGAAGCCACTGCCGAGGCCTACGCCAATGGCTGGCTGGGCAAGGACCTGCTGGGCACCGGCATCGACATCGACATCCACAACGTGCTGGGCGCCGGCGCCTACATCTGTGGCGAGGAAACCGCGCTGATGGAGTCGCTGGAGGGCAAGAAGGGCCAGCCACGCTTCAAGCCGCCGTTCCCCGCCAATTTCGGCCTGTACGGCAAGCCCACCACGATCAACAACACCGAGACCTATGCCTCGGTGCCGGCCATCATCCGCAACGGCGGCGAGTGGTTCCTCAACCTGGGCAAGCCCAACAACGGCGGGCCCAAGGTGTTCTCGGTATCGGGCCACGTGGCCAGGCCGGGCAACTACGAGGTCCGCCTGGGCACTCCGTTCTCCGAATTGCTGGAGATGGCCGGCGGAGTGCGCGAGGGCCGCACCCTGAAAGGCGTGATCCCGGGTGGTTCGTCCATGCCGGTGCTGCCCGGAGAGACCATGATGGGCCTTACCATGGACTACGACAGCATCCAGAAGGCCGGTTCGGGCCTGGGGTCGGGCGCGGTCATCGTGATGGACGACACCACCTGCATGGTGCGTGCCTGCCAGCGCATCGCGCGTTTCTACTACAAGGAAAGCTGCGGCCAGTGCACGCCGTGCCGCGAAGGCACCGGCTGGATGTACCGCATGATCACCCGCGTGGTCGAAGGCAAGGCCACCCTGCAGGACCTGGACACGCTCAAGGCCTCGGCCGGGCAGATCGAGGGCCACACCATCTGCGCGTTCGGCGAGGCCGCGGCCTGGCCGGTGCAAGGGTTCCTGCGCCACTACTGGAACGAGTTCGAGTTCTACATCGAGCATGGCCGCTCGATTGTCGACGGGCCGGTAGTCGACGGGCCGGTCGGGGTCGCCGCATGAGCGCGCAACCGGCCAGCCCCGGCGTGCCGCCGGGCCACGTCACCATCGAGATCGATGGCCAGTCGATGGCCGTGCCCAAGGGTTCGATGATCATCCAGGCCGCCGACAAGGCCGGCATCCCGATCCCGCGTTTCTGCTACCACGACAAGCTGGCCATTGCCGCCAACTGCCGCATGTGCCTGGTCGAAGTGGAGAAGATGCCCAAGCCCGCGCCCGCGTGCGCAACGCCTGTCATGGACGGCATGAAGGTCGCCACGCGCAGCGAAAAGGCGCTGAAGTCGCAGCGCAACGTGATGGAGTTCCTGCTGATCAACCATCCGCTGGATTGCCCGATCTGCGACCAGGGCGGCGAGTGCGAGTTGCAGGACCTGGCGCTGGGCTACGGGCGTTCGGTCAGCCGCTTCCAGGAGCGCAAGCGCGTGGTCCCTGACGAGGACCTGGGCCCGCTGGTGGCCACCGAGATGACCCGCTGCATCCACTGCACCCGCTGCGTGCGCTTCACCGCCGACATCGCCGGCACCTACGAGCTGGGCGGCATGTACCGCGGCGAGCAGCTGCAGATCGGCACCTATGACGGCAAGCCGCTCAGCACCGAGCTGTCGGGCAACGTGATCGACCTGTGCCCGGTGGGCGCGCTGACCAACAAGGTGTTCCGGTTCCGCGCCCGGCCATGGGAGCTGATGGCGCGCGCGTCGCTGGGCTACCACGACGCCATGGGTTCGAACCTGTACCTGCACGTGCTGCGCGGCGAAGTGCTGCGCACCGTGCCGCGCGACAACGAGGCGGTCAACGAGTGCTGGCTGTCCGATCGTGACCGTTATTCGCACCAGGGCCTGGGCGCCGCGGACCGCGCCATCCATCCGCTGCTCAAGCGTGACGGCCAGTGGGTCGAAGTGACCTGGGTCGAAGCCATCGAGGCTGCGGCCGCCATCCTGCGCCAGCACCAGGGCGACGAGCTGGGCGTGCTGGTGCATCCGGCCACCTCGAGCGAGGAGGGCGCATTGCTGGCCGGCCTGGCTGCAGGCCTGGGCACGGGCAACCTGGACCATCGCATCGGCCAGCGCGACTTTTCTGATGGCGCCGTGGCCGAGACCTTCGGCATGCCATTGGCCGCGATGGACGAGGCCGACTGCTTCGTGCTGATGGGCACCAATGTCCGCCACGAGCTGCCGCTGCTACACCAGCGCATCCGCAAGGCCAGCACCCATGCGGGCGCCAGGATCCATGTGATCAACCCGGTGGACTTCGATTTCACCTTCCCCCTGGATGGCAAGCAGATCGTGCCGATGTCGGGCCTGGCCGATGCGCTGGACGATGCCGCGCTGCGCGAGGCGGTGGGCGCTTCCAAGCGCGCGGTGCTGGTGGTCGGTGCCCTGGTCGAATGCCATCCGCAGGCGGCGGCGATGCGTGCCGCCGCGCGCCGTTTCGCCAGCGCGACTGGCGCTGCACTGTGCCGGATCCCGCAGGGCGCCAACGCGGTTGGCCTGGCGGGCGAGGGCGTGTTGCCCTCCAGCCGTGATGTGGCCGGCATGCTGGCCGAGCCGCGCCAGGCCTACGTCATCTACGGTCTCGAGCCGGGGCTGGACTTTGCCGATGCCGCGGCTGCCGCAAGCGCGCTGGCTGCGGCCAGGGTCGTGGCCTTCAGCCAGTTCGCCTGTGAATCCACGCGCGCCGTGGCCGACGTGATCCTTCCGATCGCCGCCTTGCCCGAAATCGAAGCCACCCTGGTCAACCTGGACGGGCTGCAACAGCGCTCGATGGCCGGCGGCAAGGCCCCAGGCGAAGCGCGCGAGGGCTGGCGCGTGTTGCGTGCGCTCGGCGGCGAGCTGGGCCTGCCCGGGTTCGACTTCACCGACCTGGCCGGCGCGCGCGCAATGCACCACGACGCTCCGGAGAGCATCGCCCGCACGCCCGCGGCAGAGGCGGTCGGCGAAGGCCTGGAACTGGCATCCACCACCGGCATCTACCGTGTCGACGCCGTGGTCCGCCGCGCTGCCGCGCTGCAGGCACATCCCCTGACCACCGCGCCGTGCATGCGGATGAACCCGGCCGACGCGGATCGTGCCGGCCTGGCGCATGGCGCAGTGGCCAGGATCTCCAATGGCCATGGCACTGCCACCCTGCCGGTCGAGATCGACCCACGGGTGGCCCAGGGCGTGGCCTGGGTGGATGCCGGACATGGCGCTACCGCGCCACTGGGCGCGGGCCGGGTCACGGTGTTGGCGGCATGAACGAGATGCTGATCAACGGCGTTGCGCCGATGCGCGACTGGATGCTGGGCCTGGGCCCGGCCGGCGCGGTGCTGTGGATCGTGCTCAAGATCCTGGCGATCGCCATGCCGGTGATCGTGTCGGTGGCCTTCTACGTGGTCTGGGAGCGCAAGCTGATCGCCTGGATGCACGTCCGCCACGGGCCGATGTACGTGGGCATGGGCATCTTCCAGGCCTTCGCGGACGTGTTCAAGCTGCTGTTCAAGGAGGTCCTGCTGCCCACCAAGGCGCACAAGACCATGTACATCCTGGCGCCGCTGATCACCCTGGCGCCGGCCTTCGCCGCGTGGGCGGTGGTGCCATTCGATGCGCAGCTGGTGCTGTCCAATGCCAATGCCGGCGTGCTCTACCTGCTGGCGATGACCTCGCTGGGCGTTTACGGGATCATCATCGCCGGCTGGGCGTCCAACTCGAAGTATGCATTCCTCGGCTCGATGCGGTCGGCCGCGCAGGTGGTCAGCTACGAGATCGCGATGGGCTTCTCGCTGGTGGGCGTGCTGATCGCCGCCGGCAGCATGAACCTGAGCGAGATCGTGATGGCCCAGGCCGGCACCAAGGGGCTGTTCGAATGGTTCTGGCTGCCGCTGTTCCCGCTGTTCATCGTGTTCTGGGTGTCCGGCGTGGCCGAAACCAACCGCGCGCCGTTCGACGTGACCGAGGGCGAGTCGGAAATCGTCGCAGGACACATGGTGGAATACTCCGGTTCCGCGTTCTCGCTGTTCTTCCTGGCCGAATACGCCAACATGATCCTGGTCAGCTTCCTGGTCTCGCTGTTCTTCCTGGGTGGCTGGCTGAGCCCGCTGCAGGGCTGGATCACCGCGGACGCATCGCCGTGGATCAACTGGATATGGATGGGCGGGTGGCCTTGGTTGCTGCTCAAGGTGGGGTTCTTTGCCAGTTGCTTCGTGTGGTTCCGGGCCAGTTTCCCGCGCTATCGCTACGACCAGATCATGCGCCTTGGCTGGAAGGTGTTCATTCCACTGACGATCTTCTGGATCGCGGTGACAACGCTGATGGTGTTCTTCGGCGTGTTCGAGAGGGGTGCCTGATGTCCACGGAAACTACCGGCAGCAAGGTGGTCCATTACTTCCGCAGCCTGATGCTGCTCGAGCTGCTGCAGGGCCTGTGGCTGACGTTGAAGTACACCTTCAAGCCGAAGTACACGGTCATGTATCCGATGGAGAAGTTCCCGCAGTCGCCGCGCTTCCGCGGCCTGCACGCGCTGCGCCGCTACCCCAATGGCGAGGAGCGCTGCATCGCCTGCAAGCTGTGCGAGGCAGTGTGCCCGGCGCTGGCCATCACCATCGACTCGGAAAAGCGCGAAGACGGCACCCGCCGCACCACCCGCTACGACATCGACCTGTTCAAGTGCATCTACTGCGGGTTCTGCGAGGAGAGCTGCCCGGTGGATTCGATCGTGGAGACCCACATCCTTGAGTACCACTTCGAGAACCGCGGCGAGAACATCGTCAACAAGCAGCAGTTGCTGGCGATCGGGGACCGGCTCGAGGCCGAGATCGCCGAGCGCCGCAGCGCCGACGCCGCTTACCGTTGAGGCTCCGATGGATTTCCTGCTGATCTCGTTCTACGCCTTCGCCACCGTCGCGGTCATCGCCGCCGGCGGGGTCATAACCGTGCGCAACCCGGTGCATTCGGTGCTGCTGCTGATCCTGACCTTCTTCTCGGTGGCCTGCATCTGGCTGCTGGTGGGCGCCGAGTTCCTGGGCGTGGCCCTGATCCTGGTGTACGTGGGCGCGGTGATGGTGCTGTTCCTGTTCGTGGTGATGATGCTGGACATCAACGTCGACCAGATGCGCGAGGGCTGGGTGCGCTACCTGCCGGTGGGGCTGTTGGTGGCGGTGGTGATGCTGTTGCAGATCCTGACCCTGATCGGGGTGGGCGCCAAGACCGCCACGCCCTACGTGGCCAACGCCGCATCGGAGGCGGCCGACGTGTCCAACACCGCATGGCTGGCGCGCACCCTGTACACCGAATACATCCTGCCGTTCGAGTTTGCTGCGGTGATCCTGACCGTAGCGGTGGTGGCGGCGGTGATGCTGACCCTGCGCAAGCGCACCGGCAGCAAGAGCCAGGACCCGGGCGAGCAGTCGCGGACCAGGGCCAGCGACCGCTTGCGCATCGTGGAGGTGGCGGTCGAGCAGCCCGTGCGGGAAACCCTGGTGGTGCCGCCGCCGGCCGACCCGGCCGATCCGGAGGCCAGGCCATGATCGCGCTGGGCCACCTGCTCGCGCTGGGTGCGGTGCTGTTCTGCATCAGCGTTGCCGGCATCTTCCTCAACCGCAAGAACGTGATCGTGCTGCTGATGTCGATCGAGCTGATGCTGCTGGCGGTCAATCTCAACTTCGTGGCGTTCTCGCGCCAGTTCGGCGACCCGGACGGGCAGATCTTCGTGTTCTTCATCCTTACCGTGGCCGCCGCCGAGGCGGCCATCGGCCTGGCCATCCTGGTCACCCTGTTCCGCACCCGGCGCACGATCAACGTCGCCGAAGTCGACACACTGAAAGGCTGATGCGCGCATGAGTGGTCTGGAAATCACCCTGTCCAGGAGCGTCCTGCTGGCGATCGTGCTGGCGCCGCTGCTGGGCAGCATCGTTGCGGGGCTGTTCGGCCGCCAGGTCGGGCGGGCCGGGGCGCACTGGGTCACCATCATTGGGGTGACGGTCAGCTGCGCGCTGTCGTGCTGGGTGCTGTACCAGCTGGTGGGGCAGGGCGCGTCGCCGTTCAACCAGAACCTGTACACGTTCTTCAACGTGGGGATCTACTCCGCCCACGTCGGCTTCATGGTCGACAACCTGACCGCGATGATGATGGTGGTGGTCACCTTCGTGTCGCTGCTGGTGCACGTCTACACCATCGGCTACATGGCCGACGACCCCGGTTACCAGCGCTTCTTCAGTTACATTTCCCTGTTCACCTTCTCCATGCTCATGCTGGTGATGAGCAACAACTTCCTGCAGCTGTTCTTCGGCTGGGAGGCGGTGGGACTGGTGTCGTACCTGCTGATCGGATTCTGGTTCAAGCGCCCGACTGCGATCTTCGCCAACCTCAAGGCCTTCCTGGTCAACCGGGTCGGCGATTTCGGTTTCCTGCTGGGTATCGCCGCGGTGTTCACGGTGTTCGGCACCCTGGACTACGCCGAGGTATTCGCCCACGCGCCGCTGCTGGCGGGCGCCCAACTGCAGTATGTGTGGCCGGCGCTGGCCGAACCCGACGCGTGGGCCGTGCTGGCGCCGATGGCGGGCTGGTCGGTGGCTACGGTGATCTGCATCGGGCTGTTCATCGGCGCAATGGGCAAGTCGGCGCAGGTGCCACTGCACGTCTGGCTTCCCGATTCGATGGAAGGTCCGACTCCGATTTCGGCCCTGATCCACGCCGCCACCATGGTCACCGCCGGCATCTTCATGGTGGCGCGCATGTCGCCGCTGTTCGAGATGTCCGAAACCGCGCTGGCGTTCGTGCTGTTCATCGGTGCCACCACCGCGTTCTTCACCGGCCTGATCGGCATCGTGCAGAACGACATCAAGCGGGTGGTGGCTTATTCCACCCTGTCGCAGCTCGGTTACATGACCGTGGCCCTCGGCGTGTCGGCGTACTCGGCCGCGGTGTTCCACCTCATGACCCATGCCTTCTTCAAGGCGCTGCTGTTCCTGGGCGCCGGCTCGGTGATCATCGCCATGCACCACGAGCAGGACATGCGCCGCATGGGCGGCCTGCGCCGCTACATGCCGATCACCTTCGTGACCATGTGGATCGGCACGCTGGCACTGGTGGGCACACCACTGTTCAGCGGGTTCTACTCCAAGGACACCATCATCGAGGCGGCCGGGCACCACGCGGAAACCGCTGGCAACTGGATCGCCACCTACGGCTACTGGGCGGTGCTGGGCGGGGTGTTCGTCACCAGCTTCTACAGCTTCCGCCTGTTGTACCTGACGTTCCATGGCAAGGAGCGGTTCCGCGATGCGACCGCCGATCCGGGCCACATCGACCACAGCAATCCGACGCCGGCCACGCACGACGAGCAGGGGCACGCAGCCCATGCGCACGCCGGGCCTGCACACGCGGTGCATGGCGCCGCTGACGCCGGCCATGACGACCATGGCCATGGCCACCACGGCGTACACGAGCCGCGCGAGTCGCCATGGGTGGTGACCGTGCCGCTGATCCTGCTGGCCATTCCCTCGGTGCTGATCGGCTTTTTCACCGCCGGGCCGATGCTGTATGGCACCGACTGGAACGGGCAGCGCGCGGTCGGTGCGATCCCGGGGCAGGTCTCGACCTTCTTCACCGGCGCCATCGACTTCATCGATCCGGCCCGCGACACCGTGGGCCAGATGGCCGATGCCTTCCATGGCCCGTTGCAGTTCGCCCTGCACGGCCTGCAGACGCCGCCGTTCTGGCTGGCGCTGGCCGGTTTCGCCGCGGCCACCTTCCTGTACCTGTTCGCCTCGCCGGAACTGCCGGCCCGCCTGCGACGCATCTTTGCGTTGCCGGTGCGCATCCTGGAGAAGAAGTACGGGATGGACGCGATGTGGATCGGCGGGTTCGCCGGCGGCGGCGTCGCCCTGGGCGACCTGTCCAACAGCATCGACAAGCGGGTGATCGACGGTGCCGCGGTCAACGGCAGCGCGCGCCTGGTCGACCTTGCCGCGCACCTGCTGCGACGTACCCAATCGGGTTTCCTCTACCACTATGCCTTCGCGATGATCCTCGGCCTGATTGTGCTTCTCGCCGTGCTCATGCGCTTCTGGCAATAAGCCTCGCGGCTTTGACCTGACGGATACCTACTACGTGTCGAACTGGCCTTTATTGAGTATTTTGATCTGGCTACCCATGGTGGGTGGCGCGCTGTTGCTTGCGCTGGGCGCAGGCCGTGACCGCGCGGCGCGCTGGGGCGCGCTGGGCGTCGCCCTGCTGACCTTCGTGGCCAGCCTGGGCTTGCTGGTTGGCGTGGACGGCAGCAACCCGGGCATGCAGTTCGTCGAGCAGCACGCATGGATACCGGCCTACGACATCGGCTACAACCTCGGCGCCGATGGCATCTCCATCGCGCTTATCGTACTGACCACCCTGACCACGGCGCTGGCGCTGATCGGTGCCTGGACGGTGATCGAGAAGCGCGTCAGCCAGTACGTAGCCGCGTTCCTGTTCCTGGAAGGCATGATGATCGGGGTGTTCTGCGCCACCGACGCGATGTTGTTCTACGTGTTCTTCGAGGCCATGCTGATCCCGATGTTCCTGATCATCGGCGTGTGGGGCGGGCCGCGTCGCATCTACGCCTCGGTCAAGTTCTTCCTGTACACGTTCCTGGGCTCGGTGCTGATGCTGGTGGGCCTGGTGTACCTGTACCTGAAGGGTGGCAGCTTCCAGTTCGCCGACCTGTACGCGTTGCAGTTGGACGCGCGCGAGCAGACCTGGCTGTTCTTCGCCTTCCTGGTGGCGTTCGCGGTCAAGGTGCCGATGTTCCCGGTCCACACCTGGCTGCCGGATGCGCACGTCGAGGCGCCGACCGCCGGTTCGGTGATCCTGGCGGCGATCATGCTGAAGATCGGCGGTTACGGCTTCCTGCGCTTCACCCTGCCGATCCTGCCCGATGCGGGTTACGAGTGGTCCGGGCTGGTGATCGCGCTGTCGCTGATCGGCATCGTCTACGTGGGCCTGGTGGCGCTGGTGCAGGAGGACATGAAGAAGCTGATCGCCTATTCGTCGGTCTCGCACATGGGATTCGTGACCCTGGGCATCTTCATCGCCTTCGGCCTGGTGCGCGATGCCGGCAACGTGGATGGCGCGCGCCTGGGCCTGCAGGGCGCGATGGTGCAGATGGTCTCGCACGGCCTCGTATCCGGCGCGATGTTCTCGTGCGTGGGCGTGCTGTACGACCGCATGCACACCCGCCAGATCCGCGACTACGGGGGCGTGGCCAACGTGATGCCGTGGTTCGCCGTGCTGTTCGTGTTCTTCGGCATGGCCAATGCCGGCCTGCCCGGCACCAGCGGATTCGTCGGCGAGTTCATGGTCATCCTGGCCGCGTTCCAGCACAACCCGCTGGTCGCGCTGACGGCGGCGGTTACCCTGGTGATCGGCGCGGCCTACACGTTGTGGCTGCTCAAGCGGGTGCTGTATGGCGAGGTCGCCAATTCGCACGTGGCGGCCCTCACCGACATCAACCGGCGCGAGATCCTGGTGCTCGGCGTGTTCGCGATCGGCGTGCTGGCCCTCGGCCTCTGGCCCAAGCCGCTGACCGACCTGATGGAACCGTCGATCGCACAACTGGCGGCCCAGCTCGCCACCAGCAAGCTGTAAGGACACACGATGACAGCGTTGATAACGACCACCTCCGCCGACCTGATGCCGCTGCTGCCGGAACTGGTGCTGATCGGCGGCGCCTTCGGCCTGCTGATGCTGGACCTGTTCCTGGACAACAGCCGCCGGGTAATCACCCATGCCCTGTCGCTGGTGGTCCTGGGCGTGGTGGCAGCGATGATCCTGGGAGGCGTCGGTGGGCACGGCACCGTGTTCAGTGGCATGTTCGTGCGCGACGTGCTGGCCGATGTGACCAAGGTCGCGATCGTTCTGGTCAGTGCCCTGACCCTGCTCTACGCCTGGCCCTATTTGCGCGAACGCAAACTGTATGCGGGCGAAGTGCCGGTCCTGCTGCTGATGGCCACCTCCGGCATGATGATGCTGGTGTCGGCCGGCAACCTGGTGATGGTGTACCTGGGGCTGGAGCTGCTGGCCCTGTGCTCGTACGCGCTGGTGGCGCTGAACCGCGACGATGGGCTTTCCTCCGAAGCGGCGATGAAGTACATCGTGCTCGGCTCGCTGGCCTCGGGCCTGCTGCTGTACGGCATGTCGCTGATCTACGGCGCCACCGGCACCCTTGACCTGGCGGGCATCAATGCGGCCGCGGCGGTGGCCAGCGACCGCACCCTGCTGCTGACCGGGATGGTGTTCCTGGTCGCCGGCCTGGCGTTCAAACTGGGTGCGGCGCCGTTCCATATGTGGCTGCCCGATGTATACCAGGGCGCGCCCACGCCGATCACGCTGTTCATCAGTGCCGGCCCCAAGTTGGCGGCATTGGGCATGGCCTTCCGCCTGCTCGAGGACGGCCTGGGGCCAGTGGCCGAGCAGTGGCAATTGCTGCTGGCCGGACTGGCAGCTGCCTCGCTGGTGGTGGGCAACCTGATCGCCATCGCCCAGACCAACCTCAAGCGCATGCTGGCTTACTCCACCGTGTCCCACGTGGGCTTCATGCTCATGGGCCTGGCTGGCGGCGACGAGCGCGGCTATGCGGCCGCGCTGTTCTACGGCATCAGCTACGCGATCATGTCGGCGGCCTCGTTCGGCGCCATCCTGGTGCTGGCGCGCCAGGGCTTCGAGGCCGACCGGATCGACGACTTCAAGGGCCTCAATGCGCGCAATCCGTGGCAGGCCCTGATGGTCCTGTTGGTGATGGCCTCCCTGGCCGGCGTGCCGCCGTTCCTGGGCTTCTGGGCCAAGCTGCTGGTGCTGGGCGCGGCGGTCGATGCAGGCCTGGTGTGGCTGGCGATCCTGGCGGTGGTCTGCGCGGTGATCGGCGGCTTCTACTACCTTCGGGTGATCAAGGTGATGTACTTCGACGAACCGGTCGGCACGCTGCCGCCGGCGCGCACCGACCGGCTGGTCCCGGCGGTGTTCGGCGCCAACGCGCTGGCCCTGCTGGTGCTGGGCATCTTCTGGAGTCCGTTGATGGCGTGGTGCCAGCAGGCGTTCGCTGCCTGAGACGGCGGGTGGGCGGCCATGCCCGGCCGCCTCGATGGCTCGCCGGGCTTGCAATACCGCACCCGTGCCAGCATAATTCCGCTCCTGATGCGGGGTGGAGCAGTCTGGCAGCTCGTCGGGCTCATAACCCGAAGGTCGCAGGTTCAAATCCTGCCCCCGCTACCAAGCTTTCCGATCAGCAGGGCCTCCACAAGAGGCTCAATCACGATCAAGGCTCGGGCTTGCGAAAGCGACTGTTCGTGCTTCCGCACCGGAATCCAGCGGTATCGGACAAGGGGCCCTCGGGGCCCTTTTTCGTTTCCGCGAAACCCGCTTTCCAACGCAACGCCGAAGGTATCCAGCCACACGTGAGCGACAAGGCACGCCAGATATCAGCCCTGCTGTCACCCACGGTCGAGTCGCTCGGCCTGGAGCTGCTGGGCGCCGAATACCTGCCGGCTCCCGGCGGCGCGACCCTGCGCCTGTACATCGACGTGCCGCAGGACGTGGCCGTCGCCGAGCCGGCCAGTGCGCAGGCCCCTGCTGGTGACTCGGCGCCGCGCATGGTCACCATCGAGGATTGCGAGGCGGTGAGCCGCGAGGTGTCGGCCCAGCTGGACGTGGAAGACCCGATCACCGGCAACTACACGCTGGAGGTCTCTTCCCCCGGGGTGGATCGTCCCTTGTTCACCCTGGGCCAGTTCCAGCGCCACCTGGGCGAATCGGCCAAGTTGGTGCTGCGCCTGCCGCAGGACGGCCGCCGCCGGCTGCAGGGCCCGATCACCCGCATCGATGGCGAACGCGTCGTGGTGTTGGTCGATGGCGTGGAGATGTCGGTGGCCTTCGAGAACATCGACAAGGCCCGGGTGATGCCCGACTGGGTGGCGCTGGGTTTCGCCCCGCAGCCGAAGAAGACCGGCGCCGGCAATCCCGACGCCGCGAAGAAGACCCCCAAGCCGGCCGCCAAGGCACCTGCAAAAAAGGTGGCCCCGAAGAAGAAGACCCCGGCACGCAAGCCGCCCCCCCGGAAATCCGGCGCCGCAAAGCCCGGTCCGGCCAAACCCAAACAACCGGCGGCCAAGCGGCCGCGCGCGGAGTGAACGAATGAGCAAGGAACTGTTGCTGGTAGTCGATGCGGTCGCCAACGAGAAGGGCGTGCCGCGCGAGGTGATCTTCGATGCGATCGAGGCCGCACTGGCCTCGGCGGCGAAGAAGCGCTATCCCGAGCAGGAAGTGCTGACCCGCGTGACCATCGACCACAAGACCGGTGAGTACGAGAGCTTCCGCCGCTGGGAAGTGGTGGCCGATGACGTGGTGATGGAGTCGCCGGACTGGCAGATCCGCCTGATGGATGCCGAGGACGAGAGCGATGGCGCCGAGGTCGGCGACTTCGTGGAAGAACAGATCGAAAACCCCGATTTCGGCCGCATTGCCGCCCAGGCCGCCAAGCAGGTCATCGTGCAGCGGGTCCGCGAGGCCGAGCGCGCGCAGGTGGTCGACGCGTGGAAGGACCGCATCGGCGAGCTGGTCACCGGCATCGTCAAGCGCGCCGAGCGCGGCAACATCTACGTGGACCTGGGCGGCAATGCGGAAGCCTTCATCCCCAAGGACAAGGGCATCCCGCGCGACGTGCTGCGCGCCGGCGACCGCGTGCGCGGCTACCTGTTCGACGTGCGCCACGAGCCCCGCGGCCCGCAGCTGTTCATCAGCCGCGCCGCGCCTGAATTCATGATGGAGCTGTTCAAGCTGGAAGTGCCGGAAGTGGGCCAGGGCCTGGTCGAGATCAAGGCCTGTGCACGCGATCCGGGCGACCGCGCCAAGATCGCCGTGGTCGCCTACGACACCCGCACCGACCCGATCGGCGCCTGCATCGGCATGCGTGGTTCGCGCGTGCAGGCGGTGTCCAACGAGCTCAACGGCGAGCGCGTGGACATCGTGCTGTGGAACGACAGCCCGGCCAACTTCGTGATCAATGCGATGGCCCCGGCCGAGGTCCAATCGATCATCGTGGATGAGGAAAAGCATTCTATGGACCTGGCCGTGGCCGAAGACCGGCTGGCCCAGGCGATCGGCAAGGGCGGCCAGAACGTGCGCCTGGCCAGCCGCCTGACCGGCTGGCAGTTGAACGTCATGACCCAGGACCAGGTCTCGGCCAAGTCCGAGGCCGAGCAGGTGGTGGCCCGCCAACTGTTCGTGGACAAGCTGGAAGTGGACGAGGAGATCGCCACCATCCTGGTCGCCGAGGGCTTCAACTCGGTCGAGGAGATCGCCTACGTGCCGGTCGGTGAGCTGTTGGCGGTGGAGGGCTTCGACGAGGACATCGTCGAGGAGCTGCGTGCCCGCGCCCGCGACGCCCTGCTCAACGATGCCCTGGCCGAGGAAGAGAGCCTGGGCGACACCGGCCCCAGCGCGGACCTGCTGGCGCTGGAGGGCATGGACGAGGACACCGCGTTCGCCCTGGCCCTGCACGACGTGCGCACCAGCGAGCAGTTGTCGGACCTGGCCGCGGACGAAGTGGTCGAGTTCGGCATCGAGGGGCTGGACGAAACCCGCGCCGCGGAGCTGATCCTGGCCGCCCGGGCCGAAGAGATTGCCCGCCTGGAGCGTGGCGAATGAGCGCCGTCCGGGCAGGGCTGGAACGCGGCGAATGAGCCGGCAATGAACCCCGCCCTGCACCATAGGGGGCTAGAATCCGCGTTCCCTTCGCGTTAGCGGGGGGCGCAAACGAAGGTCACAGGATCCGAATGACGCAGCAAACCACCATCCGCAAGCTCGCCGAACTGGTCAATACGCCGGTCGAAAAACTGCTGGAACAACTGACCGAGGCCGGCATGAAGTTCAGCGGCCCCGACCAGGAAGTGACCAGCACCGAGAAGATGAAGCTGCTCGGCTTCCTGCGGCGCACCCACGGAAAGACCGAGAAGTCGGCCGAAGAGGAAGCCGCGCCCAAGAAGATCACCCTGAATCGCCGCAAGGTGCAGGAAGTGACGGTCGCGGCCGGACGCACCAAGACTACGGTCAACGTGGAGGTGCGCCAGAAGCGCACCTACATCAAGTCCGACGAGACCATGGGCCCGGTCACCGACGAGCGCGCCGACGCGCTGCGCAAGCTGGAGGAGTCGCGCCAGCGCAACCTGGAAGAGCAGCAGCGCCTGGCCGAAGGCGACAAGCGCCGCGCCGACGAGCGCCAGCGCGAAGCCGATGCCAAGGCCAGGCAGGAAGCCGAACTGGCGCAGGCCGAGGCCGAAGCCGCGGCCGCCGCCGCTGGTGCCGTGCCCGCGGATGAGGAGGGCAGCGCGCGTCCGGCCAAGCCCGCCACTGGACACCACGTGCCCAAGCCGCCTGTGCGCAAGGAGGCCCCGCGCGCAGACGACCGTGGGACCACTGCGTCCAAGCACAAGACCCGCGGTTCCCATGCCATGGTGGCCGGGGTCGAGGATGACGAAAGCACCCAGCGTTTCGCCGGCCAGTTGCACCTGTCCGCCGCCGACCGCGCCCGCCGCACCACCACCCGTGGCAAGCCCAAGCCGCGTCGCCAGATCGAGCAGTCGCGCGGCGGCACTGGTACCCATGGCTTCGAGCGCCCGACCGCGCCGGTGGTGCGCGAGGTATCGATCGGCGAGACCATCACCGTGGCCGACCTGGCGCAGAAGCTGGCGCTCAAGGGCGGCGACGTGGTCAAGGCGCTGTTCAAAATGGGGGTCATGGCCACCATCACCCAGAGCATCGACCACGACACCGCGGCGCTGGTCACCGAGGAGCTCGGCCACACCGTGGTCAAGGCCGGCGGCGACGACGTCGAGGACGACCTGCTCGCGCACACCGACACCTCGCAGGACGAGCAGTCCACGCGTCCGCCGGTGGTGACCATCATGGGCCACGTCGACCACGGCAAGACCTCGCTGCTGGACTATATCCGCAGCACCAAGGTGGCCACCGGTGAAGCCGGTGGCATCACCCAGCACATCGGCGCCTACCACGTGGAAACCGGCAAGGGCGTGATCAGCTTCCTGGACACTCCCGGCCATGCCGCCTTCACCCAGATGCGCGCGCGTGGCGCCAAGCTCACCGACATCGTGGTGCTGGTGGTGGCTGCCGACGACGGCGTGATGCCGCAGACCATCGAGGCGGTCAACCACGCCAAGGCGGCTGGCGTGCCGCTGATCGTGGCGGTCAACAAGATGGACAAGCCCGATGCCGATCCATCCCGGGTCAAGAACGAATTCCTCACCCACGACGTGGTGGCCGAGGAGTTCGGTGGCGACACCCAGTTCGTGCAAGTGTCGGCCAAGACCGGCGACGGCGTGGACAACCTGCTCGACTCGATCCTGCTGCAGTCCGAAGTGCTGGAGCTCAAGGCCGCGCACACCGGCCGAGCCAGTGGCGTGGTGATCGAATCGGCCCTGGACAAGGGCCGCGGGCCGGTGGCCACGGTGCTGGTCCAGCAGGGCCTGCTCAAGCGCGGCGATTACCTGGTGTGCGGCACCCAGTACGGGCGCGTGCGCGCACTGTTCGATGAGACCGGTGGCCAGCCGGCCGAGGCCGGTCCGTCGATCCCGGTGCAGGTGCTGGGCCTGTCGGGCGTGCCCGACGCGGGTGACGATTTCGTGGTGGTCGAGGACGAGCGCCTGGCCAAGGACGTGGCCCAGCAGCGCGATGCCAAGCGCCGAGAGTCGCGCCTGGTCCAGTCCGCCGGCAGCCGCATGGAAGACATCATGGCGCAGCTGGGCAAGGGCGATGGCCAGCTGGTCCTCAACCTGGTCATCAAGGCCGACGTGCAGGGTTCGGTGGAGGCGCTCAAGCAGTCGCTGGTCGCGCTGTCCAACGACATGATCCGCATCAACGTGCTGCATTCGGGCGTAGGCGGCATCACCGAGTCCGACGCCAATTCGGCGCTCACCTCCAAGGCCACCATGATCGGCTTCAACGTACGCGCCGACGCGGCCGCGCGCAGGATCATCGAAGGCAATGGCGTGGACCTGCGCTACTTCTCGATCATCTACGACGTGATCGACCAGGTGAAGCAGGTCGCTTCGGGCATGCTGGGCGTGGAGATCCGCGAAGAGATCATCGGTATAGCCGAGGTCCGCGACGTGTTCCGCAGCTCCAAGTTCGGCGCCGTTGCCGGCTGCATGGTCGTGGAAGGCACGGTCAAGCGCAGCAAGCCGATCCGCGTGCTGCGCGACAGCGTGGTGGTGTTCGAAGGCGAGCTGGAATCGCTGCGCCGGTTCAAGGAGAACGTGGACGAAGTGCGCAACGGCACCGAGTGCGGCATTGGCGTCAAGCAGTACAACGACGTGCAGCCGGGCGACCAGATCGAGTGCTTCGAGCGCATCGAAGTGCAGCGCACGCTGTAGGTGGCCACCAGGTCCTTCCACCGCAGCGATCGCGTGTCCGCCCAGCTCAGGCGCGAGCTGGGCACCCTGGTGCACCAGGTCTCGCGCGAGCACGGGTTGCCGTCGGTCAGCGTCTCGGACGTCGAGGTCACCCGTGACCTGGCCCATGCCAAGGTGTTCGTGACCGCGCTGATGCAGGAGCAGTCGGCCGAGGCGGTCAAGTCGCTGAAGGAACTTGCCCCGCAGATCCGCTACCAGCTGGGCAAGGCCATGAAGCTGCGGCACGTGCCGGAACTGCATTTCCACTACGACGATTCGGTGGACCGCGGCGAGCGCATCGAGACGTTGCTGCGCGACCGCATGCCGGCGCCAGAGGACGACGAATAGGCGCGCCCTGGACCAGGGCTCCCCCCATGTCCCGGCCCATGGTCAAGTTCCGCCGCCTCGACGGGATCCTGCTGCTGGACAAGCCGCAGGGGCTGAGTTCCAACCAGGCCCTGCAGCGTGCGCGATTCCTGTTCCGGGCCGAGAAGGGTGGCCACACCGGCAGCCTGGATCCGCTGGCCACCGGCCTGTTGCCGCTGTGCTTCGGCGAGGCGACCAAGATCGCCGGCAGCCTGCTGGGTGCGCGCAAGGCCTACGACACCGTGGCCCGGCTGGGCATCACCACCGATACCGACGACGCCGAGGGCCAGCCACTGCGCGAGCGGCCGGTGCAGCCGCCTGGCGTCGGGCAGATCGATGCGGCCCTTCGCCAGCTGAGCGGCCGCATCCTCCAGCGCCCACCGATCTATTCAGCGCTCAAGCGTGGCGGCGAGCCGCTCTACGCCAAGGCCCGGCGTGGCGAGGAGGTCGTGGTGGAGCCGCGCGAAGTGGACGTGCATCGGTTCGAACTGCAGTCGGCGGCGGACCTGCTCGACGGGGACCAGTCCCTGCTGCGCTTGCACGTGGAATGCGGATCGGGAACCTACGTGCGCAGCCTGGTACGCGACCTGGGCGAGCTGTTGGGTTGTGGAGCGCACGTGGTCGAGCTGCGCCGCCTGTGGGTGGAGCCGTTCCGCGAACCGCGGATGTGGACCCTGGAAGCCCTGCAGGACCTGGCCGCGCGCGATCCACGCAGCCTTGAAGCGTGCCTGTTGCCAGTGGAAGCGGGGCTGCTGGGCATGCGCCGGATCGATCTGCTGGAGGAACCGGCCCGCCGGTTCAGCCAGGGCCAGCGCCTGGCAGGGGTGCCCGGGCGCGCGGGCATCTGCGCGGTTTACGGACCCGACGGGCCGGTACTGGGACTGGCGCAACTGGACGCCGAAGGCCTGCTGGCACCGCAGCGCCTGTTCAACTGGCCGGTCCCAGGCCCCCTGCCGGGCTGAATCCTTGTCTCGGCAGGCCTGCACGCCTACAATATGGCGGCCTTTTCGGCATCCCTGAAACAGGCTCCTGCACCACCCTCGTTACACGACCCATCGCGGCCTACCCGCCGCGACAATCCCATCGCAACCGGCGAGCCCGGCGGTGCACGCGGAATACTCCGGTACTCCAGCGCGTTCCTGCAGGCCACGCATCTCAAGAGAACAGTCATGCCCATCGACACCCAGAAAGTCATCGAAGACAACAAACGCGGCGCTGCCGACACCGGTTCGCCGGAAGTCCAGGTCGCCCTGATCACCGCCCGCATCGAGATGCTCAGCGGCCACTTCAAGACGCACAAGAAGGACCACCACAGCCGCCGCGGCCTGCTGTCCCTGGTCAACCGCCGTCGCAGCCTGCTCGACTACCTGAAGAAGAAGGACAACGACCGCTACAAGAGCCTGATCGAGAAGCTCGGCCTGCGTCGTTAAGCCAGACCCCCTACCGCGGCGCAGTGATGCGCCGCGGTTTCGCTTTCTGCCCCCGAACAAACAGCACCATTGACCAAAGGCCGGACAGACCCGGCCACCCGCGAGCGGCAAGGGCCGCGCCCGGTCCAACCAAGCAAGATGCATCCAAGGGAATCCACGTGTCGAAAATCACCAAGACCTTCCAGTACGGCAAGCACCAGGTAACCCTCGAAACCGGCGAGATCGCGCGCCAGGCAGGCGGGGCCGTGATGGTCTCGTGCGAAGGCACCGTGCTGCTGGTCAGCGCCGTCGCCAACAAGACCGCGCGCGAAGGGCAGGACTTCTTCCCGCTGACCGTCGACTACCAGGAGAAGTTCTACGCCGGCGGCCGCATCCCGGGTGGCTTCTTCAAGCGTGAAGGACGCCAGAGCGAGAAGGAGACGCTGATTTCGCGCCTGATCGATCGCCCGATCCGTCCGCTGTTCCCCGACGGGTTCCGCAATGAAGTGCAGATCATCGCCACGGTGATGTCGATGAACCCGGAAGTGGATGGCGACATCCTCGCCCTGATCGGCGCCTCCGCAGC